>Ga0326728_10010779_pt1 | contig 21219 bp, 18 predicted proteins | sample MB3enrmetagenome_FD_207602 | JGI IMG/M metagenome (GOLD analysis project Ga0326728, IMG submission 207602) | Lab enriched peat soil microbial communities from McLean, Ithaca, NY, United States - MB31MN | ecosystem: Environmental > Terrestrial > Soil > Wetlands > Peat | place: USA: New York... | reverse complement strand
CGGCGGCGGCGGGGCCGCAACTGGCTGCGCTGCTGGCGGCCCTGCGTCGCCGTTGGCTCTCCGTCGCGGCCGTGGGGCTGCTCAGCGCCGCGGTGCTCGGGCCCTTGACTTGGTTCGCCATCGGGCCGCAGTACACCGCGAACGCCCAGCTCCTGCTGGATCCCACGCGCACCCAGGGGGTCTTCAGGCTCGCGGAGGATCAGAACGCGGCGAACGGCCCGCAACAATTCGAGATCTTCAAGGAAACGCAGCAGGACCTGCTGCTCAGCCCGTTCGTGCTGGCGGCGGCCTTGCGGGACGACTCGGTCAAGGGCTTGCCCATCGTCCGCAAGCAGGACGAGAAGCATAACGCGGTGACGTGGCTGGGCGGGGCTCTGCGGGTCGGCTCGCAGCGCCGCAACACGGCGGTGCTGCAGGTGAGCCTGAAGCGGCCGACGCCGGAAGAGGCGGCCGCGCTGGTCAACGCCGTGGTTCGCGCCTATTGGACCGAGGTGGTCGAGAAGGAGCAAGTCGACCGCCAGCAGCGGCTGAACCAGCTCCAGAATTTGTACTCCGAAAAGGAGACCGAGGCCCGCGACCGCCGCGAAAAGATCAAGAACGCGGCCGAGCGGCTGGGCACGTCGGAGACCGAGGTCGCCTCCCTGCGGCAGCAGATGGCCGTGCAGCAGTACAGCGACTATCGCCGCGAGTCGGACCGCATCCGCTTCGAGCTGGGCAAGACGCGCGGGCAACTCGCGGCCCAGCGGGACTTGCAGCAACAAGTCAAGACGGTGGAGATCGCCGAAGCCGAGGTGCTGGTGCTGGCCGCCCCCGACCCGCTCTACAAGAGTCTCGTCGAGCGGCAGATGTACATGTCGATGCTCTACAGCCAGGTCGAGCGGACGGCCATCATCGGCCGCGTGAAATCGGCCGACAAGTTCAAGGACGACGTGGGGATCGTCACTGAGCAGCTCAAGCAGTTGTCCGAGAACTACCGCGAGAAGATCCGGCAGATGCGCGCGCTGGCCATCCAGAACGAGATCCGCAAGCTGGAGACCGAAGTCGCCGTGCTCACGGAGCAGGCGGAGCAATTCCAGAAGGACGTGGAACACGAGCGGAAGGAAGCGGAGCAACTGGGCCGAAGCTCCACCGAAATCGAAATGCAGCGCGCGGAGCTGAAACACCTCGACCAGATCTTCGCCCAGATTGCGGACGAGCGCGACCGGCTGCAAGTGGAACAGCGCTGGTCGACCGGCCGCGTGCGGATAGTCGGCAACCCGAAGGCGCCGGCGGATCTGCCGGAGAACCAGTCCAACTGGATGCTCCGCATGGTCCTCACGCTGGCCGGCATGTTGGCGGGGTTGTGCCTGCCGGGAGTCGCCATCGTGCTCTGGGACGTGCGGCTGGAGCGGGTCAACGACTCGCAGGAGGTGGGCAGCAAGCTGGGGTTGCCGGTGCTCGGCACGGTGCCGCGGATTCCCGCGGGCGTGCTCCGCCGGCTCGGCTCGCCCTCGCGGCGCAACCAGGCCTGGAGGATGCGGCTGACCGAGGCGGTCGACGGGCTGGCCGCACGCTTGCTGCGCAAGGCGGAAACCGAGGATTTCCGGGTGATCCTCGTAACCAGCGCCTCGGCGGGCGAGGGCAAAACGACCCTGGCGACGCAGTTGGCCATGAGCCTCGCCCGCCATCAGCGGCGCACGGTGCTGGTGGATTTCGACTTGCGGCGGCCGGCCCTGGACGGGATCTTCGGCCTGTCGGTGGAGCCGGGCGTTTGCGAGATTCTGCGGAGCCGGGGGGCCGTGCCGCCCGTAGCCCGCCCCACGGCCGTCGACCACCTGTCGGTCGTGACCGCCGGCCGCTGGGATCGCCAGACCCTGGCCGCGCTGGCCAACGGCGCCGCCAGAACGCTCTTGGACGAGCTGCGCGCCGAGTACGACTTCGTGGTCATCGACAGCAGCCCCATCCTGCCGGTGGCCGATACCCGGCTGGTCAGCCAGCACGTGGATACCGTCGTGCTGTCGGTCTTCCTCGACGTGAGCCGGGGCCCCAAGGTCCTGGCCGCCTACGAGATCCTGGAGGCCTTCGGCGTCCAGAGCGTCGAGGCGGTAGTGACCGGCGGCGACGAGTTGTTCTATGGCAAAGACACGGGGTATGCCTCGGCAGGACCGGCCGGGCGGGAATCCCCCGATACCACCCCCGAGCCGGACGACAGCGAGCCCTCCGCGGCCGCGGAATGAACCCTAGGCGCAATTCATGAACAGCATCCTAACACGACTGACAATCCTGATCGCCCTGGTAGTGAGCGTGCATTGCGGCTTCATCCTGGTCCGTGCCGGGACCCGGCCCGCGCAAGTCGCCCTGCCCACGCGGAGCATCCACGAACTCCCGCGGACCCTGGGGACTTGGCACGGCGAGGACGCCGAGTTGGACTCCAAGATCTTCGTGGGAACGGCGGCCCGGGACGTCGTGGACCGCACCTACGCGGATCGCTCGGGGCACAACACGAGTGTCTTCGTCGCCCTCTATGACGATCCAGCGGCGGGGGTCTATCACACCCCTGCGAATTGCTACCGGGCCAACGGTTGGACGAACCTCAGCGACGTTCTGATGCCGCTGGAGAGCGCCGGCCGCCCCACCGTCTCTGTAAGCTTGTCCACCTGGGAATCCGGCAGCCAGCGCGTGCAGGTGGTCTGCTGGTATGAGATGGGCGAGCACGTGCTCTTCGATCGCTTGGATTGGGGAACGATCCAGTTCAAGCTCCGCGGCCAGACCACCTGGCCGCCCATGTACAAGGTGCTCCTCCAGGCACAGGTCACGGATTCTTTGACCAGCGCCCGCCTGCTGGAGCTGGCGGGGAGCCTCCGCGCGTGGCTGGGAGAACTGACCGTGACCGCCGAACCGGCGGGCCGCGCCCCCTGAGGTACCCCCTGGGACCGTCCGCATGACACACACGCCCGAGAGCAATAATCCGGCATCCGCGCGGCGCCGGCCGGCCGGCGAAGCCTTCCGGGCGGCGTGGGACGCGCAGCGCGCAACGCGGCCGGACGATCTCGGCCAACGCGTGCGGCATACCGTCCGGCGACGCGCGCCGCACTTCGTCAAAGCGCACGTCTGGCTGGTCGCCGTGGCCCACCTGGCCGTCTTCGCGCTGGTCTATTACTTGGCCTTCGCCATCCGCTACGAGGCGTGGTGGTTCACGAACTCCAAGATCAACCACCAACTGTTCTGGACGACTCTGCCGTGGGTGCTGGGGATCAAGTTCGTCCTGTTCCTGCTGCTGGGGCACTTCGAAGGCTGGTGGGCCTACGTGACCTTCGCCGACCTGATCGCGCTGGTGCGAACCTGCGTGCTGGCAGCCTTCACCATCGTGGCCGTCGAGTACTTCCTCGGCGAGCGGTGGTACACGCCGCGCTACATTCTCATCATGGATTGCATGGGCGGGATCGCCGTCCTCGGCACCTTGCGCGGAAGCTGGCGGATCTACCACGAGCAGTTCTGGCCCATGTTTCATACGGGTGCGCACCGCCGGGCACTGCTGGTGGGAACCGACCTCTCCACCGGACTGCTGGCGCACCAGATCCAGTCGGCCGGCGAGCTGCCCTACCGCATCCGCGGGCTGGTGGCCACCGAGGAGGCCGTGGTCGGGTCGCGGTTGGGACAAATCCCCATCCTTGGCAAGCTGGAAGATATCCGCGACATCGCCGAGGGCTGCCAGGCGACCGACATTCTGGTCACCGCCGGCACGCTGCCCGGCTCGCAGTTGCGGCAACTCATGATTGCGTGCCAGCAGGCATGTTTGGAGTTGAAGATCATCCGCAGGTTGGAGGACCGCCTGGGCGGCGACGATCGCATCCCCATCCGCGACATCGAGATCAGCGACCTCCTGCGCCGCGCCCCCGTGCAACTGGACATGGAGGTCATCGGCCAACTGGTGCAAGAGCGCGTGGTCATGGTGACCGGGGCCGGAGGGAGCATCGGCGGGGAGATATGCCGCCAACTCCTGGCCTTCAAACCCCGGCGGCTGGTGCTGCTCGGCCGGGGCGAAAACCGCATTTTCAAGATCGAGCGCGAGTTGCGGGCGTTGCGCAGCATGACCTCGCTGTGTCCCGCCATCGCCGACGTGGCCGACCCGGCTCGCATGCGGCAGCTCTTCGACAGCTTCCGCCCCGACGTGGTCTTCCATGCCGCCGCCCACAAACACGTGCCCCTGATGGAGTTGAACGTGGGCGAGGCGCTCAAGAATAACGTGTTCGGGACGAAGTGCCTGGCGGACCTGGCCCACGAATTCAAGGTCCGCAACTTCGTGTTCATCTCCACGGACAAGGCCGTCCACCCCACCAGCATCATGGGGGTCTCGAAGCACCTGGCCGAGCGCTACGTGCATGCCATGTCGCAGGTCTCGGCCACGAAATTCACCGTGGTGCGCTTCGGCAACGTGTTGGGATCGGACGGAAGCGTCGTGCCGCTCTTCCAGGAGCAGATCCGCCAGGGCGGCCCGATCACCGTCACCGATCCGCGCATGACACGGTTCTTCATGACCATCCCCGAGGCCTCGCAACTCGTGCTCCAGGCGGCCGCCATGGGCCGCGGCGGCGAGATCTTCGTGCTGGAAATGGGCGAGCCGATCAAGATCGTCGATCTCGCCCGCGACCTCATCCGCCTGTCCGGCCTGCCCGAAGACTCGATCGAAATTTCCTTCGTCGGCCCCCGCCCCGGCGAGAAGCTCTACGAGGAGTTGTATTTCCACGACGAGCAGACCCTGGCCACCAGCCATCCCAAGCTGCGGGCCGCCTGCCATCGCGCCTACGACCTGGCCGAAGTCTGCGAAACGCTGTCCGCGCTGCGGGAATTGATCCACGCGCCGGAAGGGGTGATTCGCAAGAAGCTGCACAATCTCGTGCGGGAGTACAGCGAGGAGGCGGAAAACGGCCAGGGAAGCGCCGCTGCCGGGCCGACCGGCCCCACTCCCCAACCCGCGGCGGCGAAAGCGTCGGAAGCATGAAGCGGGGTAGTGCGCAGGCCCCGCCTGGCCGGCACATCCTCGCTGATCTGCGCAGTTGCCCCATGCGGCCCGCCCTCTCCGGACCTTCGGGAGGGAATGCGCCCCTGCCGTAGCGGGGCCGGTGGACATTGCGCCGCGGACGCACTAAATTAGAGTGTGGCTTATAGTTGTGTTGGCTGAATGTATGGGGACAAGTGCCACCCACGGGAACGGAGTGCGCGCCGAAGCCACTTCTTAGGCCCCACTCGTGATTTGATCTGCCGCTGGAACTCCCCATGAGAATCGGCATACTTGGCGCCGGGTTGAGCGGGATCTCGCTGGCCTATCTGTTGCAGGAGCAAGAGAGCGTCGGCACGATCGACCTCCTGGAAAAGGAAAGCCGGCCCGGCGGCCTGTGCCGCTCGTTTCCGTTTTCCAACCTCCATTACGACGTCGGCCCGCACATCATGTTCTCCAAGAACGCCGAGGTGCTGGGCCTGATGATCGAAATGCTCGGCGACAACGTGCACAAGCTGCGGCGGTCGAACAAGATCTTCCACGACGGCCGCTTCGTCAAATATCCGTTCGAGAACGGGCTGTCGGCGCTCTCGGCCCACGACTGCGACTACTGCTTGACCACGTTTCTGCACAACCCCTACAGCCAGTACGTGCCCGCCAGCATGCTGCAGTTCTTCTTGGCGACGTTCGGCGAGGGCATGACGAATCTCTACCTGCGGCCATACAACGAAAAGATCTGGAAGTTCGATCCCGCCTTCATGGACACCCAGATGGTGGAACGCATCCCCAAGCCGCCGCCTGAAGACATCCTGCGCAGCGCCCAGGGGGTATCCACGGAAGGCTACGTGCACCAGTTGTACTTCTATTATCCCAAGCGCGGCGGGATTCAATCTCTCGTCAACGGTTTCCTGGCCAAGTTGGGAGCAAGGGTCACCGTTCGCGCGGGCGCGGCGGCCCGGCGCATTACAAGAAGCGGCGGGTGCTGGCGCGTTACCACCACGGACGGCATGCAGCGCGAGTACGACCGCCTGGTATCGACCATCCCGATCCCGCTCTTGATCGCAGCCCTGGAAGAGCGCGTCCCTCAGCCGGTGGTCCAGGCCGCCAGCCGGCTGCGGTTCAATTCGATCGCAATCTGCGCACTGCGGGTGCGAAGCGCGAACGTGGGCGACAATTTCGCAATCACGCTCGCTGACAAGAATGTGGTCTTCCATCGCCTGACGAAACTCAATTTCCTGTTTCCGCCCGAAATCGACGACGGCTCGACGACCTTGCTGGCCGAAGTGACCTATCGTGCCGGGGACATGATCTCCAAGATGGACGACGCGCAACTGCTGGAGCGGGTGCTCGACGGGCTGATCGCTACCGGGCTGCTCGGCCGCCGGGACGATCTCGCGGCCCAGCAACTGTCGCGGTTCGAGCACGCCTACGTGATCTACGATCTCGAGCATCGCCGCAACGTCGACATGATCCGCAAATACTGCGAGGGCGAATTGGGAATCGTGCTGCACGGCAGGTTCGGAGAGTTCGAATACATCAATATGGACGCAGTCATCGAGCGCTCGCTGCAAAGGAACCGCGCGTGGAAACCGTCAACGTCCTAGAGATACCGGGAAACCTCGACGCGCGGAAGGCAATCGCATGCGGGTCCTGGTGACCGGCGGCGCGGGATTCATCGGCAGCCACTTGTGCGACGCGCTCGTGGACCGCGGCGACGACGTGTACTGCATCGACAACCTCTATCTTGGCCGGGAAGAGAACATCTGCCAGCTCCTGCCGCGGGCGAATTTCCGTTTCGTGCGGGCGAGCGTCCTCGACCGCGCCGCACTGGACGAGCTTTTCGCGGCCGGCCGCTTCGAGGCGGTGTTCCACCTGGCCGCCAACTCGGATATCCAGCAGGGCAGCCGCGATCAGGACCTCGACTTGCAGTTGACCTTCATGACCACCGTCGAAACGCTCAAGGCCATGCAGCGGCACGGCGTGCGCCGGGTGTTCTTCGCCAGCACCTCGGCGGTGTTCGGCGATACGCCGGAACTGCTGCGGGAGACCAGCGGCCCGCTCTGCCCCGTCTCGTTCTACGGCGCGAGCAAACTGGCGGCCGAAGCGTTTCTCTCGGTATTCGCCGCCAGCTTCGGTTTTCGGGCGTGCGTGTTGCGGTTTCCCAACGTCGTCGGCGAGCGCTCGACGCACGGGGCGGTCCACGACTTCATCCAGCGCCTCAGGCAGGACCCCAGCCGGCTGCGCGTGCTGGGCGACGGTTCGCAAACGAAACCGTACCTGTACGTCAAGGATCTGGTGGCGGCGATCCTGCTGACGTTCGAGAAGGCGGCCGGGCCGCTGGCGATCTATCACGTCGCCGGCGACGGCCTGACCTCCGTGCGGCAGATCGCCGAGACGGTGCTGGCGGAGATGGGATTGCAGGGCACGCCCGTCGAGTATTCGGGAGGCAAGGTCGGCTGGGTGGGCGACGTGCCGTACTTCCAGTACGACGTCGGCAAGATTCGCGCCCTCGGTTTCCGGCACCGTTACAACTCGACGGAAGCCGTGCGGCTGGCGATCCGGAGAATCCTCGGAAAGCAGTGAGCGGCTCGCAGCGCCAGCAGATGGAAACGGCGCCTGCGGCAGCCCCGCTTCCGCGCGGCAAAGGTCTCGACATGCAGGTCGTGATTCTTGCCGGGGGAAAAGGGGCCCGCCTGGGAGCGCTTACCGAGCGCCTGCCCAAGCCCATGTTGCCCCTGGCGGGCAAACCCATTTTGGAGCACCAAATCGAACTCGCGCGCCGTTATGGCGCCCGGGAGATCATTCTCCTGACAGGTCACTTGGGCCAAGTGATCGAGGACTACTTCGGCGACGGGGCCGAGCGGGGCGTGCCGATCCGCTGCCGCCGCGAATCCCAACCCTTGGGGACTGCCGGCGCGATCAAGCACATCGAGCCCTGGATCCACGGCGATTTCCTGGTATTCTACGGCGACATCCTCATGGACGTGGATCTCGCCAGGCTCGCCGGCTTTCATGCCGCCAAGGCCGCGCTGGCAACGCTGGCCGTGCATCCCAACGGCCATCCCCAGGATAGCGACTTGCTCGAGATCGATGCGCAAGGCAGGGTGACCGCCTTCCATCCCAAGCCCAGGGAAGCGGGGCGCTACTTCCACAACCTCGTGAATGCGGCCCTGTACGTGCTCTCGCCGCGGTTGCTGCAGCACGTTGCCCCGGGACAGTTCAGCGATCTCGGCAGAGACGTGTTTCCGCGGCTCGTGCAAGCGGGGCAGGCGGTCTACGGCTACAACACGCCGGAGTACCTCGTGGACATCGGCACGCGGGAGCGGCTGCAAACGGTCGAGCTGGACGTGCGCTCCGGCAAGGTCGCCCGCCTGAATCGCGCCCATCCCCGTCGCGCGGTCTTTCTTGATCGCGACGGCGTGCTCAATCTCGACACGGATCATGTCCGCTCGCCCGACCAATTGCGGCTGTTGCCCGGCGTGGCGGAGGCGGTCAGGCGCATCAATGCCTCGGAATACCTGGTGGTGGTGGTGACCAACCAGCCGGCGATTGCCAAGGGCTTCCTCAGCGAGTGCGAGCTCGACCGGATCCACGCCAAGCTCGAGACCCTGCTCGGCGCAGAAGGCGCCTATTTGGATCGGATCTATTACTGCCCGCACCATCCGGACAAAGGCTTTGCCGGGGAGCGGCCGGAGTACAAGGTGATCTGTGATTGCCGCAAGCCGGCCCCGGGAATGCTGCTGCGTGCCGCCGGGGAGCTGAACATCGACCTGGGCGGCTCGTTCATGGTGGGCGACCGGACGAGCGACCTTCTTGCGGGCCGCGCTGCCGGCTGCAAGACGATCCTGCTCGGGCGCGACGGCGTGCCCCGCGACGGAGGCGGCGCCTGCCCGCCCGATTTCGTCTGCGCGGATCTTGCCGAGGCCCTGCGCGCGGCGATCCCCTTATCCCGAGCGCAACGGAGCCGGCACGCATGATCGCAACGCGCACGCCGTTTCGCATCAGTTTCGCAGGGGGCGGCAGCGACATGCGCAGCTTCTACTGCCGGCAGCCCGGCTGCGTGGTGAGCACCAGCATCAATAAGTACATGTATATCCTGGTGCACCCGTTCTTCGACAGCAGGATTCAGGTCAAGTACTCGCGCACGGAGCTGGTCGGCAGCATTGCCCATATCCAGCACCCCATTGTGCGCGTCGCGCTGCAGCAGTTTCAGTTGGAAGGGGTGGACATCAACTCAATCGCCGACGTGCCGGCGGGCACGGGGCTCGGCTCGTCCTGCTCGTTCACGGTCGGGCTGCTGCACGCCCTCTACGCCTATTCCGGCCGGTTCGCTTCCAAGGAGCTGCTGGCACAACAGGCCTGCGAGATCGAGATCGGCGTGCTCAAAGACCCCATCGGCAAGCAGGATCAATATGCCGCGGCCTATGGCGGCCTGAACCTGATTACGTTCTTCCCGGATGAGTCCGTGCAGGTGGCTCCGATCGTCATGCCGGCCGAGCGGCGCCGCCAGTTGTCCGAGAATCTCTTGATGTTCTATCTCGGCGGCACGCGCTCGGCCGCCGAAATTCTGGGCGAGCAGCAAGTAAACATTCAGCGCGATAAAAAGAAGTTCGCCTGCCTCGTACGCATGACGGAATTGGCCCGGCAACTTCACGCCAGTCTGACCGAAGGCGCGGTCGACGACATGGGACCCCTCCTCGACGAGAACTGGCGTCTCAAGAAGACGCTTTCACCGCACATATCGGAAGCGTGGATCGACGACTGCTATGAAACCGCACGCAAGCACGGGGCTACCGGCGGCAAGCTGCTGGGGGCGGGAGGCGGCGGTTTCCTGCTCTTGTACTGTCCCAAGGAAGACCAGGATCGACTCGCCCTGAGCATGCGCGACTTCCGCCGCATGGACTTCTGCTTCGACTCGGCCGGGACCACGATCGTCTACTACGAGAAATCAGCCAAGTGACCGGCTGCCCTCTACAACACGCAGAGTCTCCCGGCCATGCGCTGCCGCAGCAGGCGCCCGTGAGCGTGATCATCAACGTGTATAACGAGGCCGCCACGATCGAGCAGGACATTCGCGATATCCAGGCCCAGATCATCGCCAAGCTGCCCGGCTCCGAGTTGATCGTCGCCGAGGACGGCAGCAGCGACGGCACCAAGCAGATCCTGGCAAAGCTGCAGCGTGAATTGGGCCTTATCCACTCTACCGGCCCCGAGCGCAAAGGCTATGCAAAGGCGTTTCGCGATGCCGTTGCCCTGGCCAAGAACCCCTACGTCTTCTTCAGCGATACCGGCGGAAAACAGGATTTCGCGGACTTCTGGAAGCTCTACGAGCACTGCGCCCAATACGGCATTGTAAGCGGCCGGCGGGCGGGCAGGAAAGACCAGCTCTATCGCCGCTTGATGACGTGGACCTACAACTTCCTCCTCAGGGTCTACTTCCACGTCCGCCTGCGGGACGCCGATGCGGGTTTCCGCATCTATCAGGCCCAGGTTATCCGAAAAATCGCCGGCGAGCCTTGGATCAACCGCCACCTGATCTCGTCGGAACTCGCCCTGCGGGCGATCTTCAGCGGCTACGAGGTGAAGGAGGTGCCCGTCCTGTACCGCCAGCGGGCGGGCGTGTCGCGCGGGTTGCCCCCCGCACGGATCCCCAAGGCCGTGGTGAGCGTGCTGGCCAACTTCGGGCGACTCAAACGACTGCTGACGGCGCCCGGCTACCGCGCGAGCGGGGCTGCTTTGCGGGGGAAACCATGACCACTGGCGCGTTGCTGGTCGGGCTGGGCAGCATAGGCCGCCGCCACCTGGGCCTCGTGCGCGAGCTCCTGCCGGACGCGGACATTTCCGTCCTGCGGCACAGCCCCAACGCGCCCACGGATGAGCAGTGCTCTCGCCTGGCCGACCGCGTCGTGTGCCACTTCGAGGAGGCCGTTGCCCACGCGCCGGCTTTTGCAATCATCGCCACGCCGGCGCCGTTTCACGTGGAAACGGCGCTGCGGCTCGCGGATCGGGGCGTGCACCTTCTGTTGGAGAAACCGCTTTCCGACCGCTTGGACGGAGTCCAGGAGCTGTTGGACGTCTGCCGGCGCCGGCAACTGGTGCTGATGGTGGCCTACGTTCTGCGCCATCACCGCTCGGTCCAGGCGCTGCGCAGCGCGATCCAGTCGGGGCGGATCGGCCGGGTGCTGGGCATGCGGGCCGACGCCGGCCAGTATCTGCCCGAGTGGCGGCCCGGCCGCGACTACCGCGAAACCCCCAGCGCCAGGAAGCAACTCGGCGGCGGAGCCCTGCTGGAACTCAGCCATGAAATCGACTACGCCCGCTGGCTGCTCGGCGAAGTGACCAGCGTCCAGGCGACGCTCGCACGCCTCGGCGATCTCGACCTCGACGTGGAAGACTGGGCGGAGTTGACGCTGCGCTTCGCCGGCGGCGCCGTCGGCAGCATCCACCTGGACATGCTCCAACGGTCCCCCACCAGGACCTGCCGCGTCCTCGGCACCGAGGGAACCCTCGCCTGGGACAGCCAGGACCCGCAGGTGCGCCTGTATTCGGCCGGCAGCGGGCAATGGACGGACCTGGACCTTCCCGCTCCCGTCGAGCGCAACGCGATGTACCGCGCGCAGTTGCAGCACTTCCTCGCGTGCGTGGCGGGCCGCGCCAGTCCCTGCGCCAGCGGCGAGGACGGCAAACGCGTACTCGAAGTCGTGCTGGCGGCAAGAGAATCGGCGGCACTAGGAAAGACGGTGGAGCTGAGCGGATGAATGCCATCGGCTTCGTTTTCGCCCGCGGCGGATCGAAGGGGGTTCCGCGGAAGAACCTCCGCCTTCTGGCGGGCAAGCCGCTGCTGGCCCACGCCATCGAGGCGGCCTTGGGCGGACGCTACATCCGGCGGGTGGTCGTCTCCACCGATGACGCGGAGATTGCGGCGGTCGCTCGGCAGTACGGCGCGGAGGTGCCCTTCCTCAGGCCGCCCGACTTGTCTACCGACACGGCGGCGGAGTGGCTCGCCTGGCAGCACGCCATCCGCGCCGTCAGCCGGGACGGTTGCCGGCCGGATTTCGACGTCTTCGTGAGCGTGCCGGCCACGTCGCCGCTGCGCGCGCCGGAGGATGTGGACGCCTGCATCGAGCTGCTGGTCGCCAGCGGCGCGGATACGGTCATCACCGTCACGGAAGCCCGTCACAACCCGTATTTCAACATGGTCGTGCTGGACGGCGATCAACGGCCGCGGATCGCGATGCAGCCCCCCAAGACGATCTGCCGTCGCCAGGACGCGCCCGCGGTGTACGAGATCACCACGGTGGCCTATGCGGCCCGGCCGGCCTTTGTTCTGGCCGCGACCCAGGAATGGGACGGGGACGTGCGGGCGGTTGTCGTTCCGCCGGAGCGCGCCCTCGATATCGACACGGAATTGGACCTGGCGTTCGCCGAGTTCCTGCTGGCGCGCCGGCAAGGCCGCAACGGATGCAACCGGAGATTGCCATGACCTCCCTTAAGAAGTTGATGGACCTGCACGGTCGGGTAGCCCTTGTGACGGGCGGCGCGGGGCTGATCGGCCCCGCCTTGTGCGAAGCCCTGGCAGAACTCGGCGCGAGCGTGGCCGTGTTGGACCGGCGCGAAGATCGCTGCCGCGAAGTTGCCGGGCGCCTGCGGGCAGAATTCGGCAGCGAGGCCGAGCCGCTGCTGGTCGACCTCACCGACCAGACGGCCTTGGCCGGCGTGTGCCCGTGGGTCCTCTCACGCTTCGGCCGCCTGGACATTCTCGTCAATTGCGCCGCCTATGGAGGAGACGCCGAGCTGCAAGGCTGGATCTCGCCGTTCCCGCAGCAACTGCCGGACACCTGGCGCAAGGCCCTGGAGCTGAACCTGACCGTCCCCTTCGTCTTGACGCAAGCCTGCGCGCCCGCGCTGGCCGAGTCGGGCGCCGGATCGGTCATCAATTTCGGTTCCACCTATGGAGTTGTCGGCCCTGACTTGCGGATCTACGAGGGGACTTCCATGGGCAACCCGGCAGCCTACGCGGCGGGCAAAGGCGGGCTGCTGCAACTGACCCGCTGGCTGGCCACGGTCCTGGCCCCCAAGGTGCGCGTCAACGCCATTACACCGGGCGGCGTGTGGTCCGGGCAGCCCGACGTGTTCCACCGGGCTTACGTCGCGCGCACCCCTTTGGGGCGCATGGCCGCCGAGAGCGACCTGAAGGGCGCGGTGGCCTACCTCGCCAGCGACCTCTCCGCGTACGTGACCGGACATAATCTCGTTGTCGACGGAGGCTGGACAACATGGTAACAGCCGCGGAGATTTCCGGAAGAAAAATCGGCCCCGGGCAGCCCTGCTTCGTGATTGCCGAGGCCGGGGTCAATCACAACGGCGACCCCGCGCTGGCCCGCCGGCTCGTGGAGGCGGCCGCCGCGGCCGGGGCCGACGCCGTGAAGTTCCAGACCTTTTGCGCGGAACGGCTCGTCTCCCGCCGCGCCCCGAAAGCCGAATACCAGCTCGAGCACACCGATCGCGGCGAATCGCAGTTCGAGATGTTGCGCCGGCTGGAGTTGTCGATCGCCGACCACCGCGGCTTGATCGACTGCTGCCGCGCCAGCGGCGTGCTCTTCCTGTCGACGCCCTTCGACGAGCAGAGCGCCGATGAGTTGGAGGCGCTGGGCCTGGGCGCCTTCAAGATCAGCTCCGGCGAAGTCACCAACCTCCCCTTCCTCGCACACGTGGCCCGCAAACAGAAACCGATCATCCTTTCCACGGGCATGGCCACCCTGGGCGAGGTGGAGCGGGCGGTGGGCACCCTGTGCGACGCCGGCAACCGCCGCCTGGTTCTGCTGCACTGCGTAACGAACTACCCCGCCGATCCCCGCGACGCCAACCTCCGCGCCATGCACACCATGGAAGCCGCCTTCGGCTTTCCCACCGGTTATTCGGACCACACGCCGGGCATCGAGGTAGCGCTGGCCGCCGTGGCCTTGGGGGCGTGCGTGATCGAGAAGCACTTCACGCTGGATCGCAACATGCCCGGCCCGGACCACCAGGCGTCGATCGAGCCCGGCGAGCTGCGGGCGATGATCGCGGGTATCCGCCGCGTGGAATCGGCCCTGGGCGACGGGGTGAAGCGGCCCGTCGCGGCCGAGGCCCCCAATATCCCCGTCGCGCGAAAAAGCCTGCATTGGCGCCGGGCGCTGCCGGCCGGCACGCGGGTGGCCGCGGGCGACCTGGTTGCGCTCCGCCCGGGCACCGGACTGCCGGCGGAAAGGGCCGCGGCGCTGGCCGGCCGCACGCTGGCCCGCGCCGTCGACGCCGGGCAAATGGTCGGCGAAGAGGACTTCCGTACCGCACCATGATCGTGGCCATCCACCAGCCGCAGTACCTGCCCTGGGTGCCCTACTGCGCCAAGGCCGCCGCCTGCGACGTTTTCGTGTATCTCGACACGGTGCAGTTCCAGAAGAACGGCGTGCAGAACCGCAACCAGATCAAGACCCCGCAGGGCGCCCTGTGGCTGACGGTGCCGGTCAACGCCCGGCTGGATCTCTCCATCCGCGAGATCCGCATCGACAACCAGCATTGGCAGCAGAAACACCTGCGGAGCATCCAGCAGAACTACGCCCGGGCCCCGTTTCTGGGCTTGTTCTCCGCGGGGCTGGCCCCGATCCTGGAGCGGCCCTGGGAACACCTGGTCGAGCTGAACATCGCCACCACCGAATGGCTGTTCGCCTGTCTGGGCGTGTCTTGCCGGCGGGTCCGCGCTTCCGAGTTGAAGGCGGTCGGCGCCCGCGAGGATCTGGTCATCAACATCTGCCGGGAACTTGGTGCCGATGTCTACTTGTCCGGCCAGGGGGCCAAGGCCTACCAGGTGGAGGCTGATTTTCGCGCACAAGGCATCGAGCTGCGGTACCAGCAACACCGCGGCGTTGCCTACCCGCAGTGCCATCCGCAGGCCGGCTTCATCGCGGACCTGTCGGCCCTGGACCTGGTGCTCAACACCGGGGCGGACGCCGCGGAGATCATGTTGGGCGGAGAAGCGGTCGGCGGCGTGCAGTCGCGTCCCGCCGGCGGGGAGGGAGGCTCACTGTGAGCGGCGACGACGCGGGCCGGCATGCGGCGAGCATCGGGCGGGTCCGCGACTACTGGGAGGAAAGGGCCCGCCGCGCCGAGACCGATTGCGAGAAGATCGAAAGCGGCCGCCGCGCCCAGTGCATGCGTTTTGAGGCGTTCGTCATCCAGCACGAGTTGCGCGGGAAGTCGATCCTGGACGTGGGTTGCGGGGTGGGGGACTTTTGGCAGCATTTGCAGAGGCGCGGCGTGGACTACCGGTACCTCGGCGTCGACATCGCGCCGGCGATGGTCCAGCGCGCCAGGGAGCGCTTTCCGGGCACGCCGTTCGAGTGCCGGAACATCCTGGAGCGGCGGCCCGACCGGCAATTCGACTACTGCGTGGCCTTCGGGATTCACGCCAACGTGAGGCTCGATCGCGGCCGGGAGCTGCTGGAGGCCGTGACGCGCCGGCAGTTCGAGCTTTGCCGCGTCGCTGCACACGTCACGGCCTTGACGGACCGCTACCATGGATTTGCACCGCACGTTCAGGCGTGGCGCGCGGAAGAGGTGCTCAGCATGGCCCTGGACATCACGCCTTGCCTGGTCCTGCGGCACGACTACTTGCCGAACGATTTCAGCGTCACGCTCTACCGCAAGCTGCTGATCGACACGAACCGGAACTTGCTGCTTGATTGAGCCCATGCGCACAGCGCGCCGAATTTTCTTCTTCTGCTGTGCCCGATCGGAATATGACCTGTTGGTCTCCGTCATCAGGGCGGCGGCGTCCATGCCGGGCCTGCGGCCCGAGGTCCTGCCGTGCGGGGTGATGCTCTCGCCGTTTCACGGCATGGCCGTCTCCCAGGTCCAGCAAGACGGTTTCGTGATCGCGGGCAGCGTTGAGTCCGCCTTGAGCTCGGAAAGTTGGACCGGAAAAGCGCTCTCCTTTGCGCAGTTGATGCAAGGCTTGACGCACCTGCTCGGCGCAAATCGCCCCGACCTCCTGCTGGTCGTCGGCGATCGCGATGAACCGCTCGCCGCGGCTTTGGTGGCCAACTTCCTCGGCATCCCGGTGGCGCACGTGCACGGCGGAGATCGTTGCATCACGTCCGACCTGGATGAGTTGTGGCGGCCGGCGATTTCCAAGTTGGCGCACCTGCACTTCACCGCCACGGAGAGCCACCGCCAGCGCCTCATTCGCATGGGCGAGTACCCCGAACGGGTCTGGAACACCGGCGGGACGGGCCTCGATCGGCTGCGCGAAGAACCCGACCTGAGCGATGACACTCTCAACCGGCAATTCGGCATCGACGTCCGCCAGCCGTTCTTCCTGCTCATTCAGCACCCGTCCTCGGCCATGAGCGCCCAGTACAGCGGGCAGGAAATGCGCGAGTTGCTCGACGGCATTCTCTCGCTGGGATACCCCGTGTTCTGCAGCTACCCGAACCAGGACCCGGGCAACGTCGCCATCCGCCAGGTCATCGACGAGGCCCGGCAGAAGTGCGATCGCTTGATCGTTCATCACAACCTGCCGCGGGAGCACTTCGTCGCCCTCTACCGGCGGTGCGCGGCCATCGTGGGCAACTCGTCGTCCATCATTATCGAGGCGGGTTTCCTCAAGGTGCCGGGCATTCTCGTGGGGCCGCGGCAAGACCTGCGCGAGCGGGGGCCCAACGTGCTCCGCGTGGACATTTCCGCCGCGCAGGTCCGCGACGCCTGCCGCCGCGCGATCGAGGACGAGCAATTCCGCGCGCAGGTCCGAAACTGCCCTAGCTTGTATGGCGACGGCCACGCGGCCGAGCGCATCGTCAAGGTCCTGGCCGAAGTCCCCCTCGGTCGGGAACTGCTGCTGAAGACCATGGCCTACTGAAAATGCCCAGGAAAGTCCTCGCCATTTCGGTCCACCCGGACGACGAGACGCTCGGCTGCGGCGGCACGCTGCTGCGGCACCGGGCGGACGGCGACCAGGTGTCCTGGCTCATCGTCACTCGGGCCCACGCGCCGCAGTGGACGGCGGAGATCATCGAGAGCAAGGCAGGCGAGATCGAGCGCGTGGCGGCGGCCTACGGCATGAGCGGCGTCGTGCGGCTCGGCCTGCCCACGGTGCGGCTCGATGCGCTCCCGCAGGCCGAGGTGATGGACGCGCTTCGCGGCGGGATCGAGGGCTTGCAACCGGAGATCGTGTACTTGGTTCACGGCGGCGACGTGCACAGCGACCACCGAGTGGTGTTTCAATCGACGATGTGCGTGCTGAAGGCGTTCTCGATGGGCAAGCTGGGGGTGCGGCGGGTGCTCAGTTACGAGACCTTGTCGTCCACGGAAGCTGCGCCGCCGGAAGGCGGGCGCCAGTTCCTGCCGAACGTCTATCACGATGTCACGTCTTACCTGGAGCGGAAGCTCGAGATCATGGCGCTGTACGCCACGGAGGCGCAAGGCGATCCTTGGCCGCGCGGCCCGGCAGCCATCCGCGCCCTGGCCCGCTACCGCGGCGCCACGGTGGGCGTCGAGTACGCCGAAGCCTTCATGCTCATTCGCGAGGTCGGGTGATGGCCGTTCCCGCGGCGATCGGCGTGGGGGCCGGAGGGCACGCCAAGGTGGTCGTCGAGATCCTCAGGTTGACGTCGCAGGCGGAGGTGATCGGCTTGCTGGACTGCGATCGCGGCCTTTGGGGTACGCGGGTGCTGGGAATCCCGGTCCTCGGCGACGACTCGCGGCTGGCGGAGCTGCTCGGCCAAGGCGTGCGGCTGGCGTTCATCGGCGTCGGCAGCGGTGCGGATACCCGGCCGCGGCGGCGGCTCTACGAAAAGCTGCTTGCCGCCGGCTTCCAGGTGCTCTCGGCAATCCACCCGGCTGCCGTCGTATCCGCGTCGGCCGGCCTGGGGCCGGGCGCCACGGTCATGGCCGGAGCGATCATCAACGCCGCCGCCCAGCTCGGCGCGAACGTCATCGTCAACAGCGGAGCGATCGTCGAGCACGACTGCGTCGTCGGCAGCCACTGCCACGTCGCCACCGGCGCGGCGCTGGCGGGAAGGGTCTGCGTCGGCGCGGGATCGCACGTTGGCATCGGGGCCTGTGTGCGCCAGGGAATTCACATCGGTCGAGACGTCGTCGTCGGCGCCGGGGCGGTGGTCGTGCGCGACGTGGCCGACGGCCTTGTCGTTGCGGGCGTTCCGGCCCGCGTCCTTAGGTCCCCTCTCCCTCCGGGAGAGGGCTAGGGTGAGGGGGAAGCGGAACAATCACTGTCCCGCGTCCGAGCCTAAATAGACAGTGACGCAACGGATCAGTCAACTCAGCCTCGATTGCCGCGCCTCGCTCCGCGAGGTGCTGGAGGCGATCCAGCGCGGCGCTTGTGGAATCGCCCTGGTGCTCGGCGAGGGAGGCAAGCTGCTGGGTGTGATGACCGACGGCGACGTCCGCCGCGCAGTCCTGGCCGGCGCCGCACTCTCCGATTGCCTCGAGCCGTACATGGTGCGCGCGTTCACCTCGGTCGCTCCCGCCGCCAGCCGATCCGAGGTGCTCGACCTGATGCGGGCCCGTATGTTCAGCCAGGTGCCCATCCTGGACGAGGCGGGCAAGGTGGTCGGGCTGCACCTGTTGCGCGAGGTCATCGGCGCGGAGCTGCGCCCGAATTGGGCCGTGGTCATGGCCGGCGGCCGCGGCGAGCGCCTGCGGCCGCTCACGGACGCCCTCCCCAAGCCCATGGTGCGCGTGGCCGGCCGCCCCATCCTCGAGCGCATCGTGTTGCACCTGGTCGGCGCCGGCATCCGCCGCGTCTTCCTCTCCGTGAACTACCTGGCCCACGTGATCGAGGAGCACTTCGGCGACGGGGCGACCTACGGCTGCCGTATCGAGTACCTCCGCGAAACGGAGCCACTGGGGACCGGCGGCTCGCTGTCGCTCCTGCCGCAGCGGCCCGGCGATCCCCTGCTGGTGCTCAACGGCGACCTGGTCACGCAGTTCGACGTGGCGAGCATGTTCGCCTACCACTGCCACGGCGGCTACGCGGCCACCGTCGGCCTGCACGAGTACGTCCACGAGGTGCCCTACGCCGTGGTCGACGTCGCCGGCGGACGCCTTACGGGGATCTCCGAGAAACCCACCGCCCGTTGGCTGACCAACGCCGGCATCTACGTGCTCGATCCGGCCCTGCTGGAGCGGGTTCCGCGGAACACTGTGCTGGGCATCCCCTCCCTCTTGGACGATTGCCTGGAGCGGGGCGAGGCCGTGGGCGCATTCTTCATCGAGGACGATTGGCTCGACGTGGGCCGGCAGCAGGAGTTGCGGCGGGCCAGGGGCGAGGAGTCGAAACCATGAGCTTTCCCGGGCACAAGGTCCTGGTGACCGGGGCCGGCGGCTTCATCGGCAGTCACCTGGCCGAGCGCCTGGTCCGTGAAGGGGCAACCGTGCGGGCTTTCGTACACTACAATGCCCTGGGAAGCCGCGGCTGGCTCGACGAATCGGACCTGCAAGGCGACATGGAAATTGTCGGCGGCGACGTCACCGACCCCGACAGCGTCCGCGCCGCCATGCAGGATGTCGAAGTCGTCTTTCACCTGGCGGCCTTGATCGCCATTCCCTATTCCTACCGTGCGCCGGCCTCCTACCTGCGCACGAACGTCCAGGGCACGCTCAACGTCCTCCAGGCGGCGCGGGAGCTGGGCACGCCGCGCGTCGTACACACCTCCACCAGCGAGGTCTATGGGACCGCCCGCTACGTGCCGATCGACGAGCAGCATCCGCTCCAGGGCCAGTCGCCCTATTCGGCCAGCAAGATCGGCGCCGATAAGATGGCCGAGGCCTTCCATTGCTCCTTCGGGGTGCCGGTGGCGATCGTACGGCCGTTCAACACCTTCGGGCCGCGGCAGTCCGCCCGGGCGGTGATCCCCACGATCATCCTGCAGTGCCTGGCGGGGCGGAAGGTCGTGCGGCTGGGCAGCCTGGCCCCGAAGCGCGACATGAACTACGTCAGCAATACGGTCGACGGCTTCCTGGCCGCGGCCGCGTCCGAGCAGGCCGTGGGAAAGACCGTCAACCTGGGTTGCGGCCGGGAAATTGCCATCGGCGAGTTGGCCGGCCTGATCGCCGGGCTGTGCGGCGCGGAAATCACGATCGAAAGCGACCAGCAGCGGCTCCGCCCCGACACGAGCGAAGTCGACCGGCTCCTGGCCGACCATTCGCTTGCCCGCCGCCTGCTCGCTTGGGAACCGAAGGTCGGGCTCGAGGAAGGCTTGCGACAAACCATCGACTGGATGCGCGAACATCCGCGCAAGTATCGCCCTGATGTCTACACCGTTTGAGCCCGGGGCCCCGGCGGCGGCGGATGTCGTGCCGCTGAGCGCGCCCGAAATCCGCGGCAACGAGTGGCAGTACGTCAAGGAGTGCCTGGACACCAATTGGGTATCGTCCGCCGGGCCGTTCGTAGAGCGCTTCGAGCGGTTGCTGGCGGACTACGTGGGTCGCCGCCGGGCGGTGGCCGCCGTCAACGGCACCGCCGCGCTGCACGTCGCGCTGCGCGCGGCGGGCGTCGAGGCGGACGACGAAGTGCTGGTCTCCGACCTGACCTTCATCGCCCCGGTCAACGCCGTCCGCTACCTGGGCGCCTGGCCCGTCTTCATCGACGCCGAGCCCGAATACTGGCAAATGGACGTGCGGCAGGTGCGGGAGTTCCTGGAACACGAGTGCGCGTGGGCCGACGGCCAATTGCGCAATCGGGCGACCGGCCGCCGCGTGCGGGCAATCCTGCCCGTCGATATCCTGGGCCATCCCGTCGACATGGACCCGATCGTGGAACTGGCGCGAAAGTTCGCCCTGCCGGTCGTCGAAGACGCAACCGAAAGCCTGGGCGCCAAGTACAAAGGACGCAGCGTCGGCAGCCTGAGCGACGCCTCCTGCTTCAGTTTCAACGGCAATAAGATCATTACGACCGGCGGCGGGGGCATGGTCGTCACCCAAAACGACGCCTGGGCCGACAAGATCAAATACTGGACCACCCAGGCCAAAGACGACCCGCTGGAGTACATCCACTGCGAGATCGGCTACAACTACCGGCTCACGAACGTGCTGGCCGCCATCGGCGTGGCGCAGATGGAGAAGCTCGACGAGTACGTGGCGGCGAAGCGGCGGATCGCGGGCAACTACGCCGCGCAGCTCGCCGGCGCGGCGGGGATTCGTGCCATGCCGCAGGCGCCCTGGGCCGAGAGCACGTTCTGGATGTA
>Ga0326728_10010777_pt1 | contig 21222 bp, 18 predicted proteins | sample MB3enrmetagenome_FD_207602 | JGI IMG/M metagenome (GOLD analysis project Ga0326728, IMG submission 207602) | Lab enriched peat soil microbial communities from McLean, Ithaca, NY, United States - MB31MN | ecosystem: Environmental > Terrestrial > Soil > Wetlands > Peat | place: USA: New York... | reverse complement strand
CGCTGCCAGCACCAGCTTTACGCAGAATCCTCCCTCATTAAGACCTTCATCGACCCGCTCCGCCCCATCGAAAAGCTCGTGCTCCAGATGTTGGACTTGCCTCAGAATCTTTACTTGTGTCTGTCCCATTCCACCTGACCCCCGGCAAAATGAACCACTAAAAACCCACGACAAATCAAAGACGCTGCTCGCCCAATGGGCCGTGAAAAATTACACTCCCGAAGTGCGGAATGTGGGTTAAGAGGGGAGTTTATGACACTTGTATGTACATGTACGTGACACTTGTATGACACGCCCCGCCGGATGGTGCATGGCGCAGGCCGCCCGGTCAAAACCGTGCCGATGGATGTGTTTGCGATGGCGTGATTATTTGACGCCATTCAGATATTATTTTGCTGCCGTGGGCGCGATAATGACGGCGGACTTGAGAGCCCGAATCGGCGCACAGCGCCGACGGGACAGGTGCGATTGTGAAATGGTTGGCGGCGATCTGAAAAGAACCCTGTACTACAGTATGCCAAGATCGCTCCGGTTCGCGGAGATTCTGCCACAGATGGACACAGATGGAATGGTCCTTTTGATCTGTGTCTTTCTGCGTGAATCTGTGGCTCAATTCTCTTGGTTGCGGCTGGCCGCGCTGGGGTCTCTGTTTTCTCTTGTTCAAAGCGGATTGGCGGCGGTCGCAGACCGCCGCTACAGTGGGAATTCCGGCTAATCTTCTTTTTTGGCCTTGGGGGCGAGGGGCTTCTTTTTGTAGGGGGAATGGAGATTGAAATAGATGCCGCATAACGGGCGCTCCTGCTCGGTCTGGCTGAGGATGATGGTGAGCTGGCGGTCCAAAGCAATGCCATGACGCAGATGCGGCCCGCGGCTGGCGTAGGTTTTAATGGCTTTTTCCATGAGGGAAACCAGGCTGGCCCGGCATTCCTCCGGGGTCTTGTCAATACAAACAATGTAATGGTCGAAGGCCCGCAGCGCCTCGACGATCTCGTCTTCAAATGTTTCTACTGTCAAGTCCATTTTTCTAAGCCGGGCAACCGGTCTGTCCTGCCAGGGCGGGTCCCGATACTTGGGGACCTGCCGCGGCGCGCACGGTGTGCGCCCCCTACCAGGTAGCGCCTTAATTCGATTAATGTAGTGTCGGCGCTGTGCGCCGATGTCGAGCCACAGGCTCGACGCTACACCAAATTAAGGCACTACCCCCTGCCACCCTGGATTGACGCATGGTCAATCCGGGCTGTCGTCCGCCATGGGTCGGGCCGCCGGCCGCGGGCCGAACAGGGCGGAGCCGAGCCGTATCATAGTCGCTCCCTCTTCCACCGCCACTTCAAAATCGCCGGTCATGCCCATGCTCAAATGAGGCAGGGGAGCACCCAGGATCTTTTCGCACTCCCCTTTCAATTCGCGCAGGCGGCGGAAAACGGGGCGAATTCTTTCCGGGTCGGGGCTGTAGGGCGCGACCGTCATTAGGCCGTGGATTTCCAGCCGGGGCAGGGCGTTGATTTGCGGCAGGACGGCAGGGAGTTCTCCGGGAGAACAGCCGAATTTGGAGGATTCGCCGGCAATGTTGATCTCCAGCAGGACAGGCATGGTCCTGGCAAAATGGCCGGCCCATTTGTTGAGTTCGACGGCCAGGGGCAGGCTGTCCACGCTCTGAATCATGGAGAAAAGCGAAATGGCGTCGCGGCATTTGTTGGATTGGAGATGGCCGATCATGTGCCAGCGCAAGGAGGCGGGGCATTGGCTGATTTTGGACTTCGCTTCCTGCACGCGGTTCTCGCCGAAAAGGGAAAGGCCCGCGGCGGCGGCGGCGCGGATTCTCTCGGGCGGCTGGTTCTTGCTCACGGCCAGGAGGGTGATGGCGGCGGGGTCGCGCCCGGAGCGCTGGCAGGCGCCGGCGATGCGCTGGCGGACGGATTGCAGATGGGCGGCCAAATCCATGCGGCCTCCGCTAAACCAAGCCGGCGGTTTCTGGGAAGCCGCAGAGGATGTTCATGCTTTGCACGGCCTGGCCGCTGGCGCCCTTGGTCAGATTGTCCAGGGCGCTGAGGACGAGGAGGCGGCCGGTGCGGGGATCCAGACGCCAGGCGATTTCGATGACGTTGGTGCCGGTGACGTTCTTGGTGTCGGGCAGGGACTTGGCGTCGAGGAGGCGGACGAACGGTTCGCCCCCATAAGCGGTCTGGTAGCATTCGGCAATTTGCCGTCCCAGGGACTCCATTTCGCTTTCGCCGGCAAAGGGCTTTTCCGGTGTCAAATATAGGGTGGTGAGGAGGCCGCGGTTGACGGGGATGAGATGGGGCGTGAACTGGATGACGACGGCGCTGCCGGCGGCGGCGCTTAATTGCTCCTCGATTTCCGACAAATGGCGGTGGCGCAGCGGGGCATAGGCACGCGCGCTTTCATGGCATTCCACAAAAAGGTAATCCACTTCCAGTTTGCGCCCCGCGCCGCTAACGCCGCTGAGGGAGGCGGCAATGATGTTATGGGGCTGGACGAGCCTGGCTTGGAGGAGCGGGATGAGGGGCAGCAAAATGCCGGTGGGATAACAGCCCGGCGCGGCGATGAGGGAGGCGTTTTCGATCATCGCCCGGTGGAGTTCGGGCAAACCATAGACCGACTTTTTGAGCAGTTCCGGCGCGGGATGTGCCTGCCCGTAGAATTCCTGGTAGGTGGCGGGGTTCTTGAGCCTGAAATCGGCGCTCAAATCAATGACCCGGCAGCTCAGGCCAAGGAGGGGCGCGGCAAATTCCGCCGCGACGCCATGAGGCAGGGCGAGGAAAATGATTCGCGCGGCCTGGGCCAGCAGGTCGGACTTGGGTTCGCTGAAACGGAGATTCTGGGCGTGGGGATGATGGGCGAATTTGGGAAAGACCTGGGCGACGGTTTGGCCGGCATATTGCCGCGAGGTGACGGCCGCCAGTTCCACGCCGGGATGCCGCAGGAGCAGGCGCACCAACTCCTCGCCGGAGTAACCGGAGGCGCCAACAATGCCGACTTTCACCGGGTTCATACGATTTGGGCGACTGACCCGCTAATCCCCCGGTCCCAAGGCCGGCAGGACAGCGCGGGGCAATAGATTCTCACGTTCAAAATCTCGTCAAATCATCTCTCGGATTTTTGGGCGGCGCGGCAGCGCCGCCCTACCGAAAAACACAAATGTCTTTGGCTGGAATTAACGCTTGCTGTATTGGAAGCGTTTGCGGGCGCCGGGCTGGCCGTACTTCTTGCGCTCTCTCATGCGCGGATCGCGGGTCAGACAGCCGGCGGTTTTCAGGACGGAGCGCAGGGCGGCGTCCACATGCAACAAGGCGCGGGCGATGCCATGGCGAACGGCGCCGGCCTGCCCGGCCGGCCCGCCGCCTTCGACGGTGACATGAACATCGTACTTGGCGGCGGATTCGGTCAGGGTCAGAGGTTGAGTGGCCGCGGTGCGGAGGGCTTCCAAGCCGAAATAATGCTCAAAGGGGCGCCCATTGACGACGATTTTTCCCGAGCCGGTCGCGAGGCGGACGCGGGCGACGGCGGTTTTGCGGCGACCGGTGCCGAGGAATTCTTTGGTCTCTGCCATGATGAAAAGGTTGGTTGAGGATTGGGTGGAGATTAAGATTAAGATTAAGAGTAAGAGTAGGATTAAGATGAAAGATCAGCTGGCCGGGGCGAGGGTGGCCGGTTGCTGGGCGGCATGCGGGTGGGTGCCGCCTTTATAGACTTTGAGCTTGGTCATGAGGACCCGGCCGAGGCGGTTCTTGGGGACCATGCCGCGCACGGCGTGGGTGATGAGTTTCTCCGGGGTGTGGGCGCGAACCTGGGCAACGGACCGGTATCTCTCGCCGCCTTTCCAGCCGGAATAGCTCATGAATTCCTTGGCGGTTTCCTTTTTGCCGGTGAGGCGGACTTTATCGGCGTTGATGACGACGACGAAGTCGCCGGCGTCGAGGTGGGCGGTGTAGACGGGTTTGTTTTTCCCGCGCAGGATGTTGGCGACCTGGGCGGCCAGGCGGCCGAGGATGGCGCCATTGGCATCAATCACATGCCATTTGCGCTGATCCAGATTGACTTTAGGCAAATACGTTTTCATCTAATAAACCATCAAAGGAGGGGTGAAGCTACCAAAGAACGGCGCGAAGTCAACAGGCAATTTTGGGGATTGCGCAACGGGGGTGCAGGACAAGCATCTTCACGTCGCCGGTGGGGCGGCGCTGCTGCGCCTCCCAAGAATTCAGGGCAGAGCGGCAGCTCTGCCCTACCTGGAAGGTGTGGATTTTCTCCTGCGCCCTCGCAACGGATTTCAGGAATGAAGGACTCTCTCCGCCGATGAAGGGTTCCCCATCCGTGCCGCCGTCGGAAGGCAATATCCACAGAAGTTTGGGCCGGGCTACGGGTTGGTGGGAGCGTCCGCAGCGCCAGGACCACCCCGCCGTCCGCGACCGCCGCGCCCGCGCGGGGGCTGGCTGACGAAAGCGGTCACGTCCCTGGCGGCCTGGGTTTCAACTCCCGGTTTTTGCAGGAATCCAAGATCCCGGAACCAATCAATGAAACGGAATTGCCAGGTGCCGTAGGGTGTGTTGAGCCGGTCGGTCAGGCCGCCGGTGGAACCGCTGCCGGGGTGGTGGCCGTTGCCGTAGATGTGCATTTCAATGTTGGGCACGCCCAGGGCCAGCATGGCGGTAAAGTATTCGTTGGCCCAGATGGCGTGCTGCTGGTCGCCCGACCCGGCGCAGGCGATAAAAGCCGGCGGAACATTGCGCGGGATGGGTGGAGCGGCGCCGCCGGCAAAAGGCGACGGGCCGGGATAAATAATCCCGACAAAGTCCGGCCGCGAAGAAACCCCCGCCAGCGGATTGCCCGGGTTGTTGTTGGCCTGGTCGAACTCGTTGAACCGGATGGCCGCCGGGGCGGCTAATTCGGCGCCCGCGGAAAAGCCCATGATGCCTATCTTGTTCGGGTCAATATGCCAGTCCCCGGCATGAGCGCGGACCATCTTAATGGCCTGGAGGGCGTCATAGACCTCGTCGGTCTTGGGGTTGTAACCGTCGCTGCGCAGGCGGTTCCGGAGGATAATAGTGTTGACTCCATAGTTGTAAAAGAAGGGGACAAAATCGGACGCTTCCGAGCCGACATTGAGGGTGTTGTGCGCGCCGCCCGCCGCCAGGATGACGGCCGCCCCGGCATTGAGCGCCGGTTCAACGGTATGAACCTCGATGGAGGGGTTGTGGATGTGGATGATGCTGGCAATGCGCCCGGGCACGCCCCGGGTCATGCTGTATTGCTCGGCCTCGCGGATGCGGTTGGGGTTGAGATAATGCGAATCGGGCGGAAAAAGCGCGACCACCACGCCGCCCGGCAAAATGGGCTGCGGGGCGTAGGGAGCGTCGTTGCTCGGCCCCGGCGCCGGCACGCCCAGGGGCGCGGGCAGGGGAGGCAGCGCGGCGGCGATGGCCTTGGCGGGCGGAGCGGCGTCCTGAGCCAGGGCGGAAGCGGTCGCCAGCGTCAGGCAGGCCAGCGAAGTGAACAGGGCTGTGATTGGATTTCTTTTCAGAACGAATGCGGTTCTCATCAGGTCAAACAAGATTGCGACTCACGCAATATAGCCCTAATTGGCCTGTGTGCCAAGAACTGAAGTTGGGTGAAAATTATGACGGGTGCATTTCACATTTTTCGGTTTTCTTTCTTAATCGTAATCTTAATCTTGCTCTTAATCCGAATGCAGGAGGGCGATGAGATTAAGATTAAGATTAGGATTAAGATTAAGAGGGGAACCCAAAAATGTGAAATGCAACCGGTGGCTGGGATTGGCGGGAACAAGCCTCGACCCGGCAGTCGCCGCGGATTATCCTCTCGGCCATGCGAAGCTGCTGCATCGTTCTGCTGGCCGGCCTTGGGCTGGCGGCGCAGGGCAAGGGAGACGCGGTGGATGACCTGATGGCCGACGCCATGCGGCAACACCCCATCCCGGGCGCGGCGCTGGCCATTGTCCGCGGCGGCCAAACCGTGAAGACGGCTGCTTACGGCATGGCCAATCTGGAACGGCCCACGCCCGCCACCCCGCAAACCGTATTTGAAATCGGCTCCGTCACCAAGCAATTCACCGCCGCCGCCATCCTCCTGCTGGCCCAGGAGGGGAAATTGGCGGTGGACGACAAAATCTCCCGCCATCTCAAGGACACCCCGGCGAGCTGGAGCGGGATCACCATCCGGCAATTGTTGACACATACCTCGGGCCTCAAGAATTACACCGGACTGGACGGTTTTGAGCTGACGCGCCATTTGACCCAGGCGCAGTTTATCGCTCAAATCGCGGCCCATCCGCTCGATTTTGCGCCGGGGGAAAAATGGTCTTACTGCAACACCGGCTATAATCTGCTCGGCTACATCATTGAGAACGTGAGCGGAAAAAGTTACGGGGATTTCCTGGAACAGAACATCTTCGCCCCGCTGGGCATGACCGCGACCGCGGGGCGGGACCCGGGCGCCATTCTGCCGGCGCGCGCCAGCGGCTACGAAACCAACCGGGCCGGCCAGTTCATCGTCCGCGACCCCGATGTGACGGATGTTTTTTCCGCTGGCGCGCTGGCCTCGACGGTGGGCGACCTGGCCAAATGGAACGCCGCGCTGGACACGGATGGAATCCTCACGGCCGCCAGCCGGGCCGCGATGTGGACGCCGGTGAGACTAAACAACGGCACGACCCACCCCTATGGTTTCGGCTGGTTCCTGCAGCCATGGCAGGGTCATGCCAACCTCGGCCACAGCGGCTCGACTTCGGGTTTTTCCGCCAGTTTGCAACGTTTCCCGGAGGCGGGATTGACCGTCATCCTGCTGACCAACTCCGATGAGTTTGACATCGCGACGAAGCTGGCCAGAGAAATCGCGGCGCTGGAAATGAAGAATGGGAAATAATGTCTAAATGATTCCGGCGACTATGAAACCCTCCTTTTCGAGGAAGGCGCGGATTTTGCCGGCTTGGTTGCCCTGAAGTTCGATGCCGCGCTGACGAATGGTGCCGCCGCAGCCGCAGGCGTTGCGGAGTCTTCGGCCCAACTCCTCGATGGAAGCGAGACTGATGTGAGGCGCGAAATCGTCAATCACCATGACCACCTTGCCGCCGCGATGCGCCGTTTCGCGTCGCAAAACCACGCGGCCCGGCTTTGGTTTGTAGGCGGCAGGCTGGGAGGCGGACGGAACCGCCGGGGCCGGTCCGGGAGGCAGGCCGGCGATGTGCAGGCCGGCGAACGGATTATTCAAGTCCGGCGGGCTGCCGCCAGGGGATCGCGCATTACCCTTTCTGGCCATGATAAGAATGTTCCGACCGCACGGAAGGACTCATAAAAACTTGTGGTTGGCTATGGGAGAATTCATAAATGGATGCCGCAAACCCGGAATAATATGTCAAATTCAACCGGGCCGACTGCCAGCCCGGCTCACCCTTCCCTTCATTTGGGCTGACCGGACGCGGCGGCCTGCGCGGCGGCGTCTTCAGCGGCGGTGATTTTTGCCATGTCGCGGTCGAATGCTTCACCATCGAACGGAATCACGACGACCTTGCTGCCGTGGTTGTCGTTTCCCAGGTCCTCGTTCTTCTCGACATCTATGGCCGCCAGGGTGAAGTACTTGACATGGCCGTTTTCGAGGAACACACCGGGGCGCTCCATCTTGTTCCAATGATTGACGGTGCCATCGGTATAGCGGACAAAGTCCTTTCTTGGGTCGTAGGCCACGCCGCGATTGACCCAGTTGGTCAACCCGTCTTGGGAAGTGAGGTGGTAGGCGACCCGGGTGCTCCAGGAATTGACGACGATGTGATAGAGGTTGCCGCTGTACCAGACGACAGGGTCTTCAAGGTTGGGGATGCCCCCGGGGTAGGACGGCCCCATGATCTTGTAGGGCCCACAGATGCCGTCGGATGCTTTGCAGATCATGATCCGGCCGTTCCGCGGGACAATCATAAAGTCGCCATCAGGCCGAATCAGGATGCTCACGTTGGAAGCGCGCCAGTTCGGCTGGCCTTCCACCGTGAGAAGGCCTTTCATGGTCCAAGGCCCGTCCAGGGACTTGGAAACAAACACGGCGCCCGGCCGAGTCTCGCTGACGATGACGGCGTAACCCTCATTATTGGGCAGAACCAGCGCCGTCACATTATGACCTCTGCCACCCATGCTATCGGGCCAGCAAACGCCCTTGTCAATGTACGGCCCGACCGGGTCATCTGCGACGGCATGCACCGCCAGGGAGGTGCCCCAACCGTTGTGGCCCAGGGCTTGATTCCAGCGACTGGCGAACATGTGATATTTGCCATCGGGTCCCTTGATGATCTGCCCGTCCCAATAATACCACTGCTTCACGGCGGGGTCTTCAAGGCCGTTCTGCGGATCGCGCGGAAGCACATTGGCGGCGCCCCACGCGTTCGTTGTCAATGAACCACGAACCGGTGTTGGAAGAAAATAATCAATCAGGGTTTTATCGGCGGCCGACGACGAGGCGCCGACGGCCACTGACATCACTGCCAACAGTTCGATTAGTGTTTTCATAGGACTCATTTGGATAGGTGTTCGGTTGTTTATTTGATTTCAAATCCGCAACGGGTTCGCGCCGGCGGGTTCTTCCCAGTGATACGTGGCTTTCTCCCCGCCCAAGCGCCACAGGCGCGGAGTCGTGGTGGTCAGCCAGTCGAGCGGCTCGCAGCCGCCGGGTTCGCCGCCCGACAAGGCGGTCTGCATCGCGGCGCGGAACGCCGCCTTTTGTTCCGGCTGGATGGTGCGCGGGTCAACAGAAATGAACAGCGGGGTGCCGCTCCGGGCAATCAGGTCGAGATACTGCCGGTCCAATTCCCATGGCGTCCGATTGGTGTGGGCGGCGCAGTCGGCGTCGGTGGCAAAAAAAGTTCCGTTCTGCGGCAAGCGACAAGCAAGCGTGTTGATCCCCATGCGGCGGGTGCGTTCCCAGACCTGGCCGGAAGTGTCATCGCCTGCGCGCTGGATTTCAAAGAGGCCGGCTCCGAGGTGCCCAATGGTATTGCAGCCCAGCAGCAGGGCGTCTCCCGCCCCTTCGCGCAGGGTGCGGTAATGGCGGAGGATGACCTCGGCATTGGTCAGGGATTGGTCATGGAAACTCCAATTGCCCTCGGTTAGCTCGGCACCCATTTCGTATCCCCATTTGCCCAACACGTCGTAGGTGGAAAAATCGTGCTTGATCAGCTCGTAGCCCCAGGAGCGCAGGCGGTTGGCGTCGTCGCGGATCAGGGCGAGATTTTCGGGAAGCGTCAAGTCGAGCGGCTTCTCCCGCGCGTTGACCGGACCAGCGCGGAGCAGCCGGCGGTCGGTGACGGTCATCAGCGCGGTGGGGCGAAACCAGATGCCGGGACGCACCCCCAGCTTCTTCATGTCGGCAGCGAGGCCCGGCATGTCGGGGAATCGCCTCGCATCTCCCGCCGTCCACGGGCCGCCGGGACAGACCGAACCGGGTGTCCAACCGGCATCAATGACGCAACAGGGGCGGTTGGAGTGGCCGGAGGCAATGTCGGCCAGGAAAGCGGCGTCGCGTCGCATGGCGTCGGCGTCGAAGCCACGTCCGTAGGCGTAGTCCCAGTTGTTATTGCCGCAGACGGGGGCGGGGGCCAGGCGGGGCGTGGGGCACATCATGCGGCAGAAGCGGGTCAGCGCCGCCATTGGGGTTTCCCCGGCCAGGCTTGCCAGCGACACGATGGTTGCGGCGGCGATTTCGCGGTCGCCCGGACGGCAGGAGCCGCCGCCATTGCGGAAGTCAAGCCAGAGCGAAATGCCGGTGCCATCCGCCATCCAGAAACAGAGCGCGGCCGGCTGGGTTTTCACCCCGGCCATAAAGGTGCGTCCGCTGGCGGTTTGGTGGGCTGCAAAATACCACGGCATGACACGCTCAGGCGGGAGGAAGCGCCATTGCAGATCGCCGTAGCCGCGTTCCCAATGATCGCCGAGAAAAAGCGTGTCGGCGGGGAATGTCGTTTCCCAGCGCAGCACCACGCGGGCCAGCGGTCCGTCCGGACAGGTCACGCCAACCTCCTGGCCAGCGGACGTGGCCGCCATGCTCACGGCGATCCGGTCGGAGGTGAAACGCGAACCCTGGCGGGAGGCGGCCACGAAGTTCGTGCCTTCGGCGGCAATGAAAACGCGGCTGGGAAGTTCGAGCGCGGGTGCCAGCGGGAGAGAACTCCCGGCTGCGGCAGACCCTCCGTCCGCCGCCCGGTTCCGAAACGAGGAGCCGAGCAGAAGCGAACCCGCGCCGATCTTGACAGCGTTGCGAAGAAAAGCGCGCCGCGCCGGGTTGCCGGCGGAATCGGACGAGCCATTCTTCGAGCGGGTTGCCGGACGTGGCTTGTTGCCCGAACCGCGGCTCCAAAGCGATTTCATGCGGCAATGACTCCTTTGATCTTCAGCGTGACGGCACTTGCGCAGGGCGGCTGGTCAGGCAGCTTGACGTCGAGTCCCTTTTCGTCCTGCGTCCACTCGATCTTGCCTCTGTAACCCAGCAGCGAGACCTCGGCGACTTTGCGTTCGCCGATCTGCGGGGAGTTAGTGGCAAGGCTTTTGATTACCGCGCTCTTCGTCTCAGGCCAAACCATGATGAAAGCGAAGAGAGAATCACCCTTCATCGTGAAACGCATGTCTCCGGCGGTGTAGGGGCGCACGTCGCGCGTGCCGCCGAATTGGCCGCCCGGCGCCTGGGTGGCGACCGACGGGCCTTCGCCATACACCTTCCACGGACGCGTCGCGTAAATGCCCTCGCTGTTGACATCCATCCAGGCGGTCATTTCCTCCAGAAATCTCATCTCGTCCGCGTCTGGAACGCCGCGGCCAGGAAGCGGGATGCTCAATTGAAGATTCCCGTTCTTGCTCACGATATCCACCAGCATCTGCGGAATCTGTTGGGCGGTCTTGTATTTGTGCTGGTCGAATACGCTGCGCTCATAATGCCAGGAGCCGATGCAGGTGTCCGTTTGCCAGGGCACGGTCTCCCCTCCGCCGGTGACGCCGCGCTCGACATCGAGCAGCAAGGCGCGGCGTTGCTGGGCGTTGAGGCCCTTGCCCGTCATCACCGCCTCCACTTTGCCGTTCCGCGCCAGGTCGGTGTTGTAAAGATAAGCGGCGATGCGCAGGCCGATGTCGCTGGAAGGATAAATGGGCAGAATTGTGTCGTCGAAATACAGCAGGTCGGGGTGGTACTTGTCAATCAGATCAATCGTGCGGTTGAAGAACTTCTCGACAAAGGCCTTGTCCAGCGGAGGATTCCCCGTCTGCTGCCAACTGTAAAAGCCGGTGCGGTGATACTGGGCGTAAAGGTCCTGCGGATCCAGCCCCTCCCACCAGAGACCCTTGCCGTCGGCCTTGGTCATCTTCCCGTCGTAAGGAACGCCAGCCAGCGGGCCGCTCGGGTCGGAACCCTGCGCTTCTTGATACCAACTCCAGGCGCGATCCCCGTGGCAACTCACCGCAAAGCGCAGGCCGGCGGCGCGGGCCGCCTTGGCCCAGCCGCCGACGATGTCCTTCTTGGGCCCGATGGCCACGCTGTTCCACGGCTGATACTTCGAGTCATACATATCGAAGTTGTCGTGGTGGTTGGCCATGGCCGAGAAGTATTTTGCGCCGGCGCGCTTGTAGAGAGAAATGAGGTGGTCGGGGTCCCATTGTTCGGCCTTCCATTCGTGAATCACGTCCTTGAAGCCAAACTTCGACGGATGGCCATATTTCTGGACATGGAATTTGTAGTCGGGGCTGTTGAACTGATACATGTTTTTCGCGTACCAGTCGCCCATTTCTGGCTGGCATTGCGGCCCCCAGTGCGCCCAGATGCCGAATTTGGCATCGCGGAACCAGTCGGGCACCTGGTAATTGGCCAGCGATTCCCAAGTTGGCTGAAACGGGCCGGGCGCGACCCCAAAGCCGGGCGGGGCGGGAATGGGCGTTGGCGCCGGAGGCAAGGCAGGGGCCGCAGTGGCGGCGGGCGCATTGGTTTCCTGGGCGGAGGATGTCAGGAGCGGCAGGCTCATGCCCGCACCGGCAACCAGGGCGGATTTCTTAATGAATTGACGACGGGAGAGGTGGTTCTTCATAGATGAATTTGGTTGTAATTATTTGAGGTGATTTCTGGGTTCTGATTGCTGGTAACGTGGTCAGGCGCAAATGGGTTGAGCCATGATTATTTTCCCGCCTCCAGCCGCGCTTCCCGCATCTCGATAACATCAACACCGTCGAGGGTAAGCGCGGTGTGGGTGTCGTCGAATTTGAGCTTGGAACTATCGGGGAGGTAAATGGGCGCGTCTTGACGCAGCGGGAGAATTTTGAGCGTAAGACCGTCCCGATACACGGCGGGGCCGTAGCGGCGCAGGCCGATTTCCAGGGGCCGGGAACTGTAGAAATCATCGGTGAGCAGCTTGTCTCCGTGATACGCGCGAATGACGTCACCCGTGTAGCGCACGCGCAAACGGAGGTCGCGGCTGGCGTCAACGCCGGCGGGAAGCTTGATCCGCCAAACGGCTGCTTGCGCGAAATCCGCGTCCTCCGGCTGCATCGCCATTCCCTGGCGGCGGGCGGGAACCGATGGCGCAATTGGAATCGCCCGGGCCGGGCCTGCGGGTTGCGCTTTTTCCACGACGGTCTGCCACAGCGCTACTGGCGCAATCCGGGGCGAAAAACGGCGGAACAACCCGTCGTCCTTCGCAGGCACATGACCGCTGCCATCCGCGAGACTTGCCGGCGCGGGCAATATCCCGACGGAAAGATCCTCCTGGCTCTCCGCGCGCAGGCGCAACGCGGATCCGTCGAGCAGTAAATTCGCGTGGGTCAGGAAAAGACGTTCCTGGCCCTGCCATTCGCCTTTCCAGAAACCCTGCGCCGCCGCCTCGTCGAGCAGAATGATGACGTGGTTCTTTCCGTCCTTTCCCTGCAGCCGCATGGCCGCGCCCGAACCGGGCTGGACGTTGCGCGCATGAATCCGCGAGTTCTCGCTCGTGGTTTTCCCGGTGGAAGAATCCACCGTGGCGGTTGCCCCGTCAAAGACGAATTCCGCGGGTATCGCGGCGGTCTGTTTGAATACGGTGTAGCGCACTGCCCCATCATTGAGCTGGGAAATCGGCTGGGCGGAGGCGCAAACCAGCTTGACTCCGCCGAGATCCAGGTTGAGCGGCCACAAAAAGCGGCTGTTGTAGGGAACAGTCACCGGCTCGGATGGCACGGTGACAATGCCATCGGCGAATTTGATCTGGAATTGGACATGTTCCCGGTTCGGTTGCGACGACAAATACTGGTAATGGCTCACGAAGAGGTAGCCGCTGTCGCCATCGGAACGCGCGGCCCAGTTGAGCAAGCCCCGCCCATTGGGCGTTCGTGACGACATGCCGGAGAGCTTGGCTCCGAAGTCTTTCATAAACAAACCGAGGAGGCGCAACCAGTGGTAGTGCTCGCGTTCCTGGCCGTATTCGCCGATGGGAGCCTGGAAGTCGTAATTTTTCACCGGAAGATCATTCCAGTAATTGGTCGCCTGCGTCTCGTTGAGGTTGGTCAGTTTGCCTTCGGGATTTTCGCCGCCGTGATACATGTAGAAACCCAGGAGATTCACGCCCGAGCCGAGTTTGACCAGGGCCAGGGATTCGGTATCCTCCGGGTGAAGGAAAACGCGCCGGTGATAACTCTGCATCATGCCAGCGCCGAGTTCACAGGTGCAGGAGGGATAGACACCCCTGACAACCGTGCTGGCCGGGGCCGCGTTCGTCGTGGCCGGATTGCCGCCGAGCATACCCATCGCCGCCGCATTATTGCCGCCCCGCCCCCCGGAAAATCGGAGAACGCCCCCATAACCGCCTCCGCGCACCGAGCGGTCCCAGAAGCCATCCACATAGGATCCCGAAAAGGGCACCATTTCGCCAAAAGGCGCCGCGCCGCCCGATCCCCAGCCGGTGCAGGTGTAGAGCGGCACATCCATGCCCGCGTCGCGGGCAATTTGTTTCAACGTCATCAAATGCTGCGTGGGTCCGCTGTATTCATTTTCCAATTGGATGGCGATGACCGGCCCGCCGTCCTTCCACAGAAGTCCCTTCGTCTGCCGGGCGATTTGCCCGTAAAGCTTCGTCACGTAACCGAGATAGCCGGGATTGTCCCGGCGCAATTCAAACACCTTGTCGTCGCCCATCTTTTGCAGCCAGTTGGGGAAGCCGCCGTTGCGCACCTCGCCATGACACCACGGGCCAATCCGCAGCAGCGCGTTCAGACCAACTTCCTGGCACGTTTCGAGGAATTTCCGCAGGTTGCGCTGGCCGGTCCAATCCCAGGCGCCCTCGACCTCCTCATGATGAATCCAAAAAATGTAGCTCGCCACGACGCTGACACCGCCCGCCTTCATTTTGAGCAGTTCGTCGCGCCATTCTGATTCCGGGCATCGCGAAAAATGAAACTCACCCGAGATCAGCACCCAGGGCCGGCCGTCGCGCAGCAAACTGCGGCTGTCCAACGTCAGGCTATGGCCGCCGGGCGCGGTGGCCGTGCCCATGTGAAAACCTGCCGTCTGTGCTGCCGGGGAGCGAGCCGAGGCGTCGAGGGTCAGCACATCGGCGGCGGGCGGCGCAGGAATCGGCGTGGTTGCGGCTGGAGCGGCGGGTGCGTTGGTGTCGTCCGCAAAAGACCGCAGCATCGGAAAGCTCATGCCCGCGCCTGCACACAATGCGGTTCTTTTAATAAACTGACGGCGTGAGGATGGGGCTTTCATGGGAAGAATTTGAGTTTTGTTGGATTTTAAAGTGAATTTGCATGGCGGGCGCCAGCGCCACAGTCCGGAAAGACAAGGTCTTTTTCATCATCTCGAATTAGTTGGAAGCTTTTGTTTCGGGGGCGGAGTCTTGGAGGACAAAGGCGGGCTGCCTTTTGGCCACGAAGATTTTACCCGCCGGGTCGAAATCAACGCGCACTATTCCCGGCATTTCACGCCACGGCGCGGCTGCGTCGTTGCCAAAAAAGGCGCACCACCAGTTTCCTTCCTTGTCGCGGAAAAAATCCGTGCCGCCGCCGCACGGGACGGTCTCGTGCCAGTTAGTGTAGGGTCCCCAGATGTTATCGGCGATGGCGACACAACTGGAGTAACGCCCTTCGTAATCGTCCACCGCGCCATGATAATACCTGCCGTTGGCCTTGAAAAGAACCGCCCCTTCGTGGCCGAATCCGTTCATGCCGCCGGCGACCACTTTGGCGGCATGATGAGCCGGGTTGTGATCAGGATTCTCCAACTTGACGGCGTGGGATTCCGCGAAGCCGCTCAGGTCATCTTTGAGCAAATAGATAGTTCCACCGCCGCCATTGGCAAAATAAACCTTGCCATCGTCGTCCTCGAAAACAGTGGCGTCAATCCCCTCGCTGCGCAACGGTTGCCCGCCTGGCACCGTGTTGACGTAAGGGCCTTCGGGTTTGCCAGTGGTGCTCTTCAGGAGCGAGATGCCTCCCGGGGCCATGCTGAGGCAGATGACATAGGTGTTCAGCTTCTTCAAGTAATGAATCTCCGGCGCCCAGATGGCAACGACAGGTTTGCCGTGCAGACTCCGTGGAGTTTTTTCCCAGGTGCCTTCCTTCATGACACTCCAAACAAGACCCATATAATCCCACTTCTTGAGGTCTGTTGAACGCCACAATTCCACCCCGTCGTTGAAATCCCAAATGTTATCCCCCGTGGAGCCGGTCATGTAATAATTGCCGTCGCCGCCCAGAATAATCACCGTGTCGCGGATGTGGAGGTTCAGCAACGGCTTGATCGGCGGAAGCAATCCGTCTTTCACCGCCGAGCCGGTCGCGCGCGCCGGACTTGCTTCAACGACACCCGCCATGCCGCTAATCCAGCCGCGTTGGCCGCCTGCGGTCATGGGTTTGCCCGGCCCGCTCATGCCGCCGGGATGGATGGAGACGGGTTTGGAGCCGTCGGCGGGCTGGTCGGTCTGCGCCCGAGTCTGAACGCTGGTCCCGCAAACCAGGAGTGACAGAAACAGGGTTGCCTTAATATGCGGGTTCATATTGCTTTGTGGATTGTGTGCGGGCGTTTATTGCTGCGGGTGAACCCGGAGAAGGATGGCTCCGCGGGAATTGACCACGGCTGAAACCTCCCCATTCACCGCACCGAGGTCTTTGTGCGTCCAAAGATCGCGCACCGTGCAGGAACCGGACAGGCCGATGTCCGCAAGGGAAACCGAGACCTTGGCGGGAAGGGGCGCAGCCGGATCATTGGCGGCTGGAGCAGTGGTGGCCGGCGCAGCGGTTGCCGCAGCATTCGTTGTCGCGCCGCCCGGAGCGCCACGACCGCCAAAACCGCCACGCCCCCGGCGGCCGCCACCGGGCGGTGGAGCCGGCGAGGTGTTGAAGAGGGCGATATATTTGTCCTTCGACCCCGAAACATCGGCCACCCAGGCGACGTGATTGCTGCTGTTAAAAACTTGCCGGTTGTTGGACGAAGCCTGGTTGACCGCAATGACTTCATCGTTAGTCATCAGCGAAAGGGTGAACTCATCATTGTCCGGCATGTCGGCTCCCATGATCAGCGGAGAACGCGCGATGCACCACAGCGACATGACGGTGTATTGCTCGTCATGGGTGAACTTCGTGTAGGTATTCGTTTGCCAAGTCTTCAGATGGCCGAATGGGATCATGTCCGCCTCAGGCCAATGGCCGGGTCCTTGATAGGGTTGGTGCCCATTGAGATTGCTGAATTGGCTGTACAAAGCGGGCCAGTTGTCCCAGAAGTCGAAGCTAACGCGCCACATGTTTGCATTGGTCGCCAGATGCGCGCCCTGGTTGGGCTGCGAACCCATGGAAACGGAAAGCACGATAGGCCGTCCGCACTGGTCGAGAGCGTGGCGGATGCCTTCGATCTCAGCAGGATGCCCCGCCAAGTCGTCCACCTTCACAAAGTCCAGCCCCCACGACGCCATCAGCTTAAAGACGGAATTGTAGTATTCCTGCGCGCCGGGCTTGGTCATGTCCACACCGTACATGTCCCGGTTCCAGAAGCAGGTGTGCGCTTTGTCCACGATATTCCTGGCGGTACAGCTCGTGCCGAGGATCGGCACATTGTCCCGGTCCACCGCCTGGCGCGGGATGCCGCGCATCAAGTGCAGCCCAAACTTCAAGCCTCTGGCGTGCAAATAGTCGCCCATCGGTTTGAAGGAATGCGTCTCCGCGGTCATCGGAAAGCGGTTGGGCGCCGGCAACAACCGGCCGCTTGGGTCCATCTCAAGAACGGCTCCGCGGCGATACTGGTCAGCTTGGGCCGTTGGCTCGTACCATTGAATGTCAATCGTGACAAGATTCCATCCGTGCGACTTGAGGTTTTTGTCCATGTAGTCCGCATCCGCAAGCACCGAAGGTTCCTTGACGCTCGACCCGAAAGCGTCCCAGGAATTCCAGCCCATCGGAGGCGTTTGCGCCCAGGACCAATACGCGGGATCATCCGCGTTCGCGGTCAGGAGTCCGCCCAGCAATCCAATGAGGACGAGTTTTGCATCGAGTTTTGTTGTCAGTTTCATATTTCAGGACAGGTTATGGTTGGAGTTTCGTCATGGAGTGAATCAGCGCGGTGGCTGGATGGTTTTCCTGGACACCGCTTCCCGACTGGAGGCGTCAGGCCCGGCTTGGGGATTGCCCTCCGAGTATAGCCGACCGATTTCCTCGTCGCTCAAAGCACGGCTGAAGAGCGCGAATTCGTCCATCACGCCGCTGAAATGCCGGATGAAATAAGGGGTCGTCCTGGAAAATCTTCCCGGGTTCCAATTTCCCAATTCAGCGTCCCCGATCCGAAACGGAGGCTCAAGCTTCAAAAGGTGACGGCTGACCGCAACACCGTTGACGTAGTGAGTCACCTGCTTCCTCTTCCCATCCACGACCACAGCCAGATGCATCCACCGGCCAAACTGATCAAAACCGACCGCCTCCGGGCTGGTGAAGATCTGGCAGTCTTCTATTCTGGGTCCCTGAATGCCAAGATCCAGCACGCCGCCGTTCTGGATTTGCCAGTGAATTTTGCCCGGATCAAATCCGTCGGCCATGAACAGGGAATTGAAAGGCCGGTCCAAGCCCCCCACATTCACCCAAGCCGAGTATGTCACCGCGTCAAACTCGCCGGGCACATTGAGCCGCACCCGGTCGCTGATGCTGCGGAATTCCAAGGCGTGCTTTTGCGGCCATCGTCCTTCCGTCCATTGGCCGCCCACAATGGTCGCGTCAGGCACCGCCGCGTTTTGGCTGGCCACATTGTGGAGCATCCACGCGGAAGGCGCGCTGTTCTCGAAGTCGAAATGGACCAGCAACGACGGGTCAAGGTTGAGGCGGGCATTGGCGGAACGCCATTGTTGATACCGCGCGTCCTGCGTGGCCAGAGACTTCTGCTGCAAGTCGAAGGCCTTGGCAAAAAGAGCAGGATTGAAAGGGATGCTTCGGATGACGCCGGAGTCGTCCACCACTGCGGCCTCTCCGGCGGGCAGATTATGCTTCGGCGCGGTCTGGACTTGAAATTCTACTTCACCCTTGAACACATGCAACTCCGCGCCGGAATTTTTCACATCAAGCCCAAACTCAGTGCCGAGGTCCACCACAGTCATCTGTGGAGTGCTGACACGAAAACCGCGCGCCTGGGGTGGCACCTCGGCGCTTACCAGACCAAAGAAGCACGTTGCCTCGCGCGGCGATATGAGCCGCAATTCCGCAGGGCCTTCGATCACCAGCCGTGTGCCGCTATAGAAAACCACCTGAACCAACCCTGACTTGAGCCGGAGCCAGCCCGGTTCCAAGGCAGCACCCACCGGGTGGAGTTCTGCCGGTTGGCTCCACTGTGCGTCCACCGCGCGGGCCAGGACCGCGACCGCAGTGCTGGTGGTCTCAGGACGGCCGGGATGCTTGGGCCAAAGTGCCAATCCCAGCGCCACGAGCAGCGCAAGGCAGGCCGCCAGTGCCAGCGCCCAAGCCGCCCTCGCGGTTCGCCTCCGCGCGGGCAGCGGCTGGGGAAGGGTAATCTGAAAGACTTGGCCGGGCCTGTCCGAAACAGCCGCCTCTGCAGCTCCAGCGGCTTCAGCAACAGCGAAAAGGCAGGTTTCTGACGCTAAACGCGAGTGCAATTCCACGAGCAGGACGTATTCGTCGCGAGCGCCCGAGTCGGTGCGCAGCAGTTCGTTCAAAGCCTCCATTTGCTCGTTGCTGCCCAATCCATGACAAACTGCGGCGACGGCGTCATCAAATTCGTGGGATGGGAAGACGATCTTCACTGGGTGGATTCTGCCATCTGTGCCGCATTCTCAACGCAGTGCTTCAGAGTCTGGCGTACGCGCTGTAGCATTTTGTAGGTCGCCTCCACCGTCCGGCCTGATTCTGCCGCCAGCGCCTCGATCCCCAGGCGGCGGTAGTAAAAGCCTTTAACCACGGCGCGATGTTCTTCAGGCAATTTGGCCACACATCTCTCCAGGTGAACGAGACGACGTTCCAACTCCGGGGCCAATTCGTCCCGCCGGCGCGCCAACTCTTCGGCCAAACCCTTGGCGAGGAGGATTTGCCACTTTTGGCGCCGCTCCATCCACTGCCGGGTTTTATTCAACGCAAACCGGCAGGCCCAGGGTGTGAAGGGCCTGGCGGGATCATACGAATCAAATTTCTCCCAGAGCGCCAGCGCCGTCTGTTGCACGATTTCCTCCGCCTCGATCGCATTGGGGACCAGCGCAGCCACGTACCGAAAGATCTCCCTTTCGCTGCGCAAGAACAGCGCCAAAAACCGCTTTTGGGCAGCGGTCGCGTCCCCAAATGAATTCGGTGAGCTCGAAGGCATACAGTACTCTTACCGATACTTCCGCCCAAAATGGAAAAATGGACAGAAAAACTTGAAAAACCCCATGATTTCACTGACAGTGGCCAGCCCTCCTTCCGCAAACTGTTGCGGCACAAGCCATTGAAAATGGCTCCGCAGGCATCGGCAAAACCCGAAATTTCTGGGAACTCACTCTGACCGTTGGAATACCCTTTTCCCGTTGGGGTGACAAGCCGTTTATTCTCCATCCGATCCCTTTCCCGACCGAAATCCTTGAAAGCCTGGCTGCGGCCAAGGAGGAGGAATCCAAGGTGCCGGAACCGCGAATCCATCCGTTTTTGCTGGCGCAATCGTGGCAGGAACAATTGGACCATGACACCGCGCTGACCAAGGCGAAAATAGCCGCCAGAGAGGGGATTTCCCGTGCGCGGGTTACCCAAATCATGAACCTTCTCTTGCTGCCTGCCGAGATGCAAGCCAGCCTGCTGACGCCGCCCGCCCCGCTGGACATCCGCTCTTTCAGCGAAAGGAGCTTGCGGGTGCTGGTCGCCTGTGGGGACGAGGAAAGCCAGACATCCCGCTGGCGGGACTTGGTTCAGGAACTCAGGATTTCTGCCGGGAAGTGAACCAAGATTGGCTGTTTTGGGGACGTTCCCCGGGGCCAGGAAAGGGCGTCCGCCGTGCATATCTTGGTTCACTTGGTTCACAAACTGCCAAAAGAAGCCCTTTCATTTCAACAGAATGGGGTAATTTCCCCTTATGAAAATCACGACATCGCTTTTTCAGGCCTATATCAAATGCCCGACCAAGTGCTGGCTCAAATTCACCGGCGAACCAGCGACCGGCAATGCTTATGCCGAATGGGCACAAAGCCAAAATGAATCTTACCGAGATTCCGCAATCGAACGCTTGCGATCGGAAATGCGGCAAATCGAGTGGGCCGTCGCGCCCGCCCAGGAAAGCCTCACAACATCACTATGGCGGCTGGGATTTGATGTTTTTGTCGCGACATCCCAGAATCTCGAAACACGTCTCGATGCGGTTGAGCGCGTCCCGCCAGAAGGCCGGGGCAAATCCACGCGGTTCATCCCCATTCGTTTTGTGTACACCAACAAGCTCAACAAAGACGACAAACTGCCGCTGGCATTTGATGCGTCTGTGCTTTCCGAAATGCTCAGACGCGAAGTCAGCGTCGGCAAAATCATTCATGGCGACAACCATGCCACCCTGAATGTCAAAACCCCGACCATGCTCGCCGAGGTGCGGAAGCGACTGGATAAAATTGCCGCGCTGCTGTCCAACTCGACCCCACCCGACCTCATCCTGAACCGCAATTGCGCCGAGTGCGAGTTCCAGGCTCGGTGCAAACAAAAGGCGATCGAAAAGGACGACCTCAGCTTGCTCTCCAACATGAAGGAAAAGGAAAGGAAA
>Ga0326728_10010773_pt1 | contig 21228 bp, 13 predicted proteins | sample MB3enrmetagenome_FD_207602 | JGI IMG/M metagenome (GOLD analysis project Ga0326728, IMG submission 207602) | Lab enriched peat soil microbial communities from McLean, Ithaca, NY, United States - MB31MN | ecosystem: Environmental > Terrestrial > Soil > Wetlands > Peat | place: USA: New York... | reverse complement strand
GGCGTAACCAAGATCCTGGAGACCGGCCCGCTGATCTGGGTAATCACCGGAGTGGTTTCAAAAAAGTTGTAGGCGACCGCTCCGGGAAGGCGCAGCACGCGGCGCAACTTCGTGGGTTCGATTGTCACCACCTGCACGTGCGACATCTGATCCTGCGGCACCGAAAAGAGGCGCGCGCGAGATTCGTCGCTGCCGCCGGAGGCGGAAGTGGCCGGGGCGGGGTTGGCCTGCGCCGTGTGCCGTGCGCAGGACGTGGCGAGCAGCGTTATGAGAACGGCAGTGGCCGCTAAAGCCACGGGGGTCGACCGCCGGCTCCTTCCCATACGGATCCTCTTGACGAGCTCCCCGTCATGGGGACTCGCACTCGTCGCCTTACACTTCTTCGTGGTCGTGGTCATTCTCATGGCAAATTCCTTGTCCCCACCGCTCCTTTGACCTGCTCGACGGCGAGCATGTAGTTGGCCAGCGCCTGGCGATAGGCGAGCTGCGTGGCGCGAAAGCTGCGTTCGGCGTCGAGGAAATCCAGCAAGCTTGCCGCGCCGCGCTTGTAGGCGTATTCACTGATGTCGCGGGAGTCCTGGGCCTGCTGGAGATACCCCGACTTGTAGAGCTGGACAATCTGGTCGTTGACTTTCATCGTCTGGTAGGCGTTGGCCACGTCCGTCATTACGGTTTCGGTGGCGGCTGATTGCAGTTCATTGGCCTGGGTGATGGCGGTGTGGGTGCGCGCAATCTCGCCCTGGTTGCGGTCATAGATGGGAATTTCCATATTGATGGTAAATCCCGCGCTGTTCAGGGCGGAAACGTGCGTGTAGTCAAAGGTGGTGGACAAACTCCGCGCGCGGTTGGCCTTCGCCAGTTGGTATTGGCTCTGGGAAGCCGCCACCCCCAGTTGGGCCGCCATCAGGTCAGGGCGCTGCTTGAGCGCCAGGGACTGCAAATCCTCCTGGTTGCCGTGCAATGGAGCATAGGCCAAATCGCCGACGACGTCGTAATCGGGGGGGACCGACTCGAAACCCAGCAGTTCGCGTAAGCCCAAAAGGGACTGCACCAGCGCCAGCTTCGCCGCGCTGACATCGGTTTGGAATTGCAGAAGTTGCAGCTTGATCTTCAGCAGGTCGGCTTCGCTCATCGCTCCGGCCGTGAACTGGTGCGTGCTGAGGTCCACGGTTTGCTGGAAGCTTGCCAGGTCCTGGTTGGCAAAATCCAGGTCCGCCTTGGCCAGCAGGACGTTCACAAATTGCTGGGCCACGTTATAAGTCAAGCCGCGCTCATTGTCCTTCACCTGCGAACGCGTGACGGCAGTGGCGTCTTTTGCGGCATTGATGCGGGCCTGGCGTTTGTGCCCGCGCTCAAAGGTGTAGGTGAAGCCCAGGTCGAATTCCGTGATGTTATCCAGGGTGGAACCGTTAAGCTGGCTCGGGCTGAAAAAGGGAACGTACAAATCGTCATAGGTGAAGACCGGGTTGGGGCGAATGGCCGCCGTAGTTTCCTGCGCCTCGCTCTGTTGAATCGTGTTTTCCGCCGCCTTCAACGCGTGATTGTGTTTGATGGCGAGCTGAATGGCCTGCTCAAGGTCAACACGCGCGAGGGGTGGAACTTGTTGGGCGCGCGCGGCCATGCTGCCCGCCGTCCAACCCAGCAGGAATATCGCCGCCCCCAGTAACCCCCGGTGCTTTGCCCTCGAGCAAATGCTGTTGTGGTTCATCATCGCTAATCCCTCACGTTGCAGGTGTTGGAAAAATTGGTCGATCACCCCGCACCATTAAATGATCGGAGGGTCAACCGAACAAGCTGGGAAGGAGGTCCTAGACAAGGGGAGGCGCGCGGCCGTAGCTCATGGCCGGCAACTCCGAGCGGTATTGGCTGGGCGTCAATCGCCGAATCAGAGGAACCGAAAGCGATGAGGGAAGGACCTGCACAACATTGGCAGGTTGAACGGCGCTGCTGTGGACGATCTGGCACGCGGTGCAAAGGAGATTACTATCGGATGGCGGAGACGGCTGAGCATCGCAACCGGAAATCCACCGGCCATGCCACGGCGCCGTCGCCTCGCCGTGCCAGTGGAGCATAGCTACCCCGAGAATGTGCAACTGCAAGAGCACGAGCACGGAAGGCGCGAAGGAACGTCGAAATTTGGAAGTGCAGTTACAGGGCACGGAGCGTTATTCTACTGGGAGATGGGGGAGAAGATGATAAAAATTGATAATACCATACCAGGTATGGCATTATGGAAAGGAAGCTGGAAACATGAGCCACACGATCAAAGATAAGAAGGAACTGCTTCTCAGGGCCAAGCGCATCCAAGGGCAGGTTGAAGCCCTGGTGCGGGCCCTCAACGAAGAGCGCGACTGCTCCGACGTTTTGCAACTGATGAGTGCTGCAAGAGGGGCAATGAACAGTCTGATGGCCGAGCTCCTAGAGGGCCACATCCGGAGCCACGTCCTCAATGAAAAGCAAAAGCCCACTTCGGAACAGGTCGCGGCCGCCGACGAAGTGATCGCCATGGTAAAGTCATATTTGAAATAACCCGCTCCTAGCGCGCTGTAACCTCCAATTCTTGATAATGGCCACGCGGCACTGCCCGGTTGTAGGGTAAGGCTTGCCGTGCGCCTACCACTTGACATACCATACTGGGTATAGTATAGCTGAAAGAATCTGAAACCATGAGCCACACGATCAAAAATAAGAAGGAACTGCTTCTCCGGGCCAAGCGCATTCAAGGGCAGGTGAAAGCTCTTGTGCGGGCTCTCACCGAAGAGCGTGATTGCTCCGACGTTTTGCAGCTGATGAGTGCCGCAAGAGGGGCAATGAACAGTCTGATTGCCGAGCTCCTGGAGGGCCACGTCAGAAGTCACGTCCTCAATGGGAAGCAAAAGCCCAGTTCGGAACAACTCGCGGCCGCCGACGAAGTCATCGCCATGGTGAAGTCTTACTTGAAATGACCAGCTCCCGATTAACGGGTGGGGAGAGTGATATGGGCGCTCCGCAAATGGCCGAAGAAAGCCGCATAACGGGTCATCAGTCCAACATGAGCCGAAACTCCATTGACGTGAAGGACACGGACGAGAGCCGGGAGCACGCGGAACATGAGCACGGGTTCGAATGGATCGACCTCGCGCGCATTGCTTTTGTGGCCCTCGCTGCTGCCGCCGTATGGTTTCGCGTGTGGGAGCCTTATCCCCGTATCAGCGTCATTGGTATCGCGGCCACTTTGATTGGGGGGTATCCCATTTTCAAGGAGGCCATCGAAAATATCATCGAACGAAAAATGACGATGGAACTCTCGATGACCATTGCGCTACTGGCGGCTTTGGCCATCGGGGAGTTCTTCACGGTGCTGGTGATCACCGGCTTCGTCCTCGCCGCCGAAGTGCTGGAGGGCCTTACGGTCGGCCGGGGGCGGCGGGCAATCCAGGACCTGCTCGATTTCCTTCCCAGAACCGTCCTCGTTCGGCGTAACGGTGAAGAAACCGAAATTTCCGCTGACCACGTTCGAGCCGGTGACACAGTGATTGTGAAGCCGGGGGGGCATATTCCCGTTGATGGCGCTGTGCTGGGCGGACGTTCATTTGTAGAGCAGGCAGCCATTACGGGTGAGGCGATGCCGGTGGAAAAAGCGGCGGGCGACTTCGTCTACGCCGGAACCATTAACCATTCGGGCGCCCTTGAAATCGAAGCGCAAAAACTGGGCCGCGACACTACCTTTGGAAGGATCATCGAAGCCGTGGAACGCGCCGAGAAGTCGCGGGCTCCGATCCAGAAAACGGCGGACCGCCTGGCCGGCTACCTGGTGTATTTTGCGCTGGGGGCGGCGGCTCTGACCTTCGTCATCACGCACAACGCCCGATCGACGATTTCGGTGGTCATCGTCGCGGGTGCCTGTGGCATCGCGGCGGGAACACCCTTGGCCATACTCGGCGCGATCGGTCGCGCTGCGCATCACGGGGCGATCATTAAAGGCGGGCTCTACTTGGAAGCACTGGCCGTCGTGGATACCGTGCTTTTGGACAAGACCGGCACCTTGACATTCGGAACTCCGCAGATTCGCGAGGTTGTCTCGTGCGATGGTTTCACGGTGCCGCAGATCATCGCCGCGGCCAGCATGGCCGAGCGCAAATCCGAACACCCCCTCGCCAAGGCGATCAATGCCAAGGCCACAGAGCTCGACGTCCCTATCGTCGAGCCCGATGAATTCTCCTATACGCCAGGAAGGGGAATCCGGGCGACGTCACAGGGTGAGGAGATTCTGGTGGGCAGCCGAACACTTTTGGTGGAGCGGGGCGTGAGAAGCATTCCGTCTTTCCATGGCGACGGCCTCGGGGGCGTCTCAGAAGTTTATGTCGCGCGAGGGAGACAGGTTTTGGGAAGCATCCGCATTGCAGATGTTTTGCGTCCCGAAGCGAAGCGTGCCGTTGCGGCGATGAGACGAATGGGCTTGCGGACGGTTCTGCTGAGCGGAGATACGCAAGCCGCCACCACCTGCGTGGGGCGGGATCTTGGCGTGGATGAAATGATTGGCGAACTCCTGCCCGAGCAGAAGGCGAAGTGGGTCAGGGAGCTGCGCGGGAAAGGTCGAAAAGTCGCCATGGTCGGGGACGGCATCAATGACGCGCCCGCCTTGGTAGAGGCCGATGTAGGAATCGCCATGGGATCGGGCACCGACGTGGCCAGGGAGAGCTCCGACATCATTTTGATCGGTAATGATCTTTCCAAGTTCGTTGAAACATTGCGAATCGCCCGACGCTGCCGGGGGATCATCATGCAAAATTTCGCCGGCACTTTGGCAGTTGACAGCGTAGGGGTTGGAATGGCCGCCATGGGTTTTCTGAACCCGCTGCTGGCGGCGATTATTCATGTGGTCTCAGAATTGGCCTTCATTCTTAATTCCACAAGACTGCTCCCCGGGGGTTCTCAAGCCGGGACCCAAGCCCGGTGACCGCTCGCCAAACTACGTTGGCCCAAATTGCGTGGTAAGAACTGGTGCCGCCGTCCCACAACATGACCGGGTGCAGAACGGTGGGGAAATCGCCGACCCCGAAGAGCCGGGGTCTGCGGGCGCCAGCGGGCAGGAGAAAAGGTCACGGTCAGGACGTCACTGACCATATATACATGCTGCCCGGTATGGCAGGGCGGGTTTTGGTCATTTGATGTGAAGGCGCCTTTTCAATCCGAATCCCCAAAATCGGGGAACGAAGGCTGATGAACCCCCGCGGCGACTTCTACGGGTAGGCCGTTTATGGTCAAAGTGCCCGGCATAGCCCATCTCAGCTAGATGGCGTGCGGCCGATATACATGCGCGAGCTCTACTCAAATCGCTCGTCACGCTTCCGATCAAAGGTTGTCTCGTAGTGGCGCGCGATCTCGATCTCGCGAGCCATGCGGACCTTTTCTTGGGCGATGAAATCAGTAACCGCAGCGTCAGGATACCCATCCAGTTCGTCAAGTAGCTTGGTGTACCCTTCGATAGCTGATAATTGCGACCCGATCCCCCAGACTTGGGTAAATTGCCCAATATAGCGCTTCAGCACACTGACACGGTCGGGCGCCCGCTCTAGAATTCGAAGCGCTGTACTCGTCCATTGTCGCGTCGCAGTGTCTCCGACATTTTGTGAAATCGTAACAAGGGATGCCATTGCTGTGTACCGAACAGTCGGGTCTGCGTCGCACCACCCTATAAGCTCGTCTTCCGTCAGGAGGTCCAGTGGATTCTTGTTATGATGGCGAATATCATCGATGATCCGAACACCAACCTTACACTCTTGGGCACTACCATCGCACAGTGCGTCCAGGGCGGCGGTCGCTTGAACATTAAACAGTGCCTCAATCAGTTGGGGATAATCGTATGCGCGCGCGTCGCGGTTTGACTCTGCGGCCCTTAGCTTGTGACATATCCCCCGAACTATCGCGGAGCCCTTTTCGCCGAAAAGGCAAGCTTCAATGACCGTTTTCAAATTATGATCATCGAGCCCCTGGTCCTTTGTAAACGTGATTTGTCGGAGAAGCTCACAACCAGTGTCGATGACTTCTGGTGGGTGCCTGTGGTCCACTTCCTTATTGGGGATAAATCGCACAGATAGAATCTCCATCGCGACTGCCCACCCACCCGTCTTGGAGGCGATCGCCAGCACAAGTTCCTGAAAATCCTTCGGGGTAATTGATTCCGTGAGGCCGCCCCATGCCAGTTGCCGGTATGTTCCAATATGTGCTTTGCCGAGCTCAAGGGAAGCCATGAGGCGGCTCAGGCCTTCGTCATTAAGAGGGACAGAGCCTTGGAGAGCGGGGTACAATGTCGCCAGAGTCTCGTGTTTAAGGGCAGCGTCCAAGAGGCGGGTGACAAGTTCTGGGTTACGATTGTGAAGTCCGTCGAGAAATCCTCGGAGGACTTGGATGTTCCGCTGCTCTTTAGGAGTGCCCTCTAGCTGGGCGACGAGGCGCTCCCATCGGGCAATTGTGTCTCCTTGGGCGTCGGCGATGCCACGCCCAAAGCACCATACGCGACCGTCGCCACTGACCTCCACATTTAGGGACTCCGTGAGAAGTTCGGCAAAAGCCAGTTCGTCAGTCGCGACAGCCCTCCCGAGATCCTCTGCAATACTCATCGTGCGTTGAAATCCCGTCTCGCCATCGCTGATTTCGCCGTCCCAAAAGTCACCAATATGGGTTCCGATCAGATTCTTGCTAAATACGATCGATCGGACCTTTTGCACGATATTTCGTGGGCGAAGGAGGTTCTCCAATGTGTTAAGCCTGCCAGAAATCTCCGGTGTGAACCCTTCGGAGTCGAAGCCGACTGTTTGCCGAACTGCCAGCCAGCCCTCTCGCCAGAACTGCTTTCCCGAAATCGCGAGGCATACGTGTTCGAGGTCGTCATACATGGCCGCTTTGGTCCAGAGGCCACGAAATTTGCTCGCGAGAATTAAGCGCACTTCCAAGGCAGATGCCTGATCAGAGGACGCAATAGATTCGGCGAGGCTTAGTGTCGAACTGAACCAGTGCCGTTCTTCCTCCCGGGTGTGCGGCCGATAGCCGAGGTCACGTGGATGTCCACCAAACTCATAGTTATAAAATGATATGAAATGCCATGCTTCCAGCGCAGCGCCAAGAGCCTTCAATCCGAGGCTGCGGCGTTTGACGCTATCAGATCGAAGCAATTTTCCTACGACTTGCAATCGCTGTTCAATTGTTGCATGAGTGCCAGACAGGAGAATGGAGAATAGGCAAATGAAAGCATCGCGCACTTCATTTGATTCTTGGTTAACGTTTGTGGCCTCTGCGATTTTCAGGATCAGTGCGATGCAGCGATCGAATAACGATGCGTCATACGCCAGTCGGCGAAGAAGGTCGACGTGGTGCCCGCATTTCTGCAATACCTTCTCGTCCTGTTGCCCGAGCAGTCTACGTTCAAGAGCGCTTAAGGCAGCCTCTGGAGCTGCAGGGGCGACATCCTTGAACATCGCCTTCCCCAGCTCATTGAAGTCATCAACGCTCTCCAGTAAGCCCCCAACTCCTAACCAATTCTCAACGATTGCCGTCGCCGCCTTGCTGCAGTGCAGGTATCCAAGCCTCCGGGAAAACGACTTCAACAGCCGTTCAGGGCCGTTTACGAATTGAGAATCGATTGCAGCCATGGGAATACTCTGAAGCGCCGTTGCGGCTAACCGGTCTGCGATCGCTTGAGGCAGAACTGCTCTCCAATCGCCTCTCCGCTGGGCGAGGTCACGGCGTAGGAGCTCGGATACGTTCCGAAACATCTCATCTGCGCCTTGGCCAACCATTGCCCCCAGACGAACGAGCTCGGCTTGGTCCCCGCTTGAAACATCCTCACCCTGAAAGGAATAGACCAGCGAGCAAGCCTGGGCGGCGAGCAAAAGTGATTTGTCATGCGGCTGTCTTTGCTGAAATAGCCGTTGGAATAACTCTAAATCGTTTAATCCGGCAATCGTCCCATGCTTTTCAATAGTGCCCGCAAGAGCAAACGCGATTCGGGGATTTCCCCCAGAAAATTCGGCAATGGTGCGAGCATCAACAACTGACACGGTCTTGAAACGCCGCGTAACCAGCTTTTCAACCAGATCGATCGATGCGGGGTATAGCTTGTAGACCTCGGTTCCTTCTGGCTCGTCGTCGGTGATGTCATATTCGACGGTAATCACGCTCATGGTACTTTCCGGAGATCGGCACAGTTCAGAGAGTCGCCGGTGCAGTTCCGGAGCACAATTGTCGATTACAAGAACTGCCCTTGTCCGTGTAGCAAGAAGGTCGGAGGCAATTGCCATGGGCTGAGGATCAGGGCTGTCCGCCATATTGGTGTAGAAGGCAAATGACGGATTCAAACTGTGATCACCGATTCGGTCATCGAACAGTGCTTGCACCAATCGCGTCTTCCCAACTCCGGAAAGTCCTACTAGGCGCGCAACTTTGCCCCGGTCATGCAAAAGAGCGCGAATGTAGTTAATGCCCTGCACCGGTTGTAATCCGTCGGCGTGCTCTTGCCTTCCCGTCCGTACACGAATGCCGTCGTCAAGAAGGTATTCGGCGTTCGGCCCCTCCGGACGATATGCCCAGGGACCGTAGGCTTGCCAGCCACGAACAGATTTTCCAATCAGCTCCCGAACCCAGAGAATCAAGCCTCCATGGTCTCGAATCCACGTGGCAAGCCGCGTGCGGTCGTAGAAGTCCAGCTTTAGGTTGCCGCGATTGGGAAGGTCATGAAGTGCGTCCGCCATCGCCTTACGCCGTCGTTCGAGCGCAGTGTCGGATGTGGAACCCAACGAGCTAACGATAATGTATGCACCAGAATGGTCAGCCAGTTCCTGAATGACAGGTCTGAGAACTCCCTTCGGGCGCATCTCAGTGATGATCTTCGCGGGTGGCATATCCTCCGCTTTAACTTGAAAGCCCGTGGCTGGACGCGGTACGAAGTCCTCGATTGATATAGTTGGGGACAACGCCACGCGAACGTCAAGGCCCCCGTCCGCCGCGTTTTGATGCCCGCCCCATGTTACTGCCGAGGTAGGAAATCCACGGCTTTTTAGTTCTGATTCACAAAGACGACCAACCAGAGTGCGAAGTTCATCGTCCTTCAAAAGCGCGACATCATCAGGAGTGATTTCAAACATGACGATTATCTCAATGCGGGCACTTTAACATCGAGAAGCTAGGTGGATGGTACAACAAATCGGTCACTCCGCGCCGTCGATGTTTTGATTTTTCTTATCCGTGGCCCCATCCGGGGCAATGCACTTTGACGTGTAGTCGCCAAACCGTAGATGTGGTGCCCACGTTCGCCTGCTGATTCCTCCTGGATAACGCACCCGGAACCTGGGCCAGGTCTGCACACCGCAGGATTTGGAACGAAGAACCCCCCTACGCTGAAAGTTGTGGGACGACTGTACTTTGAAAGCGGGTAACGCGGCCCCCCGTTCTTGGGGTGCGCGGTTCTTCAGTGGGGAAAACGGTTAATTTCAAATGCGAACGCAGTTTGCGCGGTAAGAATCGCCGACCAAAAACGGAGGTCCGCGCTACGCTCGCTCCCAGATAACCATTTTTTTGTGCAACTTCCCCTGCCGGAGGAGCATCTCTATTTATACCAGTTGCGAAGGGCTATTAGGTATTCCCCCGATGGCAGTTTATTTGGTATTATGATCTATAGGTAAGATCAAGCTCGTCGATTCAGTCCAAACGAAGAAAGAGCGGCCCTCAAGTTGAGACGGTGGGGAAAAAGTCGGCACAAGTACTGGTTGCGCGCCCTGATGGTGGGTGTGTTGCTCACGGGTGAGATCCACCTCTTTTCTGCCGAAATCTTTCACCACCATACGGAAGTTGCCAGGATCTGCCAGATTGAGCACCATGGCGGGCCCTACCTGCACGCCTCACAGGACCTCAGCCCGCTCTGCCCCCTCTGCCAGATCGTGCTGAACGGCTCGGTTCGTCCCGCGGTCCAATCGATTGTTCAGAAGCCGCACCAGGAATCCACTTATCGGCCTATAACTCGACAGGCGCGATACTCCCCCAACCTCGCGGCGTCGTTACTTGCCCGCGCCCCTCCTCTCTCCTAAAAGCTCTACCTCAATTCGATTCACGACAACAAATTCCCAAGAGCAAAAGGAGAGTTTTATGCATTCATTCATGTTCAGGCTGCCCTCATCGAGGCCGGATTCTGATAGTGGGTCTCGAAGGGGGTCTTTCCTCATCGGCCGGGTGGGATTGATGGCCGCCATCATGCTCCTGCTGACGCTTGGAGTCGCACGCGTGGCATGCGCACAGGGAAGCAATTCGTCGACACTTTCAGGGACAGTCTTAGACCCCTCGGGAGCTGCGGCGCCGGGGGCAACGGTCAAGATTGTGAACCCGGTTTCTCAGTACGAGCGCTCGACCATCACCGATGACCAGGGTCATTTCAAATTCACGAATGTCCCGTTCAATCCCTATCACCTGTCCGTTGCATCCCCCGGATTCCAGGATATTGACCAGGATGTGAGGATCAACACGTCGGTACCCATCGACCTGAAACTCCATCTCAAGCTCGCGACGGCCGCTACGACGATAACCGTGCAGGGGGAGGCGGGGGACCTTGTCGAGCAGACCTCCACCAATCACACCGATGTCGACCGCAATCTGTTCGACAAACTCCCTCTGGAGAGTCAGACCTCGTCCGTCAGCTCACTCGTTACGCTTTCCACGCCGGGAATCTCGGCGGACTCCAACGGTCTATTCCACGGCATGGGGGACCACGCGGAGAATTCGTTTTCAGTCGACGGCCAGCCCATCACGGATCAGCAAAGCAAGGTTTTTTCCAATCAAATTCCCATGGACTCCATCCAGTCACTGGAGGTGGTCCCCGGCGCGCCGCCCGCCGAGTTTGGGGACAAGACCAGCGTGTTGATTAAGGTCACCACGCGCTCCGGCATGGGTGAAACGACGCCGCATGGCGCTGTGACCGCGTCTTATGGCACCTTTGGCTCGGCCACGGGCGGGTTTCAAGTTGGCTATGGAGGCCAAAACTGGGGAAACTTCATCGCCGTCAATGGACTGGACACCTCGCGGTTTCTCGACCCGCCGGAGTTCATCGTAATGCACGACAAGGGGAACGAAGAGAACTTATTCGACCGCGTGGACTACAAGCCCAAAGAAGCCGACTCACTCCAGCTCAATTTCGGCTACACGCGATCCTGGTTTCAAAACCCCAATTCGTTCGACCAGCAACTTCATGTGGGTCTCCCCAACCCTCTGACCGGTGCTCCCCTGGGGCCGACCGATGAGCGCTCCCAAATCGGGACCATTAATGTGGCTCCAAGCTGGACGCGCCTGCTCAATGCCGACACCGCGTTTACATTGGGCGGCTTTGTGCGCCGGGATCAGTATAACTATTACCCGAGCCGCGACCTTTTTGCGGATTTGGCTCCGGACCTCCAGTCCGAGACCATCGGTCAGGGCCGAACGCTTACCAACCTGGGCCTTCGGTCAGAGGTGACCTATGTGAAGGGCATCAACAACCTGAAAGCGGGCATCACCTTTGAACACACATTGCTTTCCGAGAATGACAGCATTGGCATCGTCGATCCGACGCTCACGCCGTCATTTGGTTGCCTGGATGCAAGCGGCCGCCCCATTCCTGGCACGCCGTGTGCGATCCTGGCGCCCTACGACTTGACGATGGGGGGAAAGATCTTTTCATTTAATGGGCACACGGATGTGAAAGAGGTTGCCCTCTACGTCGAAGATCAGATCACCAAGGGAGATTGGTCCTTCAACCTTGGACTTCGCGGGGATACGTATAACGCCCTGTCGACCGCCAAACAACTGGAGCCGCGGCTTGGCATCGCTTACAACATCAAGCCCAGCACTACGGTGCTTCGCATCTCTTATGCCCGCTCCCTGGAGACTCCGTTCAACGAGAATCTGGTCATCGCCAGTACCGGCTGTAACTACCCATTCCTTGCCACCCTGATCCCGCCGCCGGGCGTCGACTGTAGCCTGGGACCGATCCATCCGGGCTGGCGCAACGAATTCCATGCCGGCCTGCAACAGGCAGTGGGGCGGCACTTTGTTTTGGACGGCGAATACGTTTGGAAGTACACCCACAACGGCTACGACTTCGGCACGGTGGGCGCCTCGCCCATCTACTTCCCTATCGAATGGACCCGGTCGAGCATCCCCGGATGGGACCTGCGCGCCACCGTGCCGAACTATCACGGCTTCTCCGCCTTCGTGGTCGCGTCCAGCGTGGCCGCACGCTTCTTCGCACCGCAAGTCGCCGGCGTGCCCATCATCCCCCCGGTCAGCGGCGTCTTCCGCATTGACCACGACGAGCATCTGAACCAGACGACACACTTTGAGTACCAGCCCTGGAAACGCGGCCCATGGTTCGCGTTTAACTGGAGATATGATAGCGGACTGGTAGCGGGTGCCACCCCCTGCTATAACCTCAACACTGCTACCTGCCAGCCCACATCGGACACGCTGAATGGCCAGCCTGCAGTTGACATGCTGAACACCATTACCAGCGCGCCTCTGACTGCCGACCAGGAGTTCCAGGCCGGCTTCACCTGCAACGGCATCGGCGCAACCCCGTATCAAGCTCTGCCTTTCACGTGCCTGGCATCACAGTTTGGGTCCAAATACATCAAGGTACCATTGCCAGGAACGGAGAATGACGACCACAACCCGCAGCGCATCCAGCCGCGCAGCCTGTTCGATCTCGCGGTGGGCGATGATAACCTCTTCGGCGGCGACAAACATAAGTGGAGCCTGCGCTTCACAGCCGTCAACCTGGCCAACAAGGTCGCGCTCTACAACTTCCTTTCCACTTTCAGTGGAACGCACTACGTGACGCCGCGAACCTTTACGGCGGAACTGGGGTTCCACTTCTAACCGCTGACGGTTGGAGTCAAACGGATCGGTGAAAGCCGCCGGGGAGGGGGAAGTGATAATCTGGCGGCGACAGTGACAAAAAGTCGACGGCGACGCGAATGGTCGGGGACAGGACGACTAGGGCGGCTTGGGTCACGTTGTATTCACTTCTCCCTGAAATCCCAAAGTGAACGGCATGGGGGTTAGGCGGGAGATTCTTTCTGCCCCCGGAAGGCTTTGGCTTTGTCGGCCATTTTTCTTGCCTGTTTGTGCTTCCCCTCACGCTGATAGAGGTTGGACATATTGGTGTACACCGTGGCCAAGGTGGAGGCATCCGGTTTCGGCTGCCTGGCAAGAATGTTCAGCGCGTCGGAAAAGGCATGCTCAGCTTCCGGAAACTTTCCTTCTTCCCCGTAGGCAACGCCCAAGTCAATTAAGGATGGCGCCACCGCGGGATTCTCCGGTCCGTATGCTTTCTTCCTGATCGTGAGGGCACGCTGGTAGAGCAAATCCACATTAACTTGCTTGCATTTCATGAGTAATACTCCGGCAAGGCTGTCAAGACTTTGGGCTACTTCGGGATGATCCGGTCCCAACGCCTTCTCCCGGATGGAAAGAGCCCGCCGAAGAAGCGGTTCGGCCTCGGCGTATTTCTTTTCCGAGCGATAAAGCTCTGCCAGGTTGTTGAGGCCGGAGGCGACAGTGGGGTGATCCGGCCCCAGGGATTCTTCCGCGATGGAAAGCGAGCGTAAATACATCGGCTCCGCTTCGGCATATCGGCCCTCCCGACTATAGAGCGCCGCCAGGTTGTTGAGGGAGTTGGCCACATCCGGATGCTCGGGACCAAGAGCCTTTTGCCGAATCGACAATGCCCGCTTATAGAGCGATTCACCCTCAGCATATTTGCCTTGACGGACATATAGAGTGCCCAGGTTGTTGAGACTGATGGCAAGTTCCGGATCCTTCGGCCCTAAGATCTTTTCCTTGATGAAGACCGCCCGCCGGTAAAGTGGCTCAGCTTCCGCGAGCTTGCCCTGCTCCCAGTAAAGTGCCCCGAGATTGTTCAGCGTGCTGGCCACGTCAGGGTGCTCCGGCCCCAGGAGTTGCTCGCGGAGATGGAGGCACTCCCGATAAATCGGTTCAGCTTCCCCATACCGGCTTTGGTCTGCGTACAATGCCGCCAGATTGTTGAGCGTGGCGGCCTTATCGTTGCGCGCCGAGTCCCCATGCTTCTCCCAGATCCCCAGGGCACGCTTGAAGAGGGGCTCCGCCTCCGCGAACCGGGCTTGGCGGACGTAAAGCAGGGCCAAATTGTTCAGTGTGGTGGCCAATCGGTGGTCAAAGGGTCCGAATGATTCGGCTACCTTTTCAGCTTGCACAAACTGCGACTCCGCTTCGCGATACTGGCCATGGCCAGAGGCAATTTCGGCGCCATTGATCGCGCTTTCCCAAGGGTTTGTCTGTCCGAACGCCACCCAAGGAGCAACCGTCAGACAAATTGACCACACGATAAAGTTCCGCATTCGGTACTCCGCAAGACCGTTTGCATTGCAGGGTGGTGGCGCGGGGAATCGTGCGGCTTCAAAATGGGAAGACGAGGGTTAGTACTACTCTCCGCAGTCACTACTCAGGTGATCCAAATCCGGCGCGTTATTGGTTTGGTCTACATCGCGCACCTGACGCAAGCCTAGGCAATTTATTTGCCAGTTAACCTACCGCCGGGCATGACGTGCAGAAGGAAAGAGGCGAGATATTTTGTCGCTACTCTCGACCGTTGCCACGCTTCGCAAGACGTCTCTTGGAATCCTCGCGAAGAGACTCGGCTAAGTCGCCCCCCAAATACCCTCAGGGCTACCCCATGTTTGCGGATTATTTCGCTAATTAAGGCGCGAAGATGGCTGGTCTTGCGCTTCGGGACAAGGAATCACCACGTTGCTTGTAAGCGCCGAGGCTGGCAGTCGGTTTCGGTTAACGGCCAGGAATGTCTGTGGACGGCAGTGTGGGCATGGTATACTTTTTGAAGCCCCTCCTAGCAAAAAGAATATTGACTTCCCAACTATTAATGGCCTAAAAGAATATTGGGGAATTATTTTCTCCTCCGCCCCGCAGGCCCCGGGCCAGATTCATGGGTACGGGGGCAGAGATGGGGTGGTTACCATGCCGTTTCAAGTTTGGGGACTTGAAACCACCCTCCACATCTCCCCCTGCAGGTCGTGGGATCAATTCGGGAAAGGGGAACACTTATGAAAGCCACACCCAGGACTATGCAAAAAATGGCAAGGGAAGCCTTCGGGTTGTTGTTGGAACTGCGCGAGCGCGGTAACGCTCACCAACTTCTGACCCAAGCTATCACCTTTCTGGAAATGCTGGCGCGGGAGGAGGATGTAAATGCCGCGCCCATGATGCTCTCCGTTCGTGTGATGCAACTGCGGAAACCTTAGGCTGCGGTCCACGCGAACACTCACATCCAAACACGTGCAGGCAAAATCCCGGGTGTCCCTACACCTCATCCTAAACAGCCCGCCTTCTTCTTCCAGGGATCGAGTCTTGTAGGAGCCGCCCTTGGGGAACCCGTTCCCCAGGAGGTCGCGCCGGATTGCGCGCACACGCCCCACCGTGGATCTAAAGCCTTCCCACCAGGAAGCCCCTCGTGTGGGCATGGCCGCGCCGGTATGCGGTGAGCTCTTAGCGTGGAGAATCCAATGTCGCCGGGCTGCGCCCACACCTCACCCTTGGCGCAGCGAGGGGAGAACTCTGGGCAAACTTCCTGCCCACAGCGGGAGGTCATCCTTCGGTGGGCGCGGTTGCCGTGGGCACTGCCGCCGGCTCAGTTTGCTGGCTCGCCCTGAGCTTGGCCATCTCGCGCTGCAGTTCGGTCGCGAGATCCTCAAGGATGCGCAGTTGCTCAGTCCGGCGCTGAACCAACGATTCCAGGCGCGTCACCTGACGCTGCAGTTTGTGATTCTCGCGGCGAAGATAGATGAAGCTTCCGCCGGGGATGGCGATCTGCGACCCCGCCCCGGCCTCACCGGGCTTTCCAAATTCCCCCGGTTTGATATCGGGCAAAGGCGCAAGCCGCGCCTGGGTTTGCTTGATGAGCGCATCCAACTCCTTGCGCTCGGCTCCCGGCGGACAAAGCTGCCGCAGGGCATTCAGCCGCGCCAAGTCAGGGTTGTTGCGTCCCCTCTCCCAGTGCTGCACCGCTCCTTTGGTGGCATTGAGCAGCCGAGCCAGGCCCTCCTGGCTGACCTCGATGCGCTTGCGAACTCGGCGAATTACTTTTGGTGGTGTTATAGCTTCCATTCTGGCATACCTCGCTTTCAAAATAGTTCTTGACTTCTGCTAATTATAGCCTACAATATTTCTGTCTGCTCGCGGAGTCTTGCCGAGGATCCTCCTCGGACAAACCTCAGCCCTTACCGGCGCCCCCCCATCCCCGGGGTGAGCACTTTTCCCCTCCGATCCCCTGATCTGAGGAAGCTGTCCTTGGAAAGGTAACTGATCATGTACGACACTCGGGAGATAATTGGTCAAAGAGATTATCCTCGATTACTGCCTGCCTGTCCAGCCTTACCGGTGTCCATACGGCTCGATCCCAGGGACTCCCAAAAGGCAATGGGCTTGCGCCGAACGCGCGCCCTCCGGAGGGATGGACCCCTGGCCATTTTCCCTCCTGCGGCGCTCCCCGTCCCTTTGTCCCGACCTTTAATTGCAGTGGCCTACTCCCCGCTGGCGCATTCTCGGCTAGAGTGCTCGCCAAAATTCCGTTCGGACGCCGCCTATCATACCACGTCCTGCAAATCCCCGCGCAACACAAATCGATGTCGAGACAAAAAATCCCGAGGGCGCCCTGCTCCCTGTCCAGCCCCAAGGTTAGGCCCGGGGGACGCCGCGATCTGTTCTGCCCACCCGTGGGCGCAGCGCATTCCCCGGTTTGAAAAACCGAGGCACATCGCTACCCAGGAATTTCGTACGATTTTAATTTTCGTAATCGCTCGATCCCAGAAGAGGACCATCTTTATGTCTAATCCTATATATCCTTTACCTCCGCTCGCGAATTATTCCCCCCGGCCGCTTCCCGAGCCTTATGGAGCACTCGGCCTCCAGCCTTGCCTGGCTCCTGTTCCCGCCATCCCTAAGGTGTCAACCCCTCCAGCCGTCGCCCTGAAGGATAAAACAGCCACTCCCCCCCCTGCCCCTTTGCAGTCGCCCCGGTGCTCGGTAAAAGGGTGCGTTTTCCCCGCCCCCTTACCGGGAGGCACGATGTGCCATTACCACGAACTCCTGCAATCGGAAGCGGATGCGGAGCTATTTGAATCTCGTCAGCCCACGCTCTTGCTGTCGCTCTATGCGCCGTTCGGCATTCCCGACGAGGAACCTGACGATTCCCGCCAGCAGGATCGAAAACGGCAGGCCACGGAGCGCGAAGCGTTCCTCATGGATGAATCCACCGATATGGGGGGTTGAAAGTCGCCCCCGCGACAGACGGTGACGATATCTTCGAGCGCCGGGCTCTACCCCCGCCTGGTGCGCCCACGCCGCGTGCGCCGCGCATAGCTCCGGAGTGGTGTGAAGGCGAGCCTCCTCCCGGACGGCCACGTCTCTTGTCTCTCCGCCTTGTTCCAAGCGTGCTTATGGGGCAACGTTAATTCTTCTGTTCCGTTGCGCTGCAGCGGCTTGCCAGTGAGGTTAGGCGGATCGGTTTTCCGGCAACTTCCCAGACGTGCCACCGAGAAATGAAAAGTCTCCATTTCGATCGATGATGGACCGTCGCGTTTTCTCGCTCTCAGCGTTAAGAAACCTTCATGCACCCCCACTTACCAGCCGATTAGAAGGTTGAACGCCGAGCCCGGCATAAAACCCGTATTAAATCCGGGCGCCGGTCGGCGGGGGAGGTCAGCATGGAAGTCATCATTCGGATGGTCTTGATGTTCTTCTTCATTCAGTTTGTGGTGGTTATGACCATAATGACCGTGGCGCTACTCCTGGCGCGGCCGGAAGTTCCGGCTCTGGGCAGCGAACTGAGGTACGGTGCCCTCAAGCGACGTTTCGCCGGCGCCGTACACTTTCCGCGCCGCATTCGCCGTTCCGTCGGACGTCTGATGCACTCTGCGCACTCCTTACGCAGTGTCCATTAATGTTGCGCAACGCGCCTTGGACTGCGGCGGTTCGACGCCGCCTCGCCCATTGGCGCATTGTCGATTCGGACTGGTGAGCCGGATTGATCCGGATTGATTCGGATTGCGCAGAGCAAAGCTCTGGGAATCCACCCCCGCAGAGCTTCGCTCTGCGCAATTCGGGACAATCCTTCGTACTTCATCCTTCATACTTCAGCCTTCATCTCATTCGCCAGGGGAAGGACGGGGTTTCAGAGACTGTGTGAAAACCCCGCGAAGCCCGAATTGTGATGATCTTCGCTGCGGCGAATCGCAAACCGCGCGACCCTTTAGTGCGGCATATGTGGGGCTAAACCCGCGCTCCAACAAAAACCACTCGAATCAAATATTTGAGCCGTTCTTCGCTAGCAAGTCGCTGTGTCAAAAAAATGACGATTATCCCTTGCTCACACCGACCGCAATCTCCCGAGGCGGATGGTTGCGGACTCGAATTTTCACCGGGCGGTTGGCGCGAACTTCGAACCTGACCTGATTGCCCTCAAACACCACGTGCCGGATTTCGACCGGCGCATCCACAGCGAAAAGGAGTTGGCCGTCCTTTTGGACCTCCAGTCCCTCCGAAGATTGCGTGACATCGTAATGTGATCCACTGACGAAATAGCGCCGGATACTGGCCGGCGCCACGGGTTCGAGATTGCCAAATCGCAATCCATGCCAGGGGTTGACGTCGATCAACTCTTCAATGGCAACCAAGGCCATCAGCGCGCCCCAGGTGTAGTGAGGGTCGCTTTGTCCCGTGCCCTCACCGGTGATGGCGCTGAAGTTCTCGTGACATTCAGCCTTGTCGCGCCATGCCGTCAGAAACATCTTGGCGGACGACTCCGCAAGCAATCTCGCTTCGTGGTCCCAATCGTAGATTTTCAGTCCCTGGTAAAGCAGCCAATTGTGGGGCGGCCAAACCTTGCCGCGCCAGTAGTCCTGCCGGGGAAACAAGGGATCATCGCGGCTGATGGTGGGCATTATCCATTCCCCGGCAAATTTCTGCGGATCGTGGAATATCTTCCGCAGAGACTCGGCCTGCTCATGTGTAGCGACCTTTCCGAGCAGAGAGAAGAAGATGTCTGGACCCATCTGGGGGAAGAAGGGATCGCCGGCGAAGCTTTCCCAATGGCGATTGTAGTAACACCCGCGGAAGGAATCCCACAGAAGTCGGTTGATGGTCTCAACCATGCGGTGATGTTCAGCGGTGAGAGCGGCAGCCTCTGCGGGCCTGCCTAGCTGCTTGGCCATCCATGCGAGAATCCAACAGTCCAGGGCGTACAGGCAGTTTCGTTCAACCGTGTCCTGCTCCAGGGTCTGGGTTTGGTTGTTGTAGCGAGCGACATGCCACCACTGGGGGCTATCGTCGTTCGACTCGTAATAGGCAGTCTGTTGTCGGTCATCGTAGGGGATTTCTTCCGGGTAGTTTGAGCCGAGCTCGAGCAGCCCGTTCTTATTGCCGTCCCGCCAAGGTTGTCCGTCACCGCGGTCCGCAAACCACCAGCGCTGATTCTTCAGCAGCCGAGGGTAGACCTCTTCGAGGAAGGCTCGATTCGGACGCCGAAGATAGATCTTGGCGGTTAACAAGCTTCCAATGGGATACTGCGTGTGGCCCCAGGCAACAGGGAAGATCGAGCGGTCCGGGTGGGTTGGCCACTGGCCGTACTGGCAGAACATCCCTTGGTCGTTTTGCCAGGAGGTGATATCGCGAATCAGGTCATAGGATTTCTTCTCGTCTTCCTGGCAAACCAGCAGGGCGCTGAAGAAGCTGTCCCAGAGAAAATCCGGCGCCGAGTTGTTGGACTGCGCCCATTTGCGGCTGACGGACACGTAGGTCCTGCGCCGCGAGGGCGTATAGACCTCGCTCCATTCGAGGTTGTCGTTGATGGCGGAGGGCGCATCGGCCAGCCAACCCGTGCCTTCCGGCCGCGATTTTAGATAGCGCGCGCGATTGCCATCCAAAAACCCGTCAATCTTTCCCGTGGCCAGCCAGGCACTTGTTGCGTCCTCGAGAGGTGCGTAACTCTGGCCCTGCCGCCCGCAGAAGTAGAGCTTCTCGATCCGGGGAAAGTATCCGTGCCACCGCACCGTGCCCGTCCCGTGCACCTCGTCGGGGGCGGCACTCAAGGCCAGCACCCAGCGCATGCCGTCGCGTGTTCCGGGAATCCACGAGCGGCCGCGGAGGAAGCGCCGTTCCGGACCTTCCGAGTAGAGCACCGAAAACTCCGGAGGGGCGGAGTCCCATGGGATGTATCCCTGCAACACCATCGGGGCAGGCTGAGAGTGCGTCAGTCGGCCAACAACTTCATGGTTCTGCGTTTCGGCCCACTCGTAGGTGACTTCCGGACCCCCATCGGGCATCTGCCAGACAAGTCGTGCGTAGGAGTTGTCCCACGCTTTCGGCCCAACGGACTTCCACCAGCCCGGTGTCCCCTGTGTGCCGGCGTGATGCCTGCCCGCCCAGCCTGACCACCACTCGTCGAAATGCGTGCCGCAGTATTCGGCGTGATTTGCGGACGGCGAGTCCTTCAGCCATTCATTGGGGAGGGAAAGGGTACGAAAGGCGAAGATGTCGCGGTCATCGGCCACAAAGACGCTGCCGGACCAGCTATCGGGTGATAGAGGCCCGACCCGCCAAGTCCGGGTAATCTTCAGGCGTTGCCAAAGCTTAAGCGGATCTTCACCCGTCATGGTGGCAAAACCGAGCAGGCGGTAGATTTCCTGGCGGTCCAGCGGGGCGTCGAGAGATCCTGCTTCGGCCAGCGATCCACCGGAGCCGGAGACAGCCGCCGCTTCACCTTTGAAATCCCCTGCCTTGAGTCGCGCCTTAAGCTGCGCCACGCTTGCCCACAATGAGGTAGTCGCTGTACCCACCCACCTCACAAAGCCCCGCCTGTTCAAAACCAGCATGATGTCCCCCCCCGTACCTGCATTTAGTTCCCGAGCAACATCCCTATCTATCAGGTGTCGCGGCCCCTGATTATCGCAGACCCTCACCCATGTCAACTGCTTCTCGGGAGATGGATTGCATCCCATGCGCCGCGAAGATACACTTCGCTATTGATATGGGATCAAAAACTGAGGAAAGCGGTCAGAGCAAGCTTACGCGCCGGCAGTTTCTGGAAGCTTCCGGTGCGTCCGTTTCTCTGGGGATGGCGGCGGAGGGAATACCGGTGCAGGGCGCGGCTGCGCAGCGCCGTCCCAGTGAGGATAGCGT
>Ga0326728_10010770_pt1 | contig 21232 bp, 21 predicted proteins | sample MB3enrmetagenome_FD_207602 | JGI IMG/M metagenome (GOLD analysis project Ga0326728, IMG submission 207602) | Lab enriched peat soil microbial communities from McLean, Ithaca, NY, United States - MB31MN | ecosystem: Environmental > Terrestrial > Soil > Wetlands > Peat | place: USA: New York... | reverse complement strand
GGAGCTGATCCGGCGCGTGGGCGTGAACTTCTCCGGCAACGCGGGGGTGGGCACGGACGTCACGCTGGACCAACTGGACAGCGAGTACAACGCCGTTTTTCTCGCCATCGGCGCCTGGAGAGAGCCTTGGGTGCATGTGCCCGGGACGGAGCTGAACGGCGTTGTGCCGGCCCTGGCGTTTCTGGAAGAGGTGGCCAAGGAACAGCCGGCGCACCTCGGCCGCCGGGTGGTGGTAATCGGAGGCGGCAACGCCGCCGTGGATGCGGCGCGCACCGCGCTGCGTAAGGGCTCGGAAGTGAAGGTGATCTACCGCCGCGAGCGCAAAGATATGCCCGCCATCCCCGAGGAGACCGATGCGGCCCAGCACGAAGGCGTCAAGTTCGTCTTCCTGTCGACGCCTCACCGCATCGTGGGCGACGAGAACGGCAACGTCAAGGCCATCGAAGTGGTGAAGACGCGGCTGGGCGAGTTCGACACCTCCGGCCGCCGCCGGCCCGTGCCCACGGAGGAGATCCGCCGCTTCGAATGCGACTCCGTGATCCTGGCGGTGGGCGAATCCGTGGACCCGGATTTCGCGCGTTCCTCGGGCCTCAAGCTCAACGAGAACGGTACGCTGGCGGTGGACCGTTACACGCTGGAAACCAGCCGCAGCAAGTTCTACGCCGGCGGCGACCTGATCAGCGGGGCCTCGAACGTCTCCAACTCCATGGGCTTCGGCAAGAAAGCGGCGCGCAACATTGACGCGCGGCTGATGAGCGGCGGGCGCTGGGAGAGCCTCCAGGCGCAGTTTTCCTACAGCGACGTTCCGCCCGCGCAGCCCAGCAACAGCCGGCGCCACACGGTGTTTGAGCTGCCGGCGGCGGAGCGCGCGGAAGGGTTTACGGAGACTGTGATCGGCCTGTCGCCCGCCGAGGCGCTGGATGAAGCGGGCCGCTGCCTGCGGTGCGACGTCCGCGAGCACCTGGTTAAGGAAATATCGCATGCCTGACAAAATCTCCATTCGCATTGACGGCGAGTACGTCGCCGCCCAGGAGGGCCAGACCATTCTCGAAGTGGCGCGCGCCAGCGGCAAATACATTCCCACGCTCTGCTGGCTGGAAAACATCACGCCGGTGGGCGCCTGCCGGCTGTGCATCGTGGAGGTCTCCGGCGTCAACCGGCTCCTGCCCGCGTGCACCACCCCGGTGCAGGACGGGATGAGCGTCACCACCCAATCCGACAAGCTCAAGCACTACCGGCAGATCACGCTCGAGTTCCTCTTCGCGGAGCGCAACCACGTGTGCGCCGTGTGCGTATCCAACAACCACTGCGAGCTGCAAACTCTGGCGCAGCGGCTGGGCGTCACCAGCGTGCGCTATCCGTATTCATACCCCAAGCTGCCGGTGGATGTTTCGCACGAGCGCTACGTGCTGGACCACAACCGCTGCATCCTGTGCACGCGCTGCGTGCGGGTGTGCGCGGAGGTGGAAGGCGCGCGCGTGTGGGACATCGGCTCGCGCGGTATCCATTCCATGGTGGTGGCGGAAATGAACCGGCCGTGGGGCCAGGCGCGCAGTTGCACCAACTGCGGCAAATGCGTGCAGGTTTGCCCCACCGGCGCCATGGCGGAGAAAGGCCAGGCGGTGGAAGAGATGGTCAAACAGGACAGCAAAGTGACACGCCTGGCGGGCAGGCGGGGAGGCCATCAATGAGGCGGACCCGGCTGGCGACGGTGTGGCTGGACGGTTGCTCCGGCTGCCACATGTCGCTGCTCGACATGGACGAGGTCATTCTCAGCATCGCCAAGCGCGTGGAGGTGGTCTACGGCCCGCTGGTGGATGCCCAGGAGTTTCCCAAGGCGGTGGACGTGGCCGTGATCGAGGGCGCCATCAGCTCGCAGGAAGACCTCGAGCGCGTGCGGACCATCCGCCAGCGCAGCAAGCTGGTGGTTTCGCTCGGCGACTGCGCCGTGACCGGCAACGTTTCCGCCATGCGCAACCAGATTGCTCCCCGGAAACTGCTGGAGCGCATTTACATCGAGGGAGTCCAGGAAAGCCCGGGCATTCCCACCGAGGGCGTACCCGCGCTGCTGCGCCATGCCGTCCCGGTGCACGAAGTGGTGAAGGTGGATCTGCACGTCCCCGGCTGTCCGCCGCCGGCGCAGGCCATCGCCTTCGTGCTGGGCGAGTTGCTGGACGGCCGCGTGCCGGATCTGAGTTCCAAGGTGAAGTTTGGGTAAGGGTGGCCTATGAAGAAGATCACGATCGACCACGTCACGCGCATCGAAGGGCACGCCAAGATCGACATCTACCTCGATGACCAGGGCCGCGTCGCGGATACGCACTTCCATGTCACCCAGGTCCGCGGGTTCGAGAAATTCACCGAAGGGCGGCCGTTTTACGAGATGCCGTCCATCACCGCGCGCATCTGCGGGATCTGCCCGGTGAGCCACCTGCTGGCCTCCGCCAAAGCGTGCGACGCCATCATGGCCGTGGACCCGCCGCCGGCCGGGGTGAAGCTGCGCGAACTGATCCACTGCGCGCAATTCGTGCAGTCGCACGCGCTCAGCTTCTTCCATCTTTCGGCGCCCGACCTGCTGCTGGGTTTCGATTCCGACCCGGCGCACCGCAATATATTCGGCCTGATCGAAGAAAACCCGGAGATGGCCAAAGCCGGCATAGCGCTCCGCCGGTTCGGCCAGGAGATCATCGAGGGCCTGGCCAAAGAGCGTATCCATAACTCCTGGGTGGTCCCCGGCGGCGTGAACGAGCCGCTGGCCCCGGAGGTGCGCGACCGCATTCTGGCCGGCCTGCCCGAGGCGCGCGCCATCGCCGAACGCACGCTCGCCTTTTACAAGACCGTGCTCGACCGCTTCACCGAAGAGATCGAGAACTTCGGCACCGACCCAACCATGTGCGCGGGCCTGGTGAACCACGCTGGCGGCCTGGAGTGGTACGACGGCCAACTGAAGTTTAAGGATGCCGGTGGCGGCACGGTGGCGGCGGACATCCGCGCGGCCGATTACGCCCGCTACATCGGAGAAGCGGCGCTGCGCGATTCGTATCTGAAGGCGCCTTACTTCAAGCCGCTGGGATACCCCGCGGGCGTGTACCGCGTGGGCCCGCTGGCGCGGCTCAACGTGGCGGACGGCTTTGGAACACCGGTGGCCGACCGCGAGCTGGCCGAATACCGCCAGCGCTGCGGCCCCGTGGTCCACAGTTCCTTTCACTATCACTATGCGCGGCTCGTCGAGTTGCTGCACGGTTTGGAGAAGATCGAGCGGCTGCTGGCCGACCCGGCGATCCTCGATAAGCACGTGCGCTCCCACGCCGGCGTCAACCGGCTGGAAGGCGCCGGCATGATCGAAGCCCCGCGCGGCGTCCTGATCCACCACTACAAAGTCGACGAAAGCGGCGCCATCCAATGGGCCAACCTCATCGTCGCCACTGGCCACAACAATCTGGCCATCAACCGCAGCGTGAGCCAGGTGGCGCGCCATTTCATCGACGGCCACGCGATCAAAGAGGGGATGCTCAACCGGGTCTCGGCGGTGGTGCGCGCTTACGACCCGTGCCTGAGCTGCTCGACGCACGCCGGCGGCACACCGGCGCTGGAGATTACCCTGAGGGGCCCCGGTGGCGAGGTTCTGGACCGCCTGTAACCTGGCGCGACGGCCCCCGCGCTTCCACGTCTACTCCCGGTTAGGGATGAAGAGGGCGTAATTGGACGTCCGCAACGCGGGCAGATAGTCTCTGAAAAGTTCGCGCATGAATGCTTTGGAAAATCGCAGCCTTGCGGATGCCTCCAGCGGCTCATTGGCGCCAAGATCGATCTGAATCGTGAGGTAGCGGCGCTTTCTCAGCATGACCAGAACGTCGTCTTCGTCAATCCGTCTGGTCTTCACCAGAAGGTCCACATCGGCAGCGTCGTAGGTCATGAGTTTGCCGGCGTCATAACAAAGCAGCGAACTTTCACACAGCGCGGGGCCCGGCCGGGACTTCAAGAACTCCACGGCGGCGGTGTATTCGTGTTCCAGTTGAGGCAGATTTTTGTTCCACGTCCAGTCGGTCGTCAACCGCGGCGGCAGGATCACCAGCGAGCCCAGGAAGAAAGGCGCCGATAGCAGGGCCGCCAGGAAGACACTCTTAAGCCGCATCCGTTCAACCACCCATTCCACGTCATGCAGGGCAACCGCACCGATCAGGGCCAGACAAATCATCGGGTCAAAAAGGTGGTTCCAGTCCGCGCCACCCGATGGCGAGAGCAGGAACGCAATCGCGTGCGTGCTGGCAAAAGCCCACACCAGAACGCCGTTTCGCCTCGAGGTCGCGTTCCAGAATGACCAGACCAGACCAACCATGATGGGAACCTGAAAGAAAATCAAGTACCAGCTCGCGTTGTAGAGGAAGATGTCAAACGTGTAGGTGCGGGGAAACATCAGGTGTTCGAAAAAGTGGCGGCCGTCGACGCCCAGCGTCAAGAGCAACAGGATCAAACAGGCCGATGCCGCAGTCCCCAGCCAAACGCCAAAACGTCTCTTGGAAGTCAGCAGCAACTGAATGCCGACCGCGCATGGAAATGCCAGCAGGCTGTGCTTAGTGAAGAGACTGACGGCGAACGCGACGGCCGACCAGCACAGCCAGCGGTTCGACTCGGGCCGTCGCAGAAAAAGGTAAAATCCCAGGACGTTGAAAGCGCTTCCCAGGAGGTGGGGATCATTCATCCCGATCCGGTCCGGTTTGTAGGCGGCAATCCAGATGACGATGCACAGCGCGGCATACGCTCCATAACGCCAGGAATCCGTCAGGCGGCGGACAATCGCCGCCAGCAGAAGCGCGATTGCCACGAGAGACACAAGAGAGACCAATCGGCCAGCCAACGTCATGTCCTGTATCACCGCTCCCGCCCATCCGATCAAGTGGAACGACAGCGGGGGATAGAAGACACAGGTGTACGCCAGCGGCTCGCCATAAAGCGGGATTCCTTTGGCTGCGCGCTGCTGGGTATAGGCGTTCCAGCCTTCGTTGTAGTTGATCTCGATGTGCGCCGTGATCCTCCGCACAGGAAACCACAGCAGCATGATCGCGAGAAGCGACAGGAAGGAGAAGGTGATCCACCAAGGAAGAAGTAAACTCTTGGCGCCGGCGCTTGCGGGTACAGGGTCCGCGTTGCCGGAGTCTCGGGGGCCAGTCCGCTGATCCTGGGTTTCCGCCGCCTGCGTGACGTCGTCAGTTGGGTCCGGGCCCGCCATAGAACCTACCATAACGCTCTTTTTGTGCCCGCCGGAAACCGCTGCTGCCACTGACCACTGACGGGCGTTGACTGGCTGATCGGGGCTATCCGACAATGGAATGGTTTTGCTTCTTCGGAAACACCTGGATCTGTTGGCCTTCTGCGCCGTGCTGCTGGTGGCTTTGGCGGTGGCCCGGATCGTCGCCACCTACCGGGTTTTCAACCAGACCTTTGACGAGCCCGCCCACATCGCCTGCGGTATCGAGTGGCTGGACGAAGCCCAGTATCGCTACGAACATCAGCACCCGCCGCTGGCCCGCATTGCCGTCGCCCTGGGCCCGTACCTCGCGGGAACCCGCTCTTCCGGGCTGAAATCGGTCTACGAGGAAGGCAACGGGATACTCTATTCCGGAGACCACTACTTTCGAACCTTGGCCATGGCCAGGATGGGAATTCTGCCGTTCTTTGTCCTCGCCTGCGCTTTGGTGTGGTCGTGGAGCCGCCGCCTTTTCGGAACTGGCGCGGCGCTGGCATCCACCTTGCTCTTTACCCTGCTCCCCCCCATCCTGGCCCATTCCGGGCTGGCCACCACGGACATGGCGTGTGCCACGTTTGTGTTCGCTTCCGCTTACGCTTTCAGCCGGTGGCTGGAGCGTCCCGGCTGGAGGCAGACTCTTCTTTTGGGTGGCAGCGCAGCCCTGGCGGCGCTCTCCAAATTCTCGTCGCTGGTCTTTATTCCCGCCTGCATGTTGGCCGTCCTGCTCCTTTACTGGTCGATCGAGCGCCCGCCGCTCGCGGCCTTCCGCCGGGAGGCTCTCCGCAGAACGGTTTCCCTGATCTTCGCGGCGGCGGTTCTTTTCCTGGTGATCTGGGCCGGCTATCGTTTCTCGGTGGGCCGTGTGATGGCGGAGGACCGGCCCTATGAAACCATCGATCGGTTCCTGCCCGAATCCCGCCTGCCGGCCTTCGAATTCTTCGATGGAATCGGGGAAGTGGAGTATCACAACACCAGGGGCCACCCATCCTGGCTCCTGGGCGAATACCGCGACGATGGCTGGTGGTACTTTTTTCCCGTGGTCGTCGCCGTCAAGACTCCTATCGCGTTTCTGCTGCTCTGCTCGATCGGCTGTTTCTGGCTGGCGCGGCAATCCATCGCGAAAACTCGCTGGCAAGAGTGGGTTCCCGGAGCATGCGCTCTCATGATTCTGCTGGTATGCATGCCCAGTAAAATCGATCTGGGAGTGCGCCACATCCTGCCGATCTACCCCTTTCTGGCGATGATTGCGGGCCTGGGACTGGCCCGGCTCTTTGATTCGGGCCGTGGGAGCAGGGCCGCGGCCGCCTGGGGCCTGGTGCTGGCGCTTTGGCTGGTGGTGTCCTCCCTGTGGGCCCACCCTGATTACCTGGCGTACTTCAATGAACTGGCCGGCGGCAAACCCGAATGGTTCCTGGCCGAATCCGACCTCGATTGGGGACAGGACTTGCAGCGCCTGAGCAATAAGTTGAAAGAACTGGGCGTAAAGGAAGTTTCCCTGGCTTATTTCGGGACAGCCGATCCCACCCGGCACGGACTGCCCTCCATCACGCCATTGCCGGCTTACCAGCGCACCACCGGCTGGGTGGCCGTAAGTCTCCACGTGATGACCATCAGTGCCGCCCAGGTCGAGAAGGCTCAGCGCACCAGCACGTCTCCCTTGTCCTGGCTGCACCGGGAGAGGCCGGTCGCGCGGGTCGGCAAGTCCATCGATCTCTATTACGTAAAGTAGCGCCGGTGGTGTTGCGATAGACTGTGGCATGGCGTTACTCGACGACCGCCGCTATCCCCAGCGCCCGCTCATCGGTGTGGGCGCGCTCATTTTGAAACGCGACCGCATCCTCATGGCGCAGCGCGGCAAGCAGCCGTTGATGGGCTGGTGGTCTCTGCCCGGCGGCGCGCTCGAAATTGGCGAGGCTCTGGCGGAGGCCGTCCGCCGCGAGGTGCGCGAGGAAACCGGCCTGGAGATCCGGCCGCTGGGCGTGCTCGAAATCTTCGAGCGCATCATGCGCGATGCCTCCGGTGCGCCCGAGTATCACTACGTGCTCATCGATTACATGTGCCGCGTCATGGGTGGAACGCTCGCCCCTGGCGACGACGTTTGCGCGGTGGAATGGGTGCGCCGCCGCGATCTGCCCACGCTACAGATCACGGAGGGCACCCTGGCGGTGATTGAAAAGGGCTTCCGCAAACGCCGAGAATATAGATAGCCTCTTGAAAACCAGCGCCGCCGTTCTAGAATTCGAAGCCCTCCGCCAGTTGCTGGGCCGTTACGTCTCCAGCCCGCTCGGCCGCCGCGAGCTCGAAAAAGTCGCTCCCCACGCCGATCGCGCGCGCCTGGGCGATGACCTCGCCGAAGCCGGAGAGGCCGTCGAATACCTGCGCGCCGCCGCGCGCCCGCAGCCCGCGGCGCGCGGCGCCGCCATTCGCATCGATTTCTCCGGCCTCCCCGACGTCGAACCGGCCGTCCACAAGCTGCGCATCGAAGGCGCCAGCCTCGACCCCAAGGAAATCTTCGATCTCTTCCTTCTGCTGGACCGCGCAGCCGACGCCAAATCGCTGCTCACCGCCGCCGCCGAGCGTTTCCCCCGCCTCGGCCGCCGCGCTCAAACCATCGGCGATTTCCGCGCCCTGCTGAAGGACCTCGAGGGCAAGATCCTGCCCGATGGCACGGTCGCCGATCACGCCAGCGTGGCGCTCGCCCGCCTGCGCCGTGACATCGAACGCCAGAAGAAGGCCATTCAGGAATCCCTCGAGCGCTTTCTGCGCGCCCACCGCGAGGAAGGCGTGCTCCAGGAGGAGTTCGTCACCATCCGTAACGAGCGCTTCGTGGTGCCGGTCATTGCCGGCCAGCGGCGCAAGCTGGATGGCGTAATCCACGCCGCCAGCTCCAGCGGGCACACCCTCTTCGTCGAGCCGCTCGAAACCATCGACCTCAACAACGAGCTGGTGCGGCTGGCCGAGGAAGAGGCGCGCGAAGTTCACCGCATTCTGCTCGAAATGACCGACCGCCTGCGCGCCTACTCCGGCTCCATTCGCCAGACCCTCGTCGCCATGGCCGAGCTGGAGCTGATTTTCGCCAAGGCGCGCTTTGCCGCCGAGTTCCATTGCGCCATCCCCACCTTCGGCGACCGCCTCCGCCTCCAGGACGCCCGCCATCCGCTGCTCGAGGACGTGCTGCGCCGCCGCCACAAAACGGCCGTGCCGTTCTCGCTCGAACTCACCCGCGACCGCCGCACGCTGTTGATCAGCGGCCCCAACACCGGCGGCAAGACCGTGACGCTCAAGACCGTCGGCCTGCTCAGCCTCATGGCGCAATCGGCCCTTCCCGTGCCCGCCGCCGAGGCCGAATTCCCCCTCTTCGGCCAGGTGCTGGCCGATATCGGCGACTATCAATCCATTCAGGAAAACCTCAGCACCTTCTCCGCGCACGTCTCCAACATCTGCGAAATGGCGCTCGACGTCACCCCCGATTCGCTGGTGCTGTTGGACGAGCTGGGCGCGGCCACCGATCCTGAAGAAGGCGGCGCATTGGGCGTGGCCATTGTCGAGCATTTTCGCGCGGCCGGCGCTTACACGCTGGTTTCCACCCACCTGTTGGCGCTCAAGATCTATGGCGCCGGAACCGAAGGCGTGGTCAACGGCTCCATGGGCTTCGATGAAGAGACCCTCGAGCCCACCTATCGCCTGAGCCTGGGCCTGCCGGGCAAGTCGGCCGGCCTCGAAATCGCCACACGGCTCGGCATGCCCGAGGACATCATGCGCCGCGCCCGCCAGTCCATGAGCGGCCGCGAACGCGACGTCACGCGATTCCTGGCCGAACTGCACCGCCGCGTCGAAGAGACCCAGGTGCTCGAGCGGAGCCTGCGCGACAAGCTGGCGGAGCTCGATAAGCGTGAAAAGGAGCTGGCCCGCGAATGGGAAAAACGCGAAACCGCCAAGCTCAAGGAGCTCGAACGCCGCACCGAGCAGGCGCTCGCCCGCTTCGAAGAGCAGGCCCAGGAGACTATCGGCAAGATGGCGCAAACTGCCGACCGCCGCAAGGCCGAACAGGACGCGCAGCGCCGCGTCTCCAAAGCCAAACGCGAGATGCGGGAAGATTTTCAGACCACCGTGCTCGCCACCCAGGACGATTCCCGCCAGGATCGCATCCGCCCGCTGCGCATCGAAGAAGGCGTGCGCGTCCGGTTGAAGGACGTGCGCGAGCCGGCGCGCGTGCGCCGCAAGCTGGGCGCGGACCGCATTGAAGTCGAGGCCGGCTTCATGAAGATGCAGGTTTCGATCGACGACGTTATCGAAGTTTTGCCCGAGGCCGGAGCTGCCGCCGCCAAGTTACCCCAGGGTGTGAGCTACAAGCCCGCGCCCGAGCTGGCGCCCGTGCATCAGGAGATCAACGTGATCGGCCAGCGCGCCGAGGAAGCGCGCGACGCCGTGGATGAATTCCTCGACCGCGCCGTAATGGCCACCGCCAGCCGCGTCCGCATCGTGCACGGCCACGGCATGGGGGTCCTCAAGAAAGTCATTTCCGAGTTGCTCGGCGCCCACCCGCACGTGGCCAAGTTCTACCCGGCCCCGCAGCAGGAAGGCGGCGCCGGCGCCACCATCGTCGAGCTGAAAGAGTAGGGGGGCAGGTGGGGCAGACCATCGGGTTTTGTGGTCTGCCAAGCCAATCCGCGCGATAATGAATTCGGAGGCGAAAGTATGGATCGAGCCAAAAGCATTAATCTGCTGAACAAAGCCGTTGCCGACGAATTGCAGGCGGTGCACCAGTACATGTATTTTCACTTTCATCTGGCGGACCAGGGCTTTGGGCCGCTGGCGATGCTACTCAAGCAGACCGCCATCCAGGAAATGGGGCACGTCGAGTTGCTGGCCGAACGGATTCTATTCCTGAAAGGCGACGTGGAGATGGTTGCCGCGGGCCCCATCGAGAAAATCGTCGAACCGGAGGCCATCGTGGTCAAGGCCATGGCCATGGAAGACGGGAGCGCCCGGGATTACAACGCCGCGGCGCTCAAGTGCTCGGCCAACGCCGATTCCGCGTCCAAGCAGCTTTTCGAGCAACTGGTGAACGACGAGGAACGCCACTTCGATCAGTTCGAGAAGCAGCGCGACAACATCCAGCGCTTTGGCCCCAGCTACCTGGCCCTTCAGTCCTTCGGCGGAGGGACGCCGTCCGTCACAACTTAGCCAGCACTTCCGCCGCGTGCCCTTTGGCCTTCACCTTGGCGTAGATCTTCTCGATCCTGCCGTCCGGCCCGATGACGAAGGTGCTGCGCTCGATGCCCATCACCTTCCTGCCGTACATGTTCTTTTCCTTCCAAACTCCGTAGGCGTGGGCCGCGGCCTTGTCTTCATCCGCCAGCAGCGTGAACGGCAGATCGAACTTGGCCTTGAAATTGGCCTGCGCCGCCGGCTTGTCGGGAGACACGCCCACTACCACCGCGCCCTTCTTCGCAAACGCCTGAATGCCGTCGCGAAACTCGCAGGCCTCCGTGGTGCAACCCGGCGTATTGGCCCTCGGGTAAAAGTACAGCACCACGCGTTTTCCCTTCAGGTCCGACAGCCGGAAATCGCCGCCGGTGTCCGTGTGAACGCGAATATCGGGAGCTTTGTCGCCAACCTTCAACATCGATCACCCCAGCTTTTGCTTGAACAAATCCGTTACCAGCGCCACGTTTGCCTGTCCCCGCGTGGCCCTCATCGCCTGGCCCACCAGGAAGTTGATCACCGTGCTCTTGCCCCCCTTGTACTGCTCCACCTGCTTGGGGTTGGCGGCGATCACATCAATGATAATTTTCTCCAGCGCCCCCGTGTCGCTGATCTGCCGCAGCCCTTCCCGTTCCACGATGACGCCGGCTCGCTCGCCCGTCGAAAACATCTTCGGGAACACTTCCTTGGCCAGCTTTCCGGAAAGTTCGCCCTGGGCGATCAGCCTTACCAACTCGCCCAGGTTCTCGGGACTGACGGGCGCCTCCGCAATCTCCTTCCCCTCGGCCTTGAGCAAGCCCATCAGGTCCCCCATCACCCAGTTGGCCGCGGTCTTCGGATCGCCCGAGACCCTGGCCACCGTCTCGTAATACTCGCTCATCGCCCGCGTGGCCGTCAGGACTCCGGCGTCGTATTCCTTGAGCCCGTACTCCCCGATGAACCGCGCGCGCTTGCGGGCGGGCAGCTCCGGCATCGTGGCCCGCACCTCCGCCAGCCACTTCTCGCTGATGCGTAGCGGCACCAGGTCCGGCTCGGGAAAGTAACGATAGTCGTGCGCCTGCTCCTTGCTGCGCATGCCGGCCGTTTCGCCCAGGTCCGGATTGTAGAGCCGCGTTTCCTGCTCCACCCTGCCGCCGCTCTCGATCACCGCAACCTGCCGCGCGATTTCGTAATCCAGCGCCTGCTTCAGAAAGCGGAACGAGTTCAGGTTCTTGACTTCCGCCTTGGTGCCGAACTTCTCCGCGCCTTTGATCCGCACCGAGACATTGGCGTCGCAGCGCAGGTGCCCTTTCTCCATGTCGCAGGTCGAAACCTCGACGAACTGTAGCACCTGCTTCAATTCGGTGAGGAAGGCGTAAGCCTCTTCCGAGCTGCGCATATCGGGATCGGTGACGATTTCCGCCAGCGGCGTGCCGCACCGGTTGAGGTCCACATAGGAGTACCGGTCCGAATCCCGGAAGCCGTCGTGGATGCTCTTTCCCGCGTCGTCCTCCATGTGCACGCGCGTCACGCCGATGCGCCTGGCCGCACCCTCCACCACGATATCGACCCACCCGTGCTCCGCCACCGGCTCGTCGTATTGCGAGATCTGGTAGCCCTTGGGCAGGTCCGGATAAAAGTAGTTCTTGCGTGCGAACCGCGATTTGGGGTTGATCCGGCAGTTCAACGCCAGCGCGCCCTTGATGGCCAGTTCCACCGCCTCGCGGCTCAGCACCGGCAATGCGCCCGGCAGCCCCAGGCACACCGGGCAGACGTTGGTATTCGGCGGCGCCCCGAAGCTGGTAGGGCATCCGCAATAAATCTTGGTCGCCGTGGCAAGCTGCACGTGCACTTCGAGGCCGATGACCGGCTCGTAGCGCGCAATCGCTTCGGGTGTCGCCACAGCGGGTGGGGAAAGGGACATGGTGTCTTCTTATTATAGTGAGACGGTAGCTCCACCGCCGGAGCTACTCTTGTGCTGTATCCTGAAGCAAGCGGACCTGAAATGAAATACGCCGTGCTGTTTGAGAAGACCGAAACCGGGTACAGCGCTCACGTTCCCGATCTGCCCGGCTGCGTGGCGGCGGGCGCAACTTTCGAAGAGACCGCCAGCCTGATGCGCAAAGCCATCCAGATGCATCTGGCCGGCATGCTAGAAGACGGCGAGCCGATCCCGGCGCCTCGCACCATTGCCGAGTACATCATCGCGGCTTAGCCGCCAGCCGCTTCTCCAACTCCCGCACGAATTCCTCCAGCGCTCTCCGGTCCGCCTGCTGCCACTTCACCACCACGAAATACCGCCCCTGATAGAAGAACACCGTGTCCGCCGACGGCCGCCAGCGCTGCGCCAGGCCCAGTCCCACGCCCGGCGAGCTCAGCTCGTACACGCGCGCTTCGAGCTTCCCGGGCCCTTCGTAGGCCGCCACCTGGAGACGCTCCACGCTGGTGCGCGGCACCGGGTCCGGCGCCTCTGAAACCGCCAGGTTCCGCACCGCCGCGCGGCGCCAGACCTGGGCCACCGTTTCCGGGAAAAGGTCCGCCGGCAGCGGGGCGTTGCTCCCGCAGGCGCCCAGCGCGAGTGCCAGCCACATCCAGTTGCGGCGCGACATCAGCTTCAATTCTTGCATGCCGCTGACGGTCGCGGTGATACCATCGCAGTTATGGCGAAGTTCAAGCCGGCCAAAGGAAAAGCCAGGAAGACTCGCGCTCCGCAGGGCGGCGTCCCCTGCGTCATCCTGGTCATCTCCGCCATGATCCTGGTCGGCCTGTTCCTCTACTACGTGATGACACATGCGTACCGATAACCGCCAGCCCGCTGAGATGCGCCCGGTCGAGATCGTCACCGGTTGCCTTATGACCGCGGAAGGCTCCGCGCTCATCAAGGTGGGGCACACCCACGTGCTCTGCGCCGCCACCGTTGAGGACACCGTGCCGCACTTCCTCCGCAACAGCGGCAAAGGGTGGGTGACCGCCGAATACTCCATGCTCCCCCGGGCCACCGCCAAGCGCACGCCGCGCGAGGTCACCAAGGGCCGGCCCTCCGGAAGAACTCACGAGATTCAGCGCCTGATTGGCCGCTCTATGCGCTCGGTGGTCGATATGGCGGCTCTCGGCGAACGCACCGTGGTGCTGGATTGCGACGTGCTCCAGGCGGACGGCGGCACGCGCACCGCCTCCATCACCGGGGCCTTCGTGGCGCTGGCGCTGGCGCTCCGCCAGTTGGTCGAGTTCGGCCGCCTCAAAACCATGCCGGTCCTCGATTTCGTCGCCGCCACCAGCGTGGGCCTGGTGGACGGCGTCGCCATGCTGGATCTGTGCTACGACGAAGATTCCCGCGCGGGTGTGGACATGAACGTCGTCATGACCGGCTCCGGCCGGTTCGTCGAAGTGCAGGCCACCGCCGAGCACACCCTCTTCGATGACCAGCAGATGGCGCAGCTTGTGGCCATGGCGCGCGCCGGCATCGCCCAGATCATCGAGATTCAGAAGAAGGTGGCGCGCATTTGATCCGGCTGTTCTGCGCCACCGGCAATCCCGGAAAGCTGCGCGAATTCCAGGACCACAGCCCCATCCCCATCGAGCCCCTCCCCGGCTTCCACCGGATTCCGCCCTGCATCGAGGACGGCGGCACTTTCGAAAAAAACGCCGTCATCAAAGCGCGTCACTACGCCCCCTACGCATCCGGCTTGCTCTTTGCCGACGATTCGGGCCTGGAAGTGGACGCGCTCGGCGGCGCGCCCGGCGTTCATTCCGCCCGCTTCTCTGGCCCCCACTCCACCGATCAGGCCAACAACCGTCTGCTGCTCGAAAAGCTGCGCGGCGTGGCCCACCGGAGCGCGCGTTTTGTCTGCGTAATCGCGCTGGTTGAAGGGGACCGTCTCCGCGGCGTCTTTCGCGGCGCGGTGGCGGGTGTCATCCTCGATGAACCGCGCGGCTCCTCCGGCTTCGGATACGATCCGCTCTTCTATTGCCCGGCGCTCGGCCTCACTTTCGGAGAAGCCTCCGCCGCCCGGAAGTTCTCCCTCAGCCATCGCGGACAAGCGCTCCGCGCCATGCTGGCCGCGCTGTAGCGCCGGCGATCTTGTCGCCGGTGTTCTTCCCCGCCGACCCCGCCGGCGGCAAGATCGCCGGCGCTACAGCGGTACCATGAAAGCATGTCCGAAACCCTCGCCATTGCCGGCCGCGAATTTCGCTCGCGCCTTGTCGTAGGAACCGGGAAGTACCGCACTTTCCCGGAGATGCAGCGCTGCCATGAGGCCTCCGGCGCGGACATGGTGACCGTCGCCGTGCGCCGCGTGAACCTCACCGACCGCTCCCAGGAATCGCTCCTCGATTACATCGACCGCTCCCGCATCTTCATCCTCCCCAACACCGCCGGTTGCTACACCGCCGACGACGCCGTGCGCACCGCCATGCTGGCCCGCGAAGTGGGCCTCTCCAACTGGATCAAGCTCGAGGTGATCGGCGACGAGAAGACCCTGTTTCCGGACAACGCCGGACTGCTGGAAGCTACCCGCATCCTGGTCAAGGAAGGTTTCGTGGTGCTGCCCTACACCAATGACGACGTAGTGAACGCGCGTAAGCTGATCGATGCCGGCGCCGCCGCCGTCATGCCGTTGGCCGCGCCCATCGGCTCCGGCCTGGGCGTGCAAAATCCCGCCAACCTGCGCATTATGCGAGAGATGATCACCCAGGTGCCGATGATCGTGGACGCCGGCGTAGGCACCGCCTCCGACGCCGCCATCGCCATGGAGCTGGGCGCCGACGGCGTCCTCATGAATACCGCCATTGCCGCCGCCGAGGACTCCGTCAAAATGGCGCGCGCCATGAAGTTGGCCGTGGAAGCCGGCCGCCTGGCCTATGAATCCGGCCGCATGCCCAGGAAGCTCTACGCCTCCGCCAGCAGCCCGCTCGCGGGAGTGGTGGGTTCGTAGCTAACCCGCCCTGCCAGCGGCCATTCCGTTGCTGCCCCGCGTCTTGAACTCGTAACGCGCAATCTCGACCGCTGCTTGGGTGGCTTCCGAACGCACCACCTTGCCCACCGCTACAAATTGCAGCGGGCAGGCGCCGCTCAGCCGCACCGGCCAGTTCACCGCGACCTCCACCAGGCGTCCCATCGGGAGCCTCTCCTCGGTCGTGAACAGGATTCCTCCGCTGCCGATGTCCAATGTCTTCCCGACTCCTCTGGCTGGCACCCCTTTGCCATGCAACACACGGTATCTGACTTCCTGCCGGACCGGAAACCGGCTGGTCTCCCTCCGATCAGGCTTGCCTCCGAAATTCGCGTGTGAACCGTATGCGGTTGTTCCCATGCTCATCCCTATCATGTGGGAAATGCGCGTCTTCAACAATAGACTAATAGCACTAGAGAATCTGATTATCTTCTTAGTACTTTCGGTCTTGGCCTCCGACATTCTGTTATTCTGACCTCATGGACCAGGACCAACTCCGGTCGTTGTTCGAGCAGGTGCGCAGCGGCGCCGTGGATATTGATGCCGCCATCGTCCGCATGCGCCATATGCCCTACGAAGACCTGGGCTTCGCCAAAGTGGACCATCATCGCGCGTTGCGTCACGGCATGCCTGAGGTGGTCTTTGCCAAGGGCAAAACGCCGGAACAGGTGGTGGCCATCGCGGAGCGCTTGCTCGAGAATTCGCACAACGTGCTCATCACGCGGGCCGACCAGGAGTGCGCCGCTGCCGTCACCGGAAAGCTGGCCAGCGGCGAGTATTTCCCGCTCTCCGGAGTGATTCGTTTCTGGCGCGACCGAACCATCCGCGGTAAGGGCAAAATCGCCGTGGTCTGCGCCGGCACCAGCGACATGCCGGTGGCCGAAGAGGCGCAACTTACAGCCGAGGCGATGGGCAATGAAGTGGATACCATCCACGATATCGGGGTGGCCGGGATTCACCGGCTGTTGAGCAATCGCGAACGCCTCACCGAGGCCCGCGTCATCGTGGTCTGCGCGGGAATGGAGGGAGCGCTGCCCAGCGCGGTCGGCGGCCTGGTCTCATGCCCCGTCATAGCGGTCCCCACCAGTGTGGGCTATGGCGCCAGCTTTAACGGCCTGGCGGCGCTGCTCGGCATGTTGAACAGTTGCTCCAGCAACGTCACGGTTGTCAACATCGATAACGGCTTCGGCGCGGGCTACGTGGCCAGCCTGATCAACCGGCCGTAGGGTAGCGCCGGCGGTCTTGCCGCCGGTGTTCTTTCCGGCCCGGACAAAGCCACCGGCGACAAGGGGGCGCCCTCCGGGCCCGGCGCTACTACAACTCCGGGATCTCCACCCACGCGCGCCGGCGCCAGGATTCCAGACCTTTCTCCGCCAGTTGCACGCCCTTGGCGCCTTCGAGCAATCCCCACCGGAACGGATCGCCCTTCACCACGTGCCGCAGAAACAGCTCCCACTCGAGCTGGAACGCGTTATCGAACGCCGCCTGCTCCGGCATTTTCTGCCAGCCATCGAAGTAGTCGAGCGGGCTTTCGATATCGGGATTCCACACCGGGCGCGGCGTCGCGTCATACGGCTGAATCCAGCATTGGCGCAGGCCGGCCACCGCGCTGCCCTTGGTGCCGTCCACCTGTATGGTCAGCAGATCGTCGCGGCGCACCCGCACGCACCAGGATGAATTGAAGTGCGCGACAATGCCGCCCTCCAGCTCGAAGGTGGCGTACGCCGCGTCCTCGGCCGTGCAATCGTATGGCTCGCCAGCCTCGTTCCAGCGCGTGGGAATGTGGGTCGCGCCCAGGCAGGATACGGCCTTCACCGCGCCGAACAGGTTCTCCAGCACATAGCGCCAATGGCACAGCATGTCCATGATAATGCCGCCGCCGTCTTCCTTGCGGTAATTCCACGACGGACGCTGCGGCGCCACCGTGTCGCCTTCGAACACCCAGTATCCGAATTCTCCGCGAACCGAAAGAATACGCCCGAAAAATCCCGCCTGCTTCAGAGCTTCCAGCTTCAGCAACCCGGGCAGCCACAATTTGTCCTGGACCACGCCATGCTTGACGCCGGCCTTCTCCGCCAGCTTCCACAGATCCAGCGCCTCCTCCAGGCTGCCCGCCACCGGCTTCTCGCAATACACATGCTTCCCCGCGGCGATGGCCCGGCGGATGGCGTCCGCGCGCCGGTTCGTGGTCTGAGCGTCGAAGTAGATCGAGTATTCGGGGTTCGCCAGCGCGGCCTCCAGGTCGGTGGTCCAGGCGAGGCCGCCGCACTCCGCCGCAATGGCTTCCAGCTTGGCCGGGTTGCGCCCCACCAGCAGCGCGCGCGGCACGATGGTTTCGCTATCGCTCAGCCTCACCCCGCCTTTTTCGACGATGGCGCAAATGGACCGCCGCAAGTGCTGGTTCAGCCCCATGCGGCCGGTGACGCCGTTCATGACGATGCCCACGCTGTGGGTGGTCACGGCTTCTCCGCCGATTGCGGCCACGCCCCCGCGGGCAGCGGCGGCGCTTCCACTCCCGCGCGCGGCAGCGTCCCCTCCAGCTCCTGGCGCCAGTGGGCCACGTCGCCCGCCGGTCCGTAACAGTAAATCATCCGCATGGGCGCCGCGCCCGTGTTGGTCAACTGGTGGAACACGCCGTGAGGAATGTAAACCGCCTGGCCTGCCCGCACCGCGGCCCTTTCCTCTCCCAGGCACATTTCCCCGGCGCCTTCCACAATGACGTAGATCTCTTCCTGCTCCTGGCTGTGCCACGGCACCTGCCCGCCATTCGGCTCCAGCGTCACATAGCCCATGGAGAAGTTGGCCGCCTGGATGGGGCTCGAGCCGCCCACCAGGTTCTGCGTCCGGCGTCTGGCCGGATAGGTCCGCCCGGCAATTTGGGAAAGATCAGCGACGATCATGCATGCGCTCGCTCAAGAAATAGGATACAACTCCGGCTCCCATCAGCAGCGCGCCGAATTCGAGCGCATTGATCGGCCCCATGGGTTCCGCATTGTTGCGAATCACCGTCAGAACCAGCAGCGCCAGCGGCGGAACGCCCACCGCGATGGCGCCGAAAAGACCGCCGGGAACGCGATACGGTCTCGCGAGCCCCGGCTCGCGTATGCGCAGCGCCACCAGCGCCGCAAACTCCAGCAGAATACTGAGGCCCGTCAGCAGCACATCCAGCACGATCAGTTTGACGAAGCTGAACCCCAGGCACAGCGCCCATGCGGCCGAGCAGGCAAAGATCGCCACCCAGGGAGCGCCCGTTTTGGGACGCCGCCTGGCGAATACTCGCGGAAGAAATCCGTCTTCCGCCATCACCGCCGGCAGCCGCGAATAAGCCATCGTAAGTGCGTTCAGCGTGCCCGCCGCGCCCAACATGCCTCCCATGGTGATGGCCGCCGCCAGAACGCCGCCCGCGGCTCCGCCTCCCAACACCCTCCGCGCCACATCCGCCCAACCGCCCGTGGACCAGAGGTTGGCGTCCAGCCCCGTCATGGCCACGGCCGCGATGGGCGCCACGTAGGTGACAGCCACCAGCGCCACCGCGCCGCCCATGGCCAGCGGATAGGTGCGCTGCGGGCGATCCACTTCACCGGCGATGGTCGAGGCATTGTCCCAGCCCATGTAATTCCACATGGCCACGAGTATGCCTCCCAGAATGTCGACATCGTGAAGCGGAACGGCCGGCGCACCGGGCGCCGCGCGGTGGAAGCCGGCATATCCCGCCAGAATCGCAAAAGGCGCCAGCAGCACGATGCTCATCACCAGCGAGCTTCCACCCACCGTCTTCGCGCCCATCAGGTTCCATAGCGCGCACATGGCGATCAGCGCCACGCCGATCCCGATCCCTCTGTTTCCGGCGGTCAGTGTGGGGGCGAAATGGCCCAGGTAGTCCACAAACAGCGTGGGGTAAATCGCCATGTCGAAAATGCTGCCGGCCAGCGACAGCCAGGCCTCCTGGAACCCCCAGAAACGGCCCATGGCGCGCGTCACCCAGACGTAGTAGCCGCCTTCGCTCGGCAGGGCGCTGGCCAGTTCGCTCACCATCAGCGCCGTGGGTAGACTCCACACCGCCGGCGTCGCCAGCAGGATGACAATGGCTCCCGCATAGCCCGATTTGGAGACGATGTCCTCCAAACCGAAGGGCCCGCCGGCCACCATCAGGTAAATGGCGGCGATCAGCGGAAAAAGCGTCACCTTGCGCGGCACTATATCAGGGTACTGGAAATGGTTCGGCTGCGTTCCGGCGGCCCGTAAGTCAGTGAGTCGCGGTTTCCGTCACCCCGGCTTGCGCCTCGATATATCGGATCGGATTGAAGAGCAGCTTCTGGTAACCGGTGGCGTTGGGGTCGCGCAATCTTTTGAGCATGAGGGAAAGATCGACGCCCCAATAATGGAGGTCCAGCGGTTGTGTTCGCACCGCCTCGCCCGCCGCCAGGAACCACGCGATTCGGGGGGCGGAGAAGCTGGTGCCGAAGACATCGTCGGTAACATAGCCGTCGAAACCGGCGGCCAGGGACTCGTCAATGTTGCGCTGCTCGATCAACGTGGAATCCGGATCCACTCCAGCGGCAGTCATGTTGATGACGGCCATGGTGTCCTTGGAGTTGGGGGATCGCTGGGCAAAATCCAAAAGGGGGGCGTTGGGATCGTTTCCCGTGGCCGCTGTGACTAACCCGTATTGTGGATTCTGGTACTGTACGTAGTATTCGCCTCCCCAATCGGGGTGCCTGACCGTCCAGGATTCGCTCACAAAGAACACGGTTTTCGAAGCTTCGGCATAGGCCTGGCCGAGCGACAGAATGGCATCCAGAAGCGACTTGTCCGTTTGCACTTCTTCTCCGGCCCATTTCTCGGGAAAATGGTTCTTCACCAGATCGGTCGCCTCCTTGCGAGATCCCTGAATAATCTTGGAGTTTATCTCGACGTGTTCCTTCGATTGACGGTCCAGCAGGGTGCTTGTCAGCAGAAGGTCGGTAAGGACGGAATCGGCGCCCTGTTCGCGCGTGAGCGGAACATAGACGATGCGGACGCGTTTGGCCGGCTCTACATCCTGGTCGAGGGCGCGCAACTCTCTGAGTCCCCGTTCGATGCACCGGCAGTGATCGTTGTTGGCGGCGGGCAGACTGGCCATTGGCTGGGACTTGGGAAACCCCACGCCAAACTGGCTCCGCCATACCGTATCGAGAATGTCGTGCAGCGCACCGACGCTCTCCCGATAGGCGGCCAGGCTGGGCCACCCGGTATCGAGAATGAATACCACTGGCGACCGCTGGCTTCCCTGCGTGAGAAGCTGCGCAATCCTGGCCCGCTGTGCCGGCGTCAGGGTCGCATGGTCTCGCGAGGCAGGCTCGGTATCGCACTTGCTCTCGTCAGCCAATTGCACCGGCAGAGGGAAGGTGGCCGCCGTCACGGTGCCGGGCGGGAAGATTTTGGACTCCACGAAGCTGGCCACCTGCCTGACTCCTAATTCCAAAACCAGCAATGCGGAAGGGGCCGTTGGACGGGGCTGGTCGGAGGGCACATCCTCCTTGTAAGCCACGTCAGGCAGCGCGCCTTCCGTAAGGCCAACGGCCGCGAGGGTGGGCTTGCGATTGGTGGAGGAGGATGCCGCAACCGCCGAATCGGCCCGAAAGAGAATCATATTCGCGATGTAGTTCAAAGGGTTGTTGCGGCCCCACCGCATCCAGGCCCGCGTCGGAACAGCCGGAATGATCAGGACGCCGGGCCGCAGGTCTTCCGGGCGCGAGAGGTGGTTTTTTTCGAGGATGACCCGTAACAGAAGCGCGTAGGACTTGGGGAGATCGGTGTGTCCGAAGCCATACTCCCGAACGAACAGCTTGTCCAGGTCATCGCC
>Ga0326728_10010766_pt1 | contig 21237 bp, 19 predicted proteins | sample MB3enrmetagenome_FD_207602 | JGI IMG/M metagenome (GOLD analysis project Ga0326728, IMG submission 207602) | Lab enriched peat soil microbial communities from McLean, Ithaca, NY, United States - MB31MN | ecosystem: Environmental > Terrestrial > Soil > Wetlands > Peat | place: USA: New York... | reverse complement strand
GAGTGAAACCTCAAGAATTTTCAACCCCGGTGAATCAACAGATCAAAGAACCTTGACTATGGGTTGGATCACCTGTAGATTGGGCATCGATTGCAGATTCGCTTAAATCCATCCTTTCAATTTCTTGCGTAACTAGCTTTAGATAACCTTTTCCTGGTCTATTCCACAGAGGAGTGGCTCGATGGAGGGGGGATTCCGCTTCCGTCCCGAAACCCTTGGTGTCGATGCTTCCTATATGCCAAGGAGGTGTTCGGCAATATGGAAGGCACGCTTGCCGAGCTGGAAAGAGATGCTCGACGAAGTATCCGCAAAGATGACTTCCGCAGTCGGGTCCCCTATCTTTTTCCGCGCCGATGATATCGGTGTGGCCAGCAAAGCTTTTGATGCCCTGTGCAGACTCTTCCGCCATTACGAGGTCCCGCTCGCAATGGCGGTCATTCCCGCATGGCTCAACGACACCAGGCAGGAAAAACTTTTCAAGGCGGCGCCTGTGGATGAGAGCCTCTGGAATTGGCACCAGCATGGCTGGAGGCATACCAACTGGCAAAAGGAAGGAAACGAAAGTGAATTCGGGTTAGGCAGGGCCTCGGAATTCCAACGCGAAGATATTCTTCATGGCCGCACTAAAATGGAGCGCGTTTTCGGTCCTAATTTCATTCCAGTCTTCACTCCACCCTGGAACTGTTTTTCCCCGGCTACTTTAGCGGTTTTACACAAACTGGATTTCGAGGGGATTTCGGCAAGCGGCACTTTTCCTTCCGGCACAAAATCCCGTTACGGCCTTAAATACTTTCCTGTCCGCCTTCACCTTCATGCCCGGAAATCCGTCAATCCTGCCAGTGATCTTGCGTTGTTGATCGATCAGTTTTACGGCCTCTCAAAAATGAAGGGGCCGAGCGGAATAGTAGTCCACCATCAGCGAATGAGCCCATTTGCTTTCGAATTCCTGGACCGGATGCTGTATAACTTAAAATATGTTATAAATGTGCGATTCACCAGCTTTAAGGAGATGTTGAAGAGCTTCGATGAGAAACCGGCCGGCGCTCGTTTACGCTGACGTCAATGGAAATATATTCGACTGGCCTGCTTTGGAAATGGCTGGAGCCAGCGCGAACGAATTGAGAAGGCCTAAACCGTCTGAACTGATTCCACTCCCTGAAGGGAGCGAGTTGTTCCTCCTCCCGGAACGCGTGCCCGTTGGCTTCAACCCTACAGAGCGCAGGTTTGAGCCTCTTGCATTTGACCCTTTCGAACCAGCCAAACCTGTCCGGGCTGTGGCCGCGTTCGTTTCGCCTGCTTATACTCAGCTCTACTCCACCGCTTACCGGACCAATTCCCGAGCGCCTCTTCTGCCCCTTTTCGCCTATACGGCCGTGGGATGGCAGGATGGCGGCTTTGTGGTTTCCGCAATCAGAATAGACACTGACCAGCGGCAGGATTTCCGCAATTTTGACCCAAAACTAATCAAGCGAAACGCCGGCGTGCGCTTGAAAGCGGAGCGTGAGAACAGACTCTTGCAGCACTTGGGGCGATGCGCCCTTACCTACGGCTGCCCAGCGGCAAGAAACCTGTTCATGAACCGCTGGGAAGCCCCGCTTCCAACCTCTCCAGAGTGCAATGCCCGGTGTATAGGCTGCATCAGCCGCCAGGATGGCACAGGCCTGAGCGCAACCCAGGATCGCATCAGCTTCGTGCCCACGCCCGATGAGATTTGCGGGGTTGCAATACCGCATCTGGCTAAGGCGCCTCGAGCAGTTGTGAGTTTCGGACAAGGGTGCGAAGGAGAACCCCTGCTGCAGGTCAAAACCCTTGAACAATCTATCCGCATGATGCGCAAAGCGACGAACCGAGGAACTATAAACCTCAACACGAACGGAAGCCTTCCGGATGCCGTGGAAAAGCTCTGCTGCGCGGGCTTACAGAGCATCCGCGTCAGTATGAATAGTGCGCGTCCGGAATATTATGAGAAATACTTCCGCCCAACAGGTTTCAGCTTCGAGCATGTGCGCCGCTCCATTTCTGTCGTTAAGGCGAATGGGGGATTCGCGTCCATAAATTACTTCGTACTACCGGGATTCACAGATCAGCAAAGCGAATGGACCGCCCTCAGGAAGCTCTTATCCGAAACCCGCCTTGATTTGATCCAATTACGCAACCTCAACATCGACCCCGGATGGTATCTCGAGATGCTACGGCCGGACCTGAGCGAAAAGAAGATCGGAATCCGAAGCCTGATCTCCCGAATTCGCGAAGAATTTCCCGATGTAAGGCTTGGTTATTTCAACCCTCCAGTAGACGAGTGAACGGCCGGGCAATGAACGGAAAGATGCATTTATCACTCCGCCCTTGAGCATTACTCACTACATGCTTAATTTGCGATCGACCCAGTTTCTGCATTCCCAAGCTCCACCACATAGCAGGGTTGAGGTGCAGGGCCTTGACCGCGATGTTTGGACCAAAGCAACATTAAAAGGAGAAAAATTATGCCTGTAACATTGCCCGACCTGCCGTTTGCCAAAAATGCGCTCGAGCCTTTCCTCAGCGCAAAAACCATGGAATTTCACCACGACAAGCACCACAAGGCCTATGTTGACAATGCAACTAAACTCATTGCTGGAACCGATCTGGAAAAAGAAGACGCCGAAACGATAATCAAGAAAGTTGTAGGGGATGCATCCAAGGTCGGGATATTCAATAATGTCGCCCAGGCATGGAATCATTCCTTTTACTGGAATTGTCTAAAAGCTAAGGGAGGCGGTCGTCCCACGGGTCCGATAGCGCAAAAGATCGACGCTGATTTCGGAAGTTTCGAAAAATTTTCGGAAGAACTGAAGAACGCAGGAGTTACACAATTCGGAAGCGGCTGGGCGTGGCTGGTAATCAAAAACGGTAAACTGGAAATTACGAAAACCGGGAATGCCGACACCCCAATTGCGCACGGAATTAAACCACTGTTGACCGTGGACGTATGGGAACATGCCTACTATCTCGATTATCAGAACAGAAGGCCCGATTATATTCAGGCCGTCATCGACAATCTGATCAACTGGGATTTTGTAAGTTCACGGCTCTAAAATTCACGGCTTTAGTGAGAAAAGGCGGGCAAAGAGCCCGCCTTTAATTTTTCCTGATGAATATAGCCATACTAATTGGGGTATACGTTTCCCGTTTCCAGAATGCACCAACCGTTTCGAGTCTTTCCCAGAAGGAGGTTTACTTGCCAGCCTTTCCGGCAGTGGTCGGTTATTTCCTTGGGGACGCGGACTTCAATGATTCCTGAATTGGCCATCCCGGACAGGATCAAGATTCCGGGGTGAACCTGATCGATAACGAAATAGTCGTCCAGCTCAGCAGTCCAGTACCTGGGGGCATGGCTCTGTGCATATTCGTATATCAATCGAGCGAGCCGTTCGGCCGCAGGCAGTTCTCTTGCCGCCTCGGCAGCGAGCCTTATAACCCGTTCAGCAACTTCCTTTCCAATATAGCCGTTTTCCTCCAACCACTTTGTCAGCTTTTTGGCAACTACCCCCGCAGCCTGAAGAAGGGCTTCCGAGGCCATTACCTTTCGAATCATGAAGTAGTTTAGAAAGTTGGGCAGGGAGGACACAATTTTTTCCGGACCAAAGATGAAACAGAATTCGAGATTTTTTTGAAAATAAAGCTTTTCGTAGAGAGCAACTTCGGATGAATTATCCAATTCGTGATAACCATGTCCGTTAAGGCAATGGCGCAAAAGATCTATGACTTCTTCGTACCTGTTGAAAGTCCTGGGTTTCAGCCGCTTTTGCTGATCTTTAAGAAAAAGCGCCAGCACCTCATCGATGCTCGGTTGTGAGACCGTCGGAAAATGTATGACTTTGTTGCTCTCGCTCATGTTTTTCACCGTATGCGCTCTATCTCCTTATATTCGCGTTCCGCAAGAAGGGCAATAGCGAAAATCGCGAGCCACGCTGTAACCGCACCGGGGGCAAAAGTCCCTTCGGGCTTCCTTCAAGGGTCCATGCAAACCGCTTTCCGGGCGCGAAACCGCCCCACACCGACCACAGATCAAAACGGGCTCGCCTTTTTTAACGGCAAAAAGAGGAATAAAAAATAAACTCAGGTAATAGTCAACCCGCTTCAGTCTAGCCTGCCCTAAGCCGCAGGCCGTACATATTCCTGGGGCCCCGTTCAGAGTAACACTCTTAGGCTGAACTCCACCAATCAGGAAGAACATTTCTCCCCCGCGGTTAAAATCATTGCCTTGATATATAGCACATTCTTCGGGGGATTTCCATGTTTCGAAACAGGCGCCTCTCAATTGGCGTCACTGCGAGCAGCCTCACCCAGGTGGTATAAGGCATCGTGACATCTCAACCCTGTAAAACGTTCAGCGGGCAATGCTGACAATCTTGGGACACCATCCGTTCAAGCCCGCCAATTTTCAGCACCTGCATGGACATAAAGCAGATCAGGTCTTAAAAAAGAAACGCCGATGCGAACAGCAATCCGAAAAACTGATCTCGTGGAGATGAGGGATGCACAAACCAAGAAAGATCAAAATGGTCTCAAAAAGCAAGCTCACCATTGAAGGAGCGGGCGTTCACCTCAAAAGAGCTTTCGGATATTACCAGATCCCTGATTTCGATCCGTTTCTTCTGCTGGATGACTTTCGCTCCAATCGTCCCGAGGAGTACCTGCCCGGTTTCCCCTGGCATCCGCATCGTGGAATAGAGACGATCACCTATGTCATTACAGGGCACGTAGAACACGGCGACAGCATGGGCAATAAAGGCGATATCAAGCCGGGTGACGTGCAATGGATGACTGCCGGCAGCGGCATTATTCATCAGGAAATGCCCAAGGGAGATGAAGCCGGCCGCATGGGAGGATTTCAGCTCTGGGCAAACCTTCCAGCTCGCCAGAAAATGATTGAGCCACGTTATCGGGATGTAAGATGCGAACAGATCCCCGAAGTTTCGCTTGATGGCGGCGTGAAGGCAAAAATCATTTGCGGCAAAGTAAGGGGGGTCCAAGGCCCGGTACATGACATTGTGATCGATCCCGAATACCTGGACGTAACTGTGCCTGTCGATTCGAGTTTCACCCACCCGGTCGAAAAAGGCCATAATGTTTTTGCGTATGTGATACAGGGTAAGGGCTACTTCGACGAGGAGCGGGATTCTTTCGGCCATGAGATTGTGGGAAAGAATTACTTCGACCTTAACCGCGAGTGTATCTGCGACAAAGAGAGTCTAATACTCTATGATGACGGCGATCATATATCCGTAAGCACCAAAGATGAGCCGGTACGCTTTCTGCTGGTTTCCGGCAGGCCCCTGCATGAGCCCGTCGCATGGTACGGCCCCATCGTAATGAACAGCAAAGATGAGCTGCGGGTGGCCTTCGATGAGTACCGAAAGGGCGCCTTTATAAAACATAAGAGCGCATTACGCGAGTAAAGCCTACAATTCATGCCTGTATTTCCAGATCCAACCTGCTCAAAAAAAGAAAACATTTCCTGGACTTGAATCTCTGAGCCAATATTGAAATCATCTGCTTGACAGACCGTCGAGGCTATGTTATCGGCAGGGGTGATATGGGATTAATTTCACATGCAGCTAGAAATAATCGAATTACTATTACTTCCTTTACACAACGATAGGAGGGTGGTCTCATCATGTACGCATACCTCACTCCCAGTGAATTTGTCCCCGTGAGAATTCTCTTCGTCCTGGCTTTCCTTGCAGCCCTGTATCTTTTTGCGACAAGGGTAAAATTTCTTATCCAGGCCATGCTTCTGGGCATCCCTGATCCGAAACCGCGATTCGACAATCCTGGCAAGAGGATCATGTCCGTGCTGTCCTTCGCGTTCGGGCAGAAGCGCGTTGTGATGTTCCTGGGAGGCATCGGGCACTTCATAATTTTTTGGGGCTTCCTGATGATCTGCCTGGCGACTTTGGAGTTTTTTTTCAATGCAGTGGCGCCGGGGATTTCGTTCTGGAAGATACCCGGATTCCCTGTCATCGGGTTGATCGTGGATATTTTGAGCTTGGCCGTATTGGTGGCCATCGCAATTTCTCTGTACCGCCGGTTCTTTATCAAACCTGTGCGGCTTGAGGGCCCTATATCGGGAACTATCGATGCAGTCATCATTCTTGGCCTTATCACCACGCTTATCGTCACTTACTTCCTTATGTGTTCGATGAGGATACAGGCCGGAGAAGTAAGTGCTTCATGGGCGCCCATTTCGAACTGGTTCTCTGCTTTGACCCCGGATGTGAAGGAAGGACAAGTGAGCGCCGGCGCCAAGGCCTTTTTCGGCATTCTCTGGCTCATTCATCTCTCGTGTCTTCTTTTCTTCATCTACTACATTCCGCGTTCCAAACACCTTCACATCCTCGGCGCTATCCCGAACATCTACCTTCGGAACTTCGGCTCCACGGGCGTCATCAACAAGATGGACCTGGAAGATGAAGAGGCTGAATCCTTTGGCGTTAATGCGGTAGAGCAGTTTACCTGGAAACAGCTTCTCGACGGTTATGCATGCACCGAATGCGGACGCTGCCAGGAACAGTGCCCCGCTTACAATACCGGGAAGGAACTTACTCCCAAAGGTCTAGTTCACGAATTGAAGGAACACCTCTTCGAGCGGGCGCCCGTCCTTATCAAGGAAGGCAAGATGACCGCCGAAAAACTCGAAGAAATGAAAGAGAAGTATGAAATCTTGAACAAGAACCTTATCGGAGACGTTTTCAGCGAGAAATTCATCTGGGCTTGCACTTCATGCCAGGCTTGCCAGACTTCATGCCCAGTGTGGATTGAGCACGTGGAGCTCATCATGGATATGAGGCGCTACCTCGTTTTGACTGAGTCGAAGATGAGCTCAGAGGTTCAACTCGTCATGCGCAACATGGAAAAGAACTCGAATCCATGGGGCCTCGGCCAGCACCTGCGGGCCGAATGGGCCGCCGACCTCGACATTCCAACCATGGCAGAAAAAGGAGAGGACGGAGTTGAGTATCTGCTGTATCTAGGCTGCTCTGCTTCCCTTGACCAGGAGAACAAGACCATCGCCGTCGACACCGCGAAAATCCTCAAAGCCGGCGGCGTGAACTTCGCGATCCTGGGTGAAGAGGAAATGTGTTGCGGCGAAACAGCCCGACGCCTCGGCAATGAGTATCTCTCCTCTGCAATGGTGCAGGGCAACGTCGAAATCTTCAGCGGCTACAACGTGAAAAAGATCATCACTGTGTGCCCGCACTGTTTCAATACCTTAAAGAACGAGTACCAGCAGTTCGGCGGCAATTACGAAGTTTATCACCATAGCGAGATCATTAAGAAGCTCCTCGACGAAGGCAAGATCAAGTTGACGAACAGGGTCGATATGGGCAATGTCGTGTGGCATGACTCCTGTTATCTGGGCAGGTACAACGAAATTTACGAGCAGCCTCGCGCCCTCATAGAAAAGGCGACCGGCAAAGCGCCCACCGAGATGAGCAAGCATCACAAGCTCAGCTTCTGCTGCGGCGCAGGCGGCGGCGGGATGTGGATGGAGGAGAACGAAGGCGAACGCATCAACGTGGCGCGCTCGAAGATGGCCGTGGCAGCCGGCGCGGAAACTATCTGCACGGCTTGCCCATACTGCCGTTCGATGTTCATGGACGGCGTAAAGAATATTGACAAAGAAGACATCAAGGTCAGAGACATAAGCTACTTTGTTCTCAATGCCATGAAGAAAGATTGATGCAAAAAATCGGAGGGTTGCTTAGCGGCGAAAGCAAGTATAGGAAACGATAACAAGCTGCGGGAACGTGGGCTGCGATCGGTCGGCGTCATTACGCAAGTTTCCGAACGCAGCCCCCCATGTAAAACTAAAAATACGTTGCCAGAACTACATTATGGAGTTTCGTGACTTCTATCGAGTATTGCCTTCTTCAGCCGGGTCGCGTACTCCCCTACCCTTCTTGCTATGTTTTCGTCTTCCAAATTGGACTCGATTAGTCTCTCAAAGGCGCTTCCTACGACAACTCCTTCCGCGAATTCGGATATTTTTGCAGCATCATCCGGGGTGGAGATCCCGAACCCGATGCAAATCGGCAGACCATTACAGCTTTTTCGTAAATCTCGGGCTACAGATGCTATTTCTTCAACATCCAATCCGCCGCTGCCAGTAATGCCGGTCATTGAAACCAGATAAATGAATCCGGAAGCTTTCGAGGCAATCGTGGCCATACGATCAGGTGGGGTGGTCGGGGCGACCAGCCGAATAAAATCGAGTCCATTCCCCCACACGCCGGTCAATTCATTTGATTCTTCCGGCGGAAGGTCTACCACCAGAGTCCCATCGGCGCCGGCCCCGGTTGCGTCCTTATAGAATTCTTCAGACCCATACGCAAGAATCGGATTGTAATAACTGAAAAGCACTATGGGAATAGAGCTGAACTCTCTTATAGAGCGGACCATTTTCATAACGCTTTTCATGTTCATTCCTGCGCTGATCGCTCTCGCCGATGACCGTTGTATGACCGGGCCGTCGGCAGTCGGGTCGGAAAATGGCACTCCTAATTCAAGAAGATCCATCCCCGAGCAACACATCTGCTTTGCAATTTCCAACGATCGCCTGAAGTCGGGGTCCCCGGCCGTAATGAAACCCACCAGCGCTTTTTCTTCTTTTGCGCGCAGTCTGCTGAACGTTTCTTCTATCCTGCTCATGACAGCCCATCCTTTCTCACGGTCGGCCTGCTCTGAAAATGAGACACGATTCCCAGGTCCTTATCGCCACGCCCGGACAAATTCACGATGATGATATTTTTGTTCGGTAGCCTGGCAGCTTCCACCAAGGCCCTAGCAACGGCATGGGCGCTCTCCAGAGCAGGAATGATCCCCTCGGTTGAGCTCAGCAAATAGAAAGCATGAAGCGCCTCCTCGTCTAAAACGCTCTCGTATCTTACCCGGCCTGTGTCCTTAAGCCAGGAATGCTCCGGCCCAACGCCGGGGTAATCAAGACCGGCGGAAATCGAGTGCGCCTCCCTGATTTGTCCGTTTTCATCCTGCAACACGTAGGATTTGGAGCCATGAAGGACTCCAATCGATCCGCCCCCGAGTGTCGCCGCGTGCTTTCCCGTTTCGATTCCGTGACCGGCGGCCTCCACTCCGACCATTTCCGCCGGCTCATCGAGGAAGGGATAGAACAGGCCCATCGCGTTGCTTCCCCCGCCCACACAGGCCACCAGCATGTCCGCTGACCTCCCTTCAGCTTCCATAATTTGCGCCTTGGCCTCGTCGCCGATCACCCTCTGAAAATCGCGAACCATTGCCGGATAGGGATGGGGACCCGCAACCGAACCGATAACGTAGAACGTGTCGCGCACGGAACCTACCCAGTACCGCATCGCCTCATTCATGGCGTCCTTAAGAGTGCCCGTCCCCGAATCGACAGGCATGATCTCGGCCCCAAGCAATTTCATCCGCTGGACATTAGGGGCCTGCCGCGAGATATCCTCCGTTCCCATGAAGATTTTGCACTCCATACCGAAGAGGGCTGCAGCTGTTGCCGTAGCAACTCCATGCTGCCCCGCTCCGGTCTCGGCGATCACTTTGGCCTTGCCCATCCATTTGGCAAGAAGAGCCTGACCGAGCGTGTTGTTGATCTTATGAGCGCCGGTATGTGCAAGGTCTTCCCTTTTCAGATAAATGCCGGCCCCACCCGCATGGGCGCTCAGTCTCTCAGCCCGGAAAAGGGGGGTGGGCCTTCCGGCATAGTCTTTCAACAGCATATTCAATTCGGTCTGAAAAGCCGGTTCGATGCAAAATGACAAATAGGCGTGCTCAAGCTCTATCAGCGCAGGCATGAGCGTTTCGGCCACATATCGCCCGCCGTAAGGGCCGAAATGCCCCCGTGCATCCGGTTGAGGCGATTTTTTTTCATACGATGACATAGCTGCAAAACTGTCTTCAGACAATTTCATTTGGACATCCTCCCTGATCCGTTCAAATCCCCCCGCCTTCCTTTAAAAGGGGGATTAAAAGCATGGGATTTGAGTTTCGCATTTCGAACCGCATCGATAAAAGCGCGCACTTTACCGGCATCCTTTCTCCCCGGCGCGGATTCCACACCCGAACTTACGTCTACGGCGTCCGGGCGGAATTCATAAATCGCCTCGCTCACGTTTGCGGGGTTCAGGCCGCCAGCCAGAATGCATGGAAACCTCCCTGCCAGTTCCCCGGCCTCCCCCCACTTCCAGCCAATCCCGGCCCCACCCGGTGCGAGCCCCTCCCCGCTCTCGATCAGGAAGGCCGAGGCCCGGTAAAGGCCGGCTTCAGATGCAAAGGGTCTTTTCTTAACAAAAAGAGATTTGATAACCCTTATTCCAACCGACTCCAGCGAGGCTACCATCTCGGGAGGTTCCATCCCATGGAGCTGGACGCAGTTCAACCGGCAGAATTCGACCCGCTTCAGGATCTCCTGCAAAGGTTCGTCAACAAAAACACCTATTTTCCAGACATTCGCCGGAAGACTCGCGCTGATTTCAAGAGCCCTCTGCACGCTTACGAAACGCGGACTGGGCGGATAAAATACCAGGCCTATCGCGTCAGCTCCCATTTCCGCACACGCAACCGCCTCATCAACCAGAGTCAACCCGCAGATCTTGATCTGAGTGCCTGAATGAGAATCACCCAGCCTGCCTTCTTTCATTCTTCAGCTCCATGCAGCACCTTGAGGGACCTTACCGGGTCCTCCGATCTCATCAGGCTCTCTCCAATCAAAAAATTCCATATCCCGGCGTTGAGAAGACGCTCAACATCGAAGCGCGTGTGAATTCCGCTCTCGGCCACAAGGGTCCGATCCGTGCCTGCTCTCCCGGCGAGGTCAATTGAGGTTGAAATGTCCGTGTAGAATGTCTGGAGATCGCGGTTGTTTATTCCGATTAGCCTCGCCCCGGTTTTTGCAGCAGTTTCGAATTCGACTTCGTTGTGTACCTCGACAAGGGCATCGAGTCCGATGCTCGAGCACAACGACAACATGTCCCGGAGAGATTCCGGAAGAAGGGCCCGCACTATGAGCAATACAGCATCAGCCCCCATAACCGCTGACTCATAAATCTGATAGGGGTCTATGATAAAGTCCTTTCTTAGCGTGGGAAGCGAGGCTGCGGATTTAGCTTTCTTCAGATCTTCGGGACTCCCGCCGAAAAAGTTCTGGTCCGTCAGAACGGATATAGCAGCGGCTCCTCCCAATTCATATTTCCTGGCACACTCAGCCGGCTCCACATTTTCCCTTATTTTGCCCTTTGACGGAGAGGCCCGCTTTATTTCGGCAATTACGTTCATGCCAAGCGGACCGGGTCTGGCTAACCGCTCGATGAAGAATCTTCTGCCCTTCACATTTTCGGCATCCCGGCGGAGACCCCGCTCTGGTCTGATTTTTGCCGCCGCCTTGACTTCGCTTCTTTTGTACTCGAGAATTTTGGAAAGAAAATCGGACATATGCCACTCAATTCCGCCTGGTGAACTCGACTAGCGCTTCGAGTTTCTCTCTCGCCCTGCCCTCGTCAATTGAAGCCTGAGCCATCCTGATGCCTTCATCGAAATCATTCGCGACGCCTGCGACGATCAGGGCTGCACCTGCATTGACCACGACGACATCCCTTCTCGGCCCGTTTTCGCCGGCCAAAATCTTTCTGGTTATCTGCGCGTTTTCAGCCGGAGTCCCTCCGGCTATCTCCATTGGATCGGCCGTCCGGCCCAGGAGCCGTTCAGGTGACAAATCATAGGTCCTGATCAAGCCGTCCTTCAGCTCGGATACTCTGGTTGGAGCGCAGACGCTGATTTCATCGAGCCCTTCATGTCCGTGTACTACGAATGCGCGGCGAGCTCCCAAGCGATGTAGAGCCTGGGCGAACAATTCCGTCAGCTCCGGCGCGTAAACGCCTATCAACTGGCAATTCGCCCCTGCCGGGTTTGTCAATGGCCCGAGCATATTGAAAATCGAGCGCACCCCCAATTCTTTTCTTGCTTTCGCGGCATGTCGCATTGCCCCATGAAAAAGCGGCGCAAAAAGAAATCCGATCCCGATTTGCCTGAGCGCTTCTTCCACCACTTCCGGTCCGACCTCCAGGTTTACGCCAAGCATTTCGAGTAAGTCCGCGCTGCCGCACTTGCTGGAAACCGAACGGTTCCCATGCTTGGCCACTGTAGCTCCGCACCCCGCCACCACGAAAGCCGCCGTAGTGGAGATGTTGAAAGTGTTGGCGGCATCTCCGCCAGTGCCGCAGGTATCCACCACTACGTCGGCGCCTGTCTGGACCCTGGCGGCTTTGCGCCGCATGGCTCGAGCAGCCCCGGCGAGTTCGGAGAAGGTCTCGCCCTTAGTGGCCAACGCGGCTATTACAGCCCCAATTTGAGCGTCGGTCGCGTTCCCTGACACGATCACGCCAATCAATGAGGCCATTTCCTCTTCGCTCAAGTCAATCTTTCCTATCAGCTTTTTGAGGCTCTCCTGTATCATTCCTTATCTTCCCCCGAGGTCGTATGCCTGTTTGCCAGATTCAGAAAGTTTTTCAAAAGGCGTTTTCCGACAGGAGTCATTATAGATTCAGGATGAAACTGCACGCCCTCGGTAAGGTGCTCTTTATGGCGGATTCCCATGACTTCGCCGTCCTCGGAACGTGCCGTTACCTCCAGGCATTCAGGCAGACTAGCCGGGGCTACGGCAAGCGAGTGATAGCGCATCGCCTGGAAAGGGCTCGAAATCCCCTCATAAATTGACCGTCCGTCCGCGCTGACCGCTGAGACCTTCCCGTGCATAAGTCTTTTGGCGTGCACAACCTCTCCGCCGAAGGAGGCTGCGATTGCCTGGTGGCCAAGGCAGATCCCGAGAATTGGAATCTTTCCTGAAAATCTCTTGATTGCAGACATGGAGATTCCGGCATCCTCGGGCCTGCACGGACCGGGAGAAATCACGATTGCAATCGGCTCGAGTCTGTCGATATCCTCTATTGAGACCTCATCGTTTCTGGCGACCTCGACTTCACTCCCGAGCATCCTGAAATACTGGAAGAGGTTGTAAGTGAATGAATCGTAGTTATCGATCATGAACAGCATGAATTAAAGTCCTTTCAGTTTAAGCGTTGTGCTGCTTCCTTCGAGCATCTGCAGCGCCCTGTGGATGGACTTGGCTTTATTGATCGTTTCCTGCCTCTCGCGCTCGGGGTCGGAGTCGGCTACTATGCCGGCCCCGGCCCTTACCGTCAGCCTGCCATTCCGAATGCAGGCGGTCCGAATGGTGATCGCCAGATCCATATTCCCAGTGAAGGAAAAATATCCGATCGCGCCTCCATATGGGCCTCGGGGCTCATCTTCCAGTTCGGCTATGATCTCCATAGCCCTGACTTTCGGAGCCCCGGTAAGGGTGCCGGCCGGGAAAGCAGCGCGAAAGAGGTCGAATGCATCCAATCCTTCACGCAAGTCGCAGTTTATGTTGGAGACAAGATGCATTACGTGCGAGTATCTCTCAACCACCATCAGGTCGGTTACCTGGACCGTACCGATTTCGGCAACTCGTCCGAGGTCGTTTCTTCCCAGATCTACCAGCATAAGGTGCTCAGCCCTTTCCTTCTCGTCCTGGAGCAACTCATCGGCAAGCTCCCGGTCCTGCTGCTCGGTTATTCCTCGAGCGCGAGTCCCGGCAATAGGCCGAAGCGTCGCAACACCGTTTTCCAGGCGCACCATCGTTTCAGGAGACGAACCAACCAGAACCGTATCGTCAAGATGGAGGAAGTAGAGGTAAGGAGATGGATTAATGTAGCGCTGAGCGCGATAAAGGGACCATGGGTCCGGGGCGGGACAGCTGAACTTTTGAGAGAAAACCGCCTGAATAATATCCCCTTCATTGATGTATTCTTTGATTTTGGTAACCCCTGAGCGGAATTTCTCGGGTTCGACTTCATGATTCAAAGGAAATTCGTCAGCCACATGGCGTTGGGCTCCTTTGGGCACACTCTCCAGTTTGTCCTTCATCTCGATCAGTGTCTCAACTGCTCTGTCATAGGCTTCATCAGCCTCACCGTTTTCAACAAGACCGTATGCAACGAGACTCAGCGTGTGTCGCACGTTATCAAATATGAAAAGCTGTCCCGGCAGGATAAAGAGCGCTATCGGAATGTCTGCTGCAAGTCTGTTGGGAATGTGTTCGAAAAAGGATACGAACTCATAGGTGAAAAAGCCTACCATGCCGCCCCAGAAACGGGGCAGCTTCGCCAGTTGGACTGGCTCGTATTGAGCCATCAAGGAGCGCAGGACCTTGAGAGGATTTCCGTGATGGGCGATACGCTCTCTTTTAACGCTGCTATCTATTTCGACTTCATCGCGGAAAACTCTGATCGTCGAGGTGGCCGAATTTCCGAGAAAGCTGTACCTTCCCCACCTCTCACCGCCCTCCATGCTCTCCAGAAGAAAAACCGGCCCACGACCATCATATATTTTGGCCAGCGCGGAAACGGGAGTCTCCGTATCGGCCAGCAAATCCAAACAGACAGGAATAAGGTTTCCCTTTTTAGCCATTGCGCGGAATTCGGATCTTTCCGGGTAGGACCCCAATTGCATGACCTTTCTCCTTCCCAAGCCTAAATCGCTCCGCGATGATCGCTTGCGCGACAGCCGTTTGTTGAGGTGTAATATACCCTGAAGATTGGCTCTATCTGCCTGTAAAGATCTGCGAACTGATCGGGATAAAGCGACTGAGGACCATCGCTCAGGGCGGTTTCAGGATCATGGTGGACTTCCACCATCAGGCCATGGCAGCCTACCGCTACGGCAGCACGGCTGAGAGGAATTACCTGATCCCTGAAGCCTGCCGCGTGGCTGGGGTCCACGATCACCGGAAGATGGCTCTCCTGCTTGACCACCGGAACGGCTGAAAGGTCCAGTGTATTGCGGCTATGGTGGGCAAATGTGCGGACTCCCCGCTCACAGAGTATGACTTTGTCATTGCCGCCCTCCATCACATATTCGGCCGCCATAAGCCACTCGTCTACGGTGGCCGCCATCCCTCTTTTGAGCAGAACCGGCTTCTCTGACTTCCCCGCCCGGCGCAAGAGGCTAAAGTTCTGCATATTCCTTGCGCCGATCTGGACAATGTCAGCGTATTGCTCGACTAAATCAAAGACTTCGTGGTCGATTGCCTCTGTAACAACAGGCATTCCCGTCTCCTGCCGCACTTTGGCCAGGATCTTCAGTCCTTCCTCTCCCAGTCCCTGAAACGCATAAGGCGAGGTCCTGGGCTTGAACGCACCGCCTCGGAAAATCTGTGCGCCGCTCTTATGCACCATTCGAGCTATTGTGAGAGCCTGAATTTCACTCTCGATTGCACACGGCCCGGCCATTATAGTAAGATGAGCATTCCCGATCCGGACTCCACCGACATCTATAATGGTATCCCAAGACTGTGATTCGCGGCTCACCAGCTTATACGGCCGGGTCACCGTAATAGCCTCTTTAACTGCCGGAAGTTGCAGAAACAACGAGGCGTCCACCGGACCATCGTTATGCAGAACGCATATGGCGACACGTTCTCCGCCCGGGATTGGCCTTGCAATGTAGCCCTTTTGCTCTATCCTGGAGACCACCACCTCAATTTCCGCCGGCGTAGCTCCTCTTTTCATCACGACAAGCACCTTTGTTGCCTCCTTTTCTCAGGCCTCGTGCATCCCGAAAAAAAAAGGGGGCCGCAGAGTGTGTCCACGGTCCCCTTCGTATTGAACAAAAAGGACCGTGAGCCTCGGTGCGGCCCACGGTCCCAGCACATATTCCATTCCGAATTGATGGCTAACCGGTCAGGCGCGCACCTCCCACGTTAAGCCACCACCAGAAATCAGCCCTATCCAAATAATGATCCATAGTATAACCCCTTATAGAAATCAGTTCCCTTTTAACAACTCGAGAGCAGAATTGCAAGAAGATTTTTCAAAATGCGATAAAGGCTCCGACAAATTGACACCGGTGCAACATGCTGCTATTTTGATAACGTTTTCTTGGGTGGGTTGCGAGCCATCGTTCTGCCTCTGCTTTTATTAAAGCCTCACGCGCAGCAATGATTTTGCCACACATCCCTCTCGAGAAAGCCGAACCGGAGGTAGTCCCACTATTTAAGCGATTGGATAGGGCCTGAGCCTTGCGGCATCCCAGAGCCGGATACCGGGGATTAAAGGGGGGATATGCAATATTACATCAACGCATCTTTCGAAATGTTCAGTGTAGCAACTTCCTTAGTGGGCAAATCCATCCTAATAGCTCCCAAACTAAACCGGGCGGCTTTCGCTCAGGCAAGAGCGGCCCAGTATTACTGGAGCAGAATGTTTAGATACCTCAGTGTAATCCACCACCCTGCAATTTACGCTGGATGACTGCTGCTCACTTTCTGCAGTAACTCCTCCAGCTTATCCCTTAGCTTGCTTATTTCCTCGGACAGCGCGCCCACTCCTTTCTCTTCAGGCTCCGGGCGGGCTTTAGAGGAAGGGCCGTATACACGGCGCTGTGCTTGACGGTATTGTTCGTAGGCATCTGTCGTCTCATGCAGCAATTGGGTGTAACCAGGCGACTTTAACAACTCCAGGTATGAATTCTCAATCACGGAAAACCAGACATTGGATGCATCCTCAATTTTTTGGGCGACCACGCTGCTGTCGTGCATGTCCTCCATGTTTTCGGCCCATGCCTTCGAAGCCTTGTCCATTGGAAGATAAAGCTGGTACAGCAATTCACTCATTTTTGCTGAAAAGTCAGTGTACTTGACGAGAAGATCCTGCGAAGAACCACCCTCGACAACATTTGGAACAAGACCAAGAAGCTTTTGGATTGATTCTAGCCAGACTAAGGGCGCATGGCTCAGAAATTTCATATCCTGGAATTGGGGAGCACCGTTTCGAACATCGGCAAGCCATTTCTTCTGAAGACCAAGATACCCCGAGAATCCAATTTGCATCAGGTTTGACACAAGATCCGAAAGGGAATCGGCTTCACTGTCGCCATAATTTTTATCCCCGACGAATGCGGCGAAAGAATCGGATATGGACTTGACAATTTTAAAAGGAAACGGCCGTGCATCCTTGCCTTTGTCCAACTCAGTGAACCAGGTCAATGGGTTCGCGGTCGGCTTGGAATATTTGGACCACATATCGACCATCAACTTGTTCCAGAAGTCAAACACCGGATTATCCATAAATTTGAAATCTCCCTCCAGCATCCTCCGCCCGGATGACCTTATCCGCTTCACCTGCCGTTCCACTTAGCAGTCTCTTGTAGCGAAGTCGGATGAAGCGTCGCTCACCCGAAGGCTGTTTGACAGAAGAATTGACGGAAGAGAACAATGGGGCGATAAAGCCGCTCCATCTCGGTAGCTGTACAAAAAGTGAGGCCGTTTTGGAAATGTATTCAGATGGCGGAGACGCCCTCATTGGAATCCAGTTGCGACAGCGCCCACGCCGGAACCTGTGCACGAGATATGTAGCTTGCCGTAGCCCAAGAGTGATCCGGGGTGTTCAATAGAATGAACTTCACCCCCCTCTGATTGAGCAGGGCGAAGTAGCTGATTCTTGGTTTACCACTCTCTTTTTCATGGCCCAGCCCAATAATCCTTCCCTCTTTCGGCACCAGGCACCGTAACGATTCACTAGGCACAGCGCATTCAACCGTGAGTTCACAATTCCTGCATTCTCCAAAAACTTCCATTATCTTAACATCAAACATGTCCTGGTCAGGGTTGTTCAGTTGCCATCCGCAGAGATCGTTTCTATTGGGGTTCATATGCATTTCCTTTCCTGCACTGCCTGCAGAAATGAAATCTTTTGATTTCAGCCCTCTGTCACAGGAGGATCGGCCGACATATGCGACACAATAACCGATGCCGGTGATTATGATGAATTTACGTCAGAGTAAAATGGGGGAAAAACATTATTTTCTGGTATAAAAGACCCCAGTGGACAGTACATTTCAGAAGAAAACGTTCAAAGGGCACGACTGGCACAAAGCAGTCTTGCGGCAGTAGAGATGTCCGGTTCGAACCAGCAGGGCATGGAATTCCTGAAAGAGTGGAACATCGGGGTCTATTTCCCCCATGAAATATTCCCGCAGATCGTCATAGGAAATCGCCTCCTCGACCCATCCATGTCTTGAAAAAATCCTATAGGTATATGTGTCTACTACGAAGGATGGTTTAAAGGCTGCATACAGAATGATGCTGTCGGCTGTTTCCGGGCCGATGCCCCGGATGGATAAGAGCTCAGTTCGCATGGATTCCACATCACGGCCCAGAAAGTCTTCAAGACTGCCGCCCCATTTTGACAGGATGTGATCGCAGAGTGTCTTTATTTTCTTTGCTTTTTCGTTATAGAAACCCGACGGGCGAATGAGAATCGCCAGTTCATGAGCGCTGAGCCCCGAAAGGCGCTCGAATGTCAACAGATCATATCGACGCAGGTTTTCTATAGCCGCAACGACATTCTTCCATGCCGTGTTCTGGGTAAGTATAGCTCCCAGTATAACCTCGAATGCGGTGTCGGCAGGCCACCACCGCTGTGGACCGAAAGCGTCATATAGCCTGTGATATATCTCTTTAAGCAGTTCCTTTCTATTTTGGTTCAATCGAGCCCCACTCCCGCCGGTACCGTTTGACATACCGCGCAGACTCCATTCTTCAGGTTTTGTCTCCTGATGGAATAGCCGACTCGTCTGATCAGCACTGCTCCACAGGAATGGCAGAACGTATTCTCTCCGTCGTCTCCCGGCAAATTCCCTGAGTATACATAATGAAGTCCGGCCTCCAGCCCGATTTGTCTTGCTCTCCTGATGGTTTCAACGGGCGTGGGGCCCCTGTCGTTCAAATGATACGCAGGATGAAAGCGGCTGACGTGCCAGGGAGTTTCAGCACCCAAGCCGGCAAGAAACCGCGCAATCTCCTTTAACTCAGCTTCCGTGTCATTCAAGCCCGGAATAATCAAAGTCGTCACCTCGAGCCAGATGCCTTTCTCCTTCATACCTTCAAGAGTCATGAGAACGGGCTTGAGGCGAGCGCCGCACTGCTCCCGGTAGAATGCATCACTGAAAGATTTGAGGTCTACATTGGCCGCTCCTAGAAAAGGAGCAGCCGCATCCAGCGCCTCTTTGCTCATGTAGCCGTTAGTTACGAAAACGTTTGCAAGTCCGAGTTCTTTCGCGCGGGCAGCCACATCGAGGGCATATTCCATAAAGATTGTAGGTTCAGTGTAAGTATAGGAGATCGTGGCGCATCTTTCTTCTTTCGCTCTATTCACAATTTCTTCGGCAGAGACACTTGTGCCATATACCCCGCCGTAGACCCGGGGAGACTGCGATATGTCGGCGTTCTGGCAGAACAGGCACTCGAAATTGCACCCGGCGGTCGCAATCGAATAACTTGTCGTGCCTGGAAAGAAATGAAATAGAGGTTTTTTTTCGACAGGATCGACATGCTGGGCGATCACTTTCCCATAAATCAGGCTCCAGAGTTTTCCTTCCCTGTTTTGGCGTACTCCGCATTTTCCGATCCCGTCAGGCTTAATGTGGCAGTGTTGCGAGCATAGGAAACAGTGCACCTGGTTTTCATCAAGCAAACTGTACAGCATCGCCTCTTTCATACTCGTCAACCATTCACAGGACTTTCAGGGGTGCCTTCACGAGCCCGCCAGCAGCCTAGAGACTGAATTGAAACTTTTGCCCCAGCAGGGATTTCATCGAAAACAGGTGTCTGAACAGTGCGAACACGGCATCGCATATCGATCCGCATTGCTATGAAATGTCCAAAAGGGTGCCGTTGCAACAAAGGGATTCGCTCCAGGAGATGAATGTAGCGCAGAAAAGGCAGCGGGAATGAAAAACAGGTTCTCCATTCAATAGGAACTGCTCCGGAAAGAATCCTGGCGCTCATTCTACGGAGTTGAAAAACGCTGAAAAACCTGGCACGGTTATATACAGAGTCCTTCCAGAATCTTTGGATGCCATAGTGGAGCCGCCCCATGGAGTACTTATTCAAGACACCGAGCAGAACGTTACGGCGGGCTACCCGGAACGCTTCTTTAAGCGTCAGGTATGGATCGTCGACGAATTCCAGGGAGGTTATCAAAGCCACCGTATCGAATTCGTTGTCTTCGTAAGGCAGGTTTTCGGCAAAACCCTGATTCAGGCCCACCTTGGGTCCAAGTCGTCTGCGTGCAAGCTCAAGACTAGAGCTGGAAGGCTCCAGTCCTGCCACCATATGTCCACGCGACTTAAACCATTCCAGAAAAATACCGCTCCCACAACCCACCTCCAGAACACGCTGTGGGGAAACAGGCGTCCAAATCTTCTGGAAAAGTTCCTGTTCGAACGCCAGCGCCTTTTGCCCATGAGGAGTGCTGAACCACTTCTCATGGCGCTCGGCATCAGCTAAGGTGAAAACGTAGCCCACGTCAAACCTTTGCCGGCAACGGAGGCAAGGAAGCTCGACGCGACAATAAAGAAGATGCAGTAACACGCGAATGACGATCTTACCACGCGTCTTCCGCGTCTCCCCTTTCTTCGCGTTGGTATTTGCTTCCAGCTTCCCGCTGTTGTGAATTCTATTCGTTCAACAAAATAGCGCCGCGAGCACCAGAGGTGACCATACGCGCATATCTGGCAAGGCACCCGTTCTTTACCCTCGGCTCACGCGGCCTCCACGCTTTCCTCCGCTTTGCGAGCTCCGCCTCCTCCACCAACAGTTCCAGCTTCTTATTAGGGATATCCACCAGGATTTCATCCCCTTCCTCAATCAATGCAATCGGCCCTCCAACCGCTGCTTCAGGCGAAATATGTCCTATGGCGGCCCCTGTAGTCCCTCCGCTGAAACGGCCATCGGTTATGAGCGCCACGTCCAGTCCCAGACCGCGACCTATGATTGCTGCGGTCGGGGTTAGCATCTCCTGCATACCGGGGCCACCTTTGGGACCTTCATAACGAATAACCACCACATCTCCAGGTACGATCCGACCGTCGAGAATAGCATCCGCCGCATCGGACTCGCTTTCAAACACCCGGGCCCGGCCCTTCCTCGTAAGCATCTCCGGAGCTACTGCCGACTGCTTCACCACTGCCCCTTCCGGTGCGATGCTTCCGTAGAGAACCGCGATTCCACCCTCTTGGTGATAAGGATTTTCAAGCGGCCGAATAACCTCGGGCCGAAAAACTCGCGCTTTTTCCAGGTTCTCACCCACCGGTTTGCCAGTT
>Ga0326728_10010765_pt1 | contig 21238 bp, 16 predicted proteins | sample MB3enrmetagenome_FD_207602 | JGI IMG/M metagenome (GOLD analysis project Ga0326728, IMG submission 207602) | Lab enriched peat soil microbial communities from McLean, Ithaca, NY, United States - MB31MN | ecosystem: Environmental > Terrestrial > Soil > Wetlands > Peat | place: USA: New York... | reverse complement strand
GCAGGCCGGGGGGTGCAAGCGTCGCTGGCGCGACGCGACGGCTACGGGCCGCTGATTCCGTGGGCTGAAGCCCCACGGCTACCTTCAAATCACCGCTACGCGGTGCCGCAAGAGGTCCAAACTCCAGGAGGAGTCTCCTACAAGAGGCTCCTACAAGAGACTCCTCACGTCGTCTCCTACAGTGAGGTGTGGTTCTTCAGCCGCGGTAGGGGTAGGGATGTTTCCACGGTTGGCGGTAGTCGCGCTTGAGCAGGGCGGCAGCGGCGGGGTTGGCGACGATTTCTTCATTGCGGGCGTCCCAGGTGATTTTCGAGCCGGTGTCGTAGGCGATCATGGCCAGCTTGACGGCGGTCGTCGAGAGGAAGGCGTCCTCGGCCAGGCAGCCGGGGGCCTGCCGGGTGCGCACGGCATTGAGGAACTGGGCCATGTGTAGCGCCCCCGCATCGGCTTTTGCCTCATGGACCTGGCGTTCCTTGCCCCTGCCTCGAGGGATGACTTCCCACCGCTCGTCGGTGACGAAGAGGGTTTCCTTTTCGCCGTAAAAGAAGATGCCGTTGGCGACATCCGGCGAGTATTCCTCCGCGCCCCAGATGCGGTGCCGCCAGTCCAACGGACAGGTGGAGAACTCGAAATGGGCGGTCAGGACGTCGGGCGTAGTGATTTTGCCCCGAAGTTCATAAAGTCCGCCCGCGGCGGAGACGGCCGTGGGGGCAGCCTCGCCCAGGATAACGCGGACGCCATCGACGAGGTGGATGCCCCAATCGACCAGGTGGCCCTGGCCGCTGGTTCTCTCCAGACGCCAATTCATGTGGCCGACCTGGGGGCTGTAGGGGATCTTCGGCCCCGGGCCGCACCAGAGGTCCCAGTCCAGCGAAGCGGGCGGGGGCTGGGGGGTGGGGTCTTTGGTGCCGGCGCTGTAGTGGATGTTGGCCTCGGCACAGACGATTCGTCCGGCGTTGCCGGCCTGGACATGCTCTCGGACCGCCTGGAAGGCCGCGCTCTGGCGGCGCTGGAACCCGATCTGGACAATCCGCCGGCTTTTGGCGACGGCGTCCACCATGGCGCGACCCTCGCGGATGTCGTAGCTCAACGGCTTTTCGCAATAGACATCCATGCCCCGTTCCAGGGCGGCGATGAGCTGCAGCGCGTGCCAGTGGGGCGGGGTGGCAATAATGACCGCCTCCAGGCCGGGCGTCTGGAGAAGCTCCTCATACAGCTTGAAAGAGCGGGGACGCCGGCCCTGGAGCTTCTCGACCTCGGCCGCCGAAGAGTCCAGGTGCTCGCGGTCCACGTCGCAGAGGGCCACGACGTCCACCCCGCCAACCTTTAGGGCGGCCTTGAGGTCCACCATGCCGTACCAGCCGCAGCCGATCAGCCCCAGTTTGAGCTTGGCATCAGGGTCTGCGGCCTGGAGCACGGCCGGGAAATGGCTGAGGGCAACGGCGCCCGTAGCGGCACCGCACAGGAAATGACGACGCGTGATTGAGTTCATAGCGCCAGGATGCCCCATTTGAACCCAAGTGGCAAGAGCCTGCCGGGCAGGCCCAAAACTCCTTGCGATTTGGCGGCGGTTATGAAACACTCCTGGCCGTCATGACACACGTCAAACTGCACATTCCGGGGCCCGTTGAGGTCAGCGAAAAGACCTTTCGCGCCTTTTGTTCGCCCATGATTGGACACCGGGGCCAGGGCTTCAAGGACCTTTATGCCAAGCTCCAGCCCCAACTCCAGCAACTGCTCTATACACGGCAACCGGTTTTCATCAGCACCTCCTCGGCGTGGGGCGTGATGGAAGGGGCCATTCGCAACCTGGTGGCCAGGAAGGTCCTCAACTGCATGTGCGGGGCCTTCTCGGACAAGTGGTTTGATGTCTCCAAACGATGCGGCAAACAGGCCGAGGCCCTCCAGGCGCCCTGGGGCTCGCCCATTCGGGCTGCCGAGATCGATAAGAGGCTTGCCACCGGCCAATTTGACGCCCTGACCGTCATTCATAACGAAACCTCCACCGGCGTGATGAGCCCCATCGCTGAAATCGCCGCCCTCAAGAAAAAGTACCCCGACGTGATGTTCATCGCCGACTCCGTCAGCTCCATGAGCGCAGTCCCGCTCAAGTTCGACGAGCTGGGGGTCGATGTGCTCCTGGCCGGCACGCAAAAGGCCCTGGCCCTGCCCCCCGGCACAGCCCTGTTCGTTTGCTCCCCCGCCGCCCTGGCCAAAGCCGCCGCCTGCAAGGACCGGGGCTATTACTTCGACTTCGTCGAGTTTCAAAAGAATGCAGAGCAGAACATGACCCCGAGCACGCCGAGCATCGGCCACGTCTATGCCCTGGCCTCCAAACTGGAAGACATTTTTGCCGAGGGCCTCGAGGCCCGCTTCGCCCGCCATCGCCGGACCAACCAGATGACTCGCGACTGGGCGGCCAAACACGGTTTCACCCTCTTCCCGGAGCCGGGCTATGAATCGGTCACCCTCACCTGCGTGAGCAACGGCGCCAGGCCCGGGGGCCGGATCGTGGACGTGCCGAAGCTCCAGAAGCTCGTGAAGGACCAGGGTTTCCTGATCGATGGCGGCTACGGCAAGATCAAAGGCGTCACCTTCCGCGTCTCCAACATGGGAGACGAAACCGAGACGACGATGGCGCAACTCCTGGCCGCAATGGATTGCGCCATGCAACAGATGGGCTGAGCATGAGAATGAATCGCCGTGAATTTCTGAAGGCCTCCGCTGCGGCGGCCGGCGTTGTCCTCTGGCCCGCGCCGGCCCCTGCCGCTCCCTCCGGCTGGGACCACCGCATCGTCAGGGCGCATGACCCGCTCGCCAGCTTCTTTGACATTGTGGACTATGAGTTTCAGCAGGGGGCGCGGGAGTCTTATTACGGTAATTTCGTCAGCCAGAAGGCGGTCTATGCCCTCTTTGATTCCGCGCTATGCGCCCTGACCGGCCAGAGCGACCCGGAGCAGGCGATGCGCCGGTTGGTCCCCTACAAGCCCGGCCAACGAGTCTTCATCAAGATTAACACTACTACCACCTACGCCCTCTGGAAAGGCGGCTGGGACAAGGTCGCCTGGGACGAGCATTACAACGACCTGGATGCCGTTGCCGAGCCGATCAACGCCGTGCTCCGCGCCCTCACCCGCCTGGGCGTCCCGCAGAACCTCATCGGCATAGGGGATGCCGCCTGGTCGGAAGGCTTTCCGGATTCCGCCGAGCGCACGCCCCGGCTGACTCCGGACCGGCTCGCCAGGAAGATCAAGGCGGTCTTTCCTCAAGTGACGCTCTACCGCTCCTCATTTATGCCCGACGGCAACGGCATAACCTGGGCAAGCAACGACCCGCACGCCGTGGTCGAGTTCCGGGACCCGATCATTGACCGCCGGCAACAGCGAGTCACCAGCCACCGCCTGCCCGATCAATTGATCGAGGCCGCCCATTTCATCAACCTGCCGATTATGAAGCGGCACGATTCCGCCGGCGTCACCGGGGCCTTCAAGAACAATTTCGGCACGATCTGCAGTTGCGCCTATTTCCACGAGCCCCGCTATGACGGCGAAGGCCGGCAGGGGGCCATGTTCCACCGCGATCGCAACCCGGCCGTCGACATCTGGATGAACCCCCACGTCGGAGCCAAGACGCGTCTAATCGTGTGCGACGCTATCTTTGCGGGCTGGAACTGGGGCCGCAACCCGCCCACGGGGTGGAGGAACTTTGGCGGCCGCTCCCCCAATTGCCTGCTCCTGGGAACCGACCCGGTCGCCATGGACAGCGTCATCTTCGACCACGTCACCGAATCACTCCCGGATCGCGTAAAGGACTATCCGCCCCCGGCGATGCTCTTCGATGCGGAGAAGGTGGGTTTGGGCCGGCACGAACACCGGCCCCAGCCCAAGGCGCCCTATCAGAGCATCGATTACGTCGAACTGGGGCCGAAGGCCCCGCGGGACAAGCTCCGCCAACTGGCCCACTTGCGGGCCCTCTATCGCAAAGGCAAAAAGACCGCCCCTCAAATCAAGGACCTCCTGGAGCAGGGCCGGGCAATCGCCGACGCTTGAAGCATCGCCTTTTTCATCGCTTTGGCTGGGGCTTCATTTAGATTGTGCCTCGTGCGCAGAGTATTACTGGCCATGCTGGCAGCCGCCCTGGCGATGCATCCATCGGCCCGGGCCGGCGAGATCTACCAGGCGACTTCCGCCTATCATCACATCCGCGTCGTCGAGGATGGCGGCTACCGCCTATTGTGCTTCGACGATGCCACGGAGAGCCGGATTTCCTTGCAGGACCCCTGGCGCGGCCATTTCGAGTACACCGAGTATTTCCACATGCCCTGGCTTTGGAATACAAACCTGGGCCGGGTGCTGATGATCGGCCTGGGCGGCGGCAGCGCCCAGCGCTCCTTTGAACATTACTATCCCAACGTCTCCATTGATACCGCTGAACTGGACCCGCTCGTGGTCCGCATAGCCCGAAACTACTTCGGGTTCGAGCAATCCGAGCGGCAACGGGCTTTTGTCGAGGATGGCCGCCTGTTCCTGCGGCACAGCACCGCCCGATATGATTTGATTATCCTCGACGCTTACGTGCAGGGCCGCTACGGCTCTTCCATCCCGCAGCACCTGGCGACCAGGGAGTTCTTCGAGTTGGCCCGGAATCACCTCACGACCAACGGCATCTTTGCCGACAATGTCATCGGCACTCTCGATGACTGGCACGCCGGCATTGTCGGAGCCACTTACCGCACCTTGAAGACGGTCTTCCCGCAGGTCTATCTCTTTCCCGCCAAGTCGAGCATGAACGTCGTGCTCCTGGCCACCCGCGCCACCATATTGCCGGACCTCAACGGACTGCGCCAACGCGCCGCGCTGCTCGCGCAATCCGGGCGCGTGAGCCTCCCGGGCTTTCTCCAGCGCCTCGAGCGGATTCGCATGACCCCGCCGGCCGCCGCCGCCGGCAGCCCAATCCTCACCGACGACTACGCTCCTGTCGAGGGCCTCTCGGAAGCCGGAGGGCCGTAACGCTCGATTAGTCGCCATTCAGCTTTCCGGGACCGTCCCCTCCGCCCGCGGCTTGCCAAACAGTTCCAGTTGGCTCTCAGGAGTCTTTTGGACTTCCTCCAGGTCCGGAGTCAGTTGGCTTGGGCCGAGCCTCTCGCCGGCGGAGAAAAGGTCGTCGCGCAGCGCGTTCCGGCGCCCGGCGTCCACGGGGCCAATGATGGTTTGGCCATGCTTGTTGCTGACGGCCAGGAGGTTCTCGTCGGAGATGGACTTGTCATCCAGCAAGCCGGGGCTGTGGCTGGTTGCCAAAAGCTGGGTGTGCAGCGAAGCGGCCCCCACACAGCCGCGCAGGACACCGGCCGCCCCAGGGTGCAAGGCGGCTTCCGGTTCTTCGATGCCGATCAAAGGCGCCTTTTTGCGCGTGCCGCCATCCCAAGACTGGAGCAGAGCGGTCAGGATACCCAAGGCGCGCAAGGTCCCCTCGGACATATTCTCGGCCAGGAACCGCCATGGCGCCTCATTCTCGCCCGCTCTCTGGCGGAACTCCAAGGCCTCCTTCCTGCCAATGTGCCTGGCGGCCACGTCCACCACCCCGGGCGCCACCTTGGAGAGCAATTCCACTATCTCGGCCTTGGCCGCGGGGCTCTCTGCGGCCATGAGGTTCAGGACGCTGGCCAGGTTGCTGCCGTCCCCCAGAAGCGCTTCACCCGTATCTGCCGGCTGCAAGGCCCGGATCGCTTCCGGGTTGAAATTGTAAAAGCCCATGCGCGTCAGACAGTCATAGAGGGGGCGGAATTCGGGCAGGCTGCAAGCCGCCGCCAAAAAGAGTCTGTCCTCAGCCGCAGCGGGGACCGCTTTGGGATTGGAATCCTCCACCCGGCCCGAATTGACCACGTAAAACTTGTCCGGCTCAAATGCTCCCTGGCTGTAGATGCAGCATTCCTCCCTTTGGACCTCGAAGCCGCCGCTGTGCTTGGCGCCGACGCCAAAGGCATAGTAACCCGATGTCGCATCCGGCAATGCAAACTCGAGGCGAATCCCAAAATGAGTCGGGTGGCCCGAGGACCGCCGCCGGACCTCGTTGATCCCGCCCCGCTCCCGCAGGCCATGGTCCAGCGAGCTGTTGAGCGACTCGCCCACGAAACGGAGCGCATCCAGAAAGTTGCTCCTGCCCGACCCGTTTTGGCCGACCAGGAAGACCAGTGGCCGCAGTTGGACCGAGCAGGACGCGATGCTCTTGTAATTCTTGAGCACCACGCGGCTTATCAGCACTGATCCTTTCATTGCTGCTGTTATATGATCCTGGAAGTTTAGACACGCCCCATCCCAAATGCAAGAACACCATCTGCAAAATCCAAAACACCAGGCTCGGGTGTCGAGTGCCGAGTGTCGAGTGTCGAGTGTCGAGTGTCGGATGCCCACGGCCGCCAGCTCGCCCCCGCTCCATGACTGGCGTACCACAGCAGCCCTTGTCGTTACCCACATCTTTAGCGTGGAATGTTAAGTTCAACTGATTGTGTAACTTATTGATGCTACATCACTTAGGTCTGAGTTCAGACGTCGCTGCGCGACGCGCTCGACTTTCGTGGCCGCCACCGTGGGCCGAGGCCCACGGCTACCGTCGGGCTGCCGCTGCGCGGCGCGGCCAATTTGGGCCATTTCCGGGAGGTTTTGGAGTCAGTAGAAGCCCGGCTCATGCGAGGCCATGAAAGATGTGGATAATGACAAGGGCTGAAGCCACGCGGCTACCTTCAAGACATCGCTCCGCGATGAGCCCCGGGCAACCAGCGCGAACCCGGGAAAAAGCCGGCGAAAACGTCCAAACTCCAGTCCTGCGCCCGAGGCGCAGGGTGGCGCAACAAATGTATGGCTCTTTCGGGGACATCGCGTTAGACTTGGCACAGTTTTGTTTATGACCACTTCGTCATGAGCCGGTTCGTCAATCTGGAGCTTGACGGCGAGTCCGAGGGCCAAGGCGAGCCATCCAGGCCGCTGGTCAAGGATGAGGCCTACTATTGCGGCGAAGCCCGGGCCGCCCTCCAGAACGGGGAATTCGAGTCGGCCCTGCGGCTCTACTCGAAGGTTCTTGAGTTCAATCCCCGAAATGCCGCCGCCTGGGCCGGCCAGGTGCGGATGCTCACGGAATTGGGCGAGTGCCGGGAGGCGCGGCTTTGGGCGGACAAGGCGCTCGAGCGTTTTCCCCACGAGCCGGAGTTGCTGGCCGCCAAGGCTGTGGCCCTCGGGCGAAGCGGCGATTTGCAGGGCGCGCTGGCGTTCTCGGATGCGGCGATTGAAGAGCAAGGGGACACCCCGTACATTTGGCTGGCTCGAGGGGACGTGTTGCTCGCGCGAAAGGAGGCGCGCGCGGATTGCTGTTTCGAAAAGGCGCTCCTGCTGGCGCCGCGGGACTGGTTTGTCGCCTGGCTGGCGGCGCGGATTCGCGTTTACTACCGGCAGTTTGCCCTGGCCCTCAAGCTCGTGCAGCAGGCCCTGGAGTGCAATGCCGGCCATTTCCTGCTCTGGCTCGAGTTGGGGCGTTGCCAGCAGGCCCTGGGCCTGGTGGGGGCCGCTCGCAACTCGCTCTCCCAGGCCCGGCAACTCAATCCTCGATGCCATGAGGCCAGCCTGGCCCTGGCCGGCCTCTCCGGCATCGGCCTGGGACCTCGCATCTGCGGCTGGTGGCGCCGCCTCTTGCGGACATGAGCGCTCAAGACCTGGACCGGCTCCTGGCCGCGGCCACTGAGTTCGAGGCCTCCGACCTGCACCTGATCGCCGGCGTCCCCCCCGCCTTCCGCGTCAACGGCGAAATCATCATTGCCGACGAGGACGCCTTGACCGAGAAGGCCGTTGCGGAAATGGCCGAGTGCCTGCTCAACGAGCAGCAGAAGCGCAAGTTCGACCTGGAATGGGAGCTCTGCATCTCCTTGCAGCACCGCATTGCCGGGCGGGTGCGGGCCACCTTTTACCGCCGCAACGGCCATCCGGAGATGAGCTTTCGCTTCTGCGGCGACCATGTCGCCACACGGCAGGCGCTCGGGCTGCCGGACAAGATTGACGAACTGGCGCGCCGGCCCAACGGGCTGGTCCTGGTGACCGGACCGACCGGCGCGGGCAAGACCACCACCCTCAACTACCTGGTGGACCTGATCAACAGCGAGCGCCGGTGCAAGATCGTCACCATCGAGGACCCGATCGAGTTCGTCCATGAGAACAAGCGCGCCATCGTCGTCCAGCAGGAGGTCCTGACCGACGTTCGGTCCTTCAACCGGGCCCTCATTCATGTACTGCGCCAGGACCCGGATGTCATTGTGGTGGGTGAGATTCGTGATTTCGAGGCCATCTCGACGGCCCTCACGGCGGCCGAGACCGGCCACCTCGTTCTGGCCACGATGCACTCCCCCAGCGTCTCCCATGCCCTCGAACGCATTGTCGGTGTCTTTGAGGGCAGCGCCCAAAAGCAGATCATCCTCCAATTGTCCAATGCCTTGCAGGGCATTATCGCCCAGGACTTGCTCCCCGCCGTCGACCGCACCCGCCGCGTCCTGGCCTACGAACTCATTGTCGCCAACGGCGCCGTGCGCAACCTCATCCGCGAAAACCAGGTCCACCAGTTGGAGAACGTCATCCAGACCGGGCGCAAGGATGGCATGGTGCTGATGGACAACTGTCTCTACGACCTCTATTGCCAGTGCCTCATCACTTACGACACCGCCCTGAGCCGCGCCAAGCACCCCGACCAAATTACGCGGCAGAAGGCCTGAGAGCCGCCGATTGTGCGTGAGCCGGGCCTGCCGGGGTTGTCTATAGAGAACATGAATCATATCGGCCGAATCATTGGCGCAATCCTGCCGCTCCTGGTGCTCGGAGGGCTGGCGGCATGGTTCATGTTCTGGACCGCCAAGAAGTCTGAGGACCCCGCGGGCATGATTGCGAAGTGGGTTCTCACGGTGATCGTTGTGGGATTTCTGGTGGTATTCGTGATGCCAATGGTAGCCAATCCGGGCTATCAGGCGGCCTTCGTTGGAGTTCCATTGACGGCCGTCTGCGGCCTTGTCATGGCCATCACCTGGCGGCGGAATCTTGCCAACCTGGTGGCCGATCCCATCGCCTCGCTCTACAGCGGAGGCAACGAGCCGCCGGACCCCCATCCCTTTTACTCCGTGGCTCGAGCCCGGCAGAAACAGGGCCGCTACCTCGAGGCCGTCCAGGAAATCAACAAACAACTCGAACGGTTCCCCACCGACGTCGAGGGCCATCTGCTTCTGGCCGAGGTCCAAGCCGAGAACCTGAAGGACCTGCCCGCAGCCGAAGTGACGATCGAGCGTTTCTGCGAGCAGCCCGGGCATGCCCCGCAGAACATCACCTTCGCCCTTTACTCCATGGCCGATTGGCACCTCAAAGTCGGGCGGGACCCGCAGGCAGCCCAACGGTTCCTGGAAAAGGTCATTCAATTGCTGCCGGACACCGAATTTGCGCTCGGGGCCGCGCAACGAATCGCCCACCTGGGCACGGGCGAGACGTTGCTCTCCCCGTACGACCGAAAGAAATTTGTCGTTCCCGAGGGGCCGCGCAATCTCGGGCTGCTCAAGAAGCCGCCGCCGCCCGCGCGCCTCGACAAGGACCCGGAGGCGCTGGCGGCCGATTATGTCCGGCACCTCCAAGAGCATCCCCTGGACATGGAGGTGCGGGAGAGACTGGCGGTGATCTACGCCGACCATTACAGGCGGCTCGATTTGGCCACCGACGAGCTCGAACAGATGATCGCCCAGCCCAGCCAACCGGCCCGCCTGGTCGTGCATTGGCTCAACCTGCTGGCCGACCTTCAAGTCCGGGCCGGGGCCGATTTTGAAACCGTCGGGCAAACCCTCCAACGAATCATCGATCGCGGCCCGAACCTGGCTGCGGCCGAAATCGCCCGCAAGCGCCTGGCCCTGCTCAAACTGGAGCTCAAGGCCAACGACAGCAGCCAGACGGTCAAGCTCGGCTCTTACGAGCAGAACATCGGCCTGAGAAAGGGGCCGCCGCCGGGCCTTTACAGAGAAGCCGGCCGCCCCGGCTCACCGCCGCGACCCTGAGGCCACTCTTACGGCGATTTCCTTGTCAATCTGGTGCGCCAGGTCCATATCCGAGCCGCCGCCGTTGGTCCGGGTTTGGACTAAGACCGACGTGACCTGGGGGTCTATCGGCTCAATCCGCACCCAAACGGTGCGTTCATTGACCCGGCCTTGCACCACCTTGGCTTCGTTGGTCGAAGTTAAACTCGTGCCAAAGCTGGTCAAAACCCCGTCCGCTTTGATCACTTCCTTTGCCGCAGCGAAGATAACGTCCGGCGGCAACTTATAGCGCCCCTCGACCGTATCCCTGATAAAGGGCACGCCCCCGGTCTTTGCCCCGGTCACAGTATTGACACAGCCGGCCGTGGCCACCAGCCCGGCAAGCAGAGCCACCAAACACTTTGTATTCATCGCTTGACATGCAACCACATTCCATCCCCCCGTCAAGCCTGGAATGGGGAGTTAGGGTCTTCTCGGAGCCGCGTCCAACTGGAGCAGCGGGCCGAGAACCGCCCCGGGCGCCTGCACGACGGTGCCGTGGTGGGCGCCCGCGGGCATGACCAGGCGATCAGAAACGTCTCGCCAGCGGACCAGGTCCTTGGAGGTCATGGCGCCGTAACGTTGCTCCCGGTAACAATCGAAATAGACGATGTATTCATCGCCCAGGCGCAACGCCGTCGGTCCCTCGACCCACTGGCGGGTGAAGGGCGGGCCGGGCGGTCCGAAGGGGCCTTCGGGGCTGTCACCGACGGCCATGCGCAGGTATTTCCTGGGCGGCTTGAACGTTTCATCTTTGAACAGGAGGTAGAAACGGCCCTTTGCGGGCAGGAGCGTGGCATCGATGATGTTGAAACCGGGGTCGTAATAAAGACGCGTCCCGGTGAAGGTCTGGAAGTCTTTTGTCGTAGTGCAATACATCCGGTGGTTGTAGTGGTTCTCCGCCTGCCCGGCGGTCTCCAGGAATCGATTGGTGATGGTGCTGGCCCAAAAGATAAGGAACTGCCCCTTTTGCGCGTCCCAGGTTATTTCGGGGGCCCAGCAATTCAAGGCCGCCGGTTCATCGCCCATCACGATGAGGGCCTTTTGCTCCGACCAGTGCAACAAGTCCCTCGAGGAAGCGTAACCGATGCTCCGCCCCTTCCAGGAGGTCGTCCAGACCATGTGAAATGTGCCATCCGGGGCGCGCATGAGGCAGGGGTCGCGCATGAGCCTGGATTCCCCGACCCGCGGTTCGAGCAGGCTGCGGCCGCCGTTGAGCGCTTCCCATCGGTAGCCGTCCCGGCTCCAGGCCAGGTGCAGGCCGTCTTCGCCGTTGCTCACGAAGTAGCAAAAAAGATAGCCCTGTTCGGCAGTATTGCTGAGCCTTGAGTCCGTTGGCCCCAGGTCGCCGCCGCTCGTCAGAGGGTCTGCGGCGATGGACCCAAAGGTCATCGCTGCCAGGAGCAGCAGGGCCGGGCCCGGGCGCAGTTTGGCGCTGCGGCGCAGAGCCGGAGCTCTGCCCTTGGACTCCAACCGGCGGCCCCGCTCACGGATTGGTCTTGCGGTGCAAGCGTTGGACCGTCTGGCGCAGGACCTGTTTTTGCTCCTGGGTTCCGGCCAACAGTTCGTCCGGGAAGCGGAAGTGAAGCTCCAGGTCGGCATAGATAAGGCTCTGTTCATAGAAATTGAGGCCCAGGCCGGCGAGGTACTGCAGGCGCAGGTTCCGGTCCAGGTTGATTTGGGCCTTTTGGAGCCAGGGGGCCAGGTCTTTGGCCTGGCCGGCGTATGTGGCCAGGAGGGCATATCCGGAGTGGTAGCCGACTGACCGAAGCGAGTCGCGCACGGCTTTGTAATCCTTGCGGTCCAGCCGTTGCAGCACGCCGCCCAGGTCGATGGCGGCCGGCCCAGCCGAGCCCAGCAACACCACATCGTATCCCTCGCCCTCGTCGTCGTTGCTCCAGATAGTGCCGTTGGGAAAGACCGAGAAGAAGGTCGCTATCTCGCTCTTGACCACCGCCAGGTTGCTTTCATAAAGAGGCACCCATTGCGTCACCAGGCCGCCCGCGTTCAAGTGCTGCCGGCACAGCTCGAAATACTCTTTGGTGTAGAGCGTCGCCGCCCCCTTGACCCAGGGATGGATGGGGTCTGAGGTAATGATGTCGAACCGGTCCCGCGTCGTGAAGATATAGTGCCGGGCGTCGTCATAAACGACTTGGGTGCGCGGGTCTTTCAGCACGTGTTCGTTCTCCTGCTCGAAACGCTGCGCCACCGCTCTGGGGATCAAAGGCTCCAGTTCGCAGATGACGATGCGTTTCACGCCAGGGTATCCGACAAAGGAGCCGGCGGTGACGCCGGCGCCGCACCCGACGACCAGCACCGATTGGGGCTGCGGGTGCAGGAGGGCAGGTATGTGCCCAAGCATCCGCTGCAAGCGCATATCGCGCGGATCAGTGGAAGCTTCGATCTTGCCGCCGATATGAAAATTGCGCACCCCGCTGCCCAGCTCCGTTACGGCGACGGACGCGTTCATCCCCTCGCCCATGAAGAGGCAGGAACCCAACTCGGTTTTGGTCGGCAAATATCGGCCGTAGGCCACCAAAGCCCACGGCACCCGGGGCACGCCCCAGGCCAGCAGGGCTGTGAGCCCCGGCACGCCGCACAGCAGGACGGCGCGCCCAATTCCGGCGCCTGCCCATCGACTGCCCTCGCCCCGTCGCTGGGGCCACAACATCAATATCCCGCTCACGCCGGCCACGGCAATGAGGAGCCGTTCGATTTGCTGCGTGCCGATGCTGGCGATGAGGAGGAGGCTGCAGGCCAGGGCGCCGATGATTCCGCCCAGGGTGTTGGCCGCGTAAATCCTGCCCACCAGGCGCCCGGAGTCGCCGCCGCCTGAGGCCGCTGCGGCCAGGGCCAGCGGGAAACTGGCGCCCCACAGACACGTCGCAGGCAGCAAGACCCAGGCGCAACGGACCAGATCGAGTTGGTAATTGAACCAGACGCTTCGGGCCAGCGACGGATTGATTGGCCAGTAGGGCAGCGAACTCCCGAGCATCCACGCCGCCCAGCCGATCGCCGCCGCCAGGAGCAGTTGACAACCGCCCAACGCAGCCCGGGCATTGGGTGTCTTGCGTGCAACGAACGCCCCCGCGCTGCTCCCGAGGCCCAATCCCACCAGAAAGACCGCCAGGATGATGCAAAAGGCATAAACGGTCGGCCCCAGCATGAGTGACAACAACCGGGTCCAGACGACTTCGGCACTCAGCGCACAGAGTCCGGATAAAGCGATGGTCAGGCTCACCAGGCCGGAATTGGGCGCCTGGGCGTCCACTTGCGGCCCTGGTTCCGCCCCGGCGTCGGAGTGGGGACAAAGGCGGGCCAGGCCGAAGCCGAGGAGTGAGACCGTTGCGTTGATGGCCGCGGCAAGATAGGTGGCGGCGCGTATGTCGTGATAGCGCAGGAGACTAAACCCCGCCAACAGACAGCCAACGACGGCCCCGGCAATGTTCCCGCCGTAGAACAAGCCGAGCCAGGACACGCCGGCAGGCGTGGCTTTGAGGCCCCGGGCGATGGCGGGCAGGGTGGCCCCCATGAGCAGGGTTGGGGGCAGCAAGCACGTCCCGCAGACCGCCCCCCGCAGGAGCAAGCCCGTCAGCCCCGGCCCCGCCAAGTTCGCATAAATCCGCCCGGCCAGCGGGACTACGAACAGGGCGCTCAGCCCGCATATCCCCAGGCCCGCCTCCAGGCAGGCATAGACCCGCATCGGATGCCAATGCCGGGGAACCCAGCGAGGCAGGGCAAGGCTGCCCAGGCACATCCCGCCCATGAAAACCCCCAGCAGGACACCCAGAGACACGGCCGAGGAGCCGATGACCAGTTGCAGCAACTGGAACCAGATTATCTCATAAATCAGCGCGGCGCAGCCGCTCCCGAAGAACAGGAGCAACAACAGCGGCAAGGCCGCTCGCTCGAAAGGCGCGGCATTGGGCGGTTGGGCCTGCTCTTTGCATGTCATCATCAGTCCGGCCCAAGCGTGAACGATTCGGGCCGATAGAGCAAGGATTTCGCTTGCCGAGTGAACGGGCTGCCGGGCTTGCGCGGCCTCTTGGCCCAGGCTAGAATGGACCCCATGCCCACTGCAACCGCTCTGACGCCGACCCGGGACAACAAGTGCTCGACCGGGCTGGCAATTCTCTTCGCCTCGAGCCTTGGTGTGATGCTGTCTTGGGCGCCCGCGCGGGGGGCGGAGGCGACTCCGCCGCCGCACTACCCGGCCCTGCCAAGCGAGATTCCGGCCGAGTTCAAACCGGCGACGAGCAGCTTCGACTACGTCCGGCGCGAGGTGATGGTTCCCATGCGCGACGGCGTGAAGCTGCACACGGTCATCCTCGTGCCCAGGGGCGCCAACGGGGCCGCGATACTTTTGACTCGCACGCCCTACGACGCCACGGCGCTCACGACTCACGCCCCGAGCGCGCACTTGGGGCCGAGCCTGAACGGTTATGACAACCCCACGGACGTGATACTGGAGGGCGGCTACATCCGGGTGGTGCAAGACGTGCGCGGCAAGCACGGGTCCGATGGGGACTACGTCATGAACCGGCCGCTGGCGGGACCTCAGAATCCCACGCCGGTGGACCATTCCACGGATACTTATGATACGATTGACTGGCTGGTGAAAAACGTCTCGGAGAGCAACGGCCGGGTCGGCATCCTCGGAATCTCATACGACGGCTTTCTGCCCTTGATGGCGCTGGTCAAGCCGCATCCGGCGTTGAAAGTGGCCGTCCCCATGAATCCCATGGTCGACGGCTGGATGGGCGACGACTGGTTCCATAACGGGGCCTTTCGGCAGCAAAACATGGGCTATGTCTATGAGCAGGAGGCCACCCGCAGGTCTGAAGCCAAGTGGTGGACCAGCCATTTCGATGATTACGACATGTTCATGCAGGCGGTGTCCGCGGGCGAATTGGGGCGCCGCCGCGGCCTCGAGCAGGCGGGGTTCTGGCGCAAGCTGCTGGCTCATCCCAGCTACGATGCCTTCTGGCGCGAGCAGGCGCTCGACAAGGTCCTGGGCGCCCAACCGTTGGCGGTGCCGGTAATGCTCGTCCACGGGCTCTGGGACGCGGAGGACATCTACGGCGCCATCGCCGTTTACAAAGCCATCAAGCCCAAGGACACGAGCAACGACAAGGTGTTCCTGGTCCTGGGCCCGTGGTATCACGGCCAGCAGATCGAAGAGGGAAGCAAGCTGGGCGCCTTGACCTTCGGCAGCGATACCGCCGCCTACTTCCGCCGCGAGATACTGGGTCCTTTCCTTGCCCAGTATCTCAAGGAAGGCGCGCCCAAGGCCAAGGTGCCGCCGGTGCTGGCGTTCGAAACCGGGAGCAACACCTGGCGGCGGCTGCCTGCCTGGCCGGCCGGCAACGCCGAGGGGTCCGTCCTCCGCCCGACGCCGCTTTACCTTGCCGCCGGCCTGAAACTGAGCTTCAAGGCGCCTCAACCCGGGGAGGCCGAATTCGCCGAATATGTTTCCGACCCGGCCAAGCCGGTGCCTTTCCGGGCGCGCCCCATCCAGCCGATCGGCTACTTCGAGAGGGGCCTGACCTGGCCCCAATGGCTGGTGGATGACCAGCGCGAGGCCTCCGGCCGGCCGGACGTCGCCGTCTTCGTTTCCGAACCCTTGGCCGCGCCCCGGAAGATCAGCGGGCAACCCATCGCCAACCTGGTTGCCTCCACTAGCGGCACGGACTCCGACTGGGTCGTCAAGCTTATCGACGTTTATCCGGAGGAGGTTCCGGCCCAGCCGGCCCTGGGAGGCTATCAGCTCATGATTTCGGCTGACATTTTCCGCGGGCGTTACCGGGAGGACCTCGAGACACCCAAGCCCATCGCGCCCAACCAGCCCCTTCTTTACCGGTTCGCCCTGCCCACCGCCAACCACGTCTTCCTGCCCGCCCACCGCATCATGGTACAGGTGCAGTCGAGCTGGTTCCCCCTTTACGACCGCAACCCGCAGAGCTTCGTGACCAATATCTTCTGGGCCCAGCCCGGCGATTACCGCAAAGCGGTCCAGCGCGTCTATCACGCCCCGGACCACGCCAGCTATATCGAGCTGCCCTTGGTTGCGGGACGGTGAACCCGCGGAGGGCGCACCACAAGATTCTGCGCTGCCGCGCTTATGCGGAAGGCTGGAGTTTGGACTTCGGCCGCCTGCAGGTCTCCGCCGTGTTACCACTTGGGAGCCATTCTATTCTTCACCCAGTCGATATCAGCCTTGTCCTCGGGGCCGGTGCAAACCAAATCGCCTGCGTGCCGGTCCTCGTAGGTCACCCCCATCCAGATAGGGCTCCGCAGTTTGCCGAGCCAACGTTTGATTTGGGAATGCCCGTCCGCAAAGGAGAAACCACAAGCGCCGTTGTGGTAGTTTGCGGGGAAATCACACCAGGCGTACAAACCGCCGTAACCCTCCAGGACGGGGAAGAAGTAATCGTCGTTGATGGAGTCCGCGTGTTCGTCCAGGAAGATGAACTGGTCCGCCGGACCGGGGTTCTTGATGTCGGACATGAGTTTGAATCCTCGCCACATGTTGAAGTCGGAGGGGTCGGTCGAGGGGTCCACTCCCGAGTAGGTAGTCAGGCTGACGCTGCGCACGCGCTCCGTCCAGCCACTGGCTCGCTGTACTCGGCTGAGGTATCTGTCCGCCGGGCATTTGTAGATGTCCTTCGCGTTGGCAAAGTACTTCACCAGGCAGGCCTGTGTCGGATTCAGCAGCAGTTGGAGGTTCGTATTGACCTCGCTGGTCGTCCAGTCCAGCCAGCCGGCGCCGACGATGGCGCCGGGGCCCGCCACCCGCTCGCCATTATCCACGGCGTACATGTAATAAGCATAGCCGAGCTGGCGCGTGTTGCTCAGGCACTGGATGCCTTGCGCCTTGCTCTTGGCTTTGCCCAGGGCGGGCAAGAGCAGCGCCGCAAGAATGGCTATGATGGCAATCACTACCAGCAGCTCAATGAGCGTAAATCCGTGATGGGCCGATAAAATGGACTGCGTTTTGGTCTTGGGTTCCTGTGCGTTCATAGTTTTGTCGTGCGAATCGGAGGTTGAGCAGTGGCGGCAGGCGGATAAGACGCGGCCAGCATGTGGACCTCCTTGCGGCAACCGAGGCCCGGGGAAAATACCCAAGCTTCATTGCCCCGTGCGTCCAACAATGTCCACGCCAGATTCATCTGACAGGCAAGGGAGTTGTCCCGCGAAAAGAAGCAAGCCCTAAACCGACGCTTGCTCGTTTCGAGCGGCTCAATTGCGTGCATTAAACACGAGGAGAGCAAGAATCCAGCAGTCTGTCAAGGCCATTTGTCGGGCAAACCGAGATGCTCGCGGGCTTGCCCGCGCTCTGCCATCCAAAGGAGCCCCGGCCAATATCGTTTGGCTCGATGCCGCGCCCAGTTTTATCAATTAACCTGGACCGGCCAAACCGGGTTAAAGGGAGTATATGAAGATGCCATTGGCCTGCAGCAACCCTCCGGAACAGACCGCCAACCGCTCGCAAAACCTGCGGCTGAAGGTCCTCCTGGTCTTGCCCGCCGGCGAGCGGGTTCGCGTCACTCGCGAATGTCCCGAGGTGCCACAGCGGGCGATGTTGCGGTTCAGCGTCCTGCCTCTGACGGTTGTCGCTGCGTTGACTCCGCGCGAGCATGAAGTGCGGATCATCGATGAAAACGTTGAACCGCTGGACTTTGACTCCGACTGTGATGTGGTCGGCATCACCTTCATGACGGCGCTGGCGCCGCGGGCGTATGAGATAGCGGACCGTTTTCGCCGGCGCGGCACAATCGTTGTGGCCGGCGGCTACCACGCCACACTCTGTCCCGAGGACGCCGCGCCGCATTTCGACGCGCTGGTGCTTGGCGACGCCGAGGGGGCCTGGGAGCGGCTGCTGGCCGACCTCCGTGAAGGAAAGCTCGAGAAGCTCTACCGGCAGGCGGACGGGGGCGGCGCCGGCCAGCGTGTCCCGCCGGGCGTGCTGCAAACACCGGTTCCACGCCGCGAACTTGTGGCGCGCACCGCCCGGCACTATGCCACGATCAACGCCGTTCAGGCGGGGCGCGGGTGCCGCCACAACTGCCGTTATTGTTCCGTGACGGCCTTTCACGGGCGGACATATCGAAAACGGCCTGTGCCGGACGTGGTGAACGAGCTGCGGGGGCTGCCGCAAAACTTTATTTTCGTGGACGATAATATCATTGCGGACCGCGAGTATGCCCTCGAGCTGTTCCGCGCGATGGTCCCGCTTCGAAAGCGTTGGGTCAGCCAGTGTTCCGTGCTGATTGCCGACGATGCCGAAACGCTTGAACTGGCGCGGGCGGCCGGCTGCATCGGGCTGTTTATCGGGATTGAGACTGATAGCGAGGCGAACCTGGCCGCGATGGACAAGCAGTTCAACCGCACGTCGAGCTATGCCGGGCGCCTGCGGCGGATTCGCGGGGCCGGCATTGGGGTGATCGCCGGCATGATCGTCGGGATGGACAGCGATGACGTTCAAGTGTTCGAGCGGACGCTGGATTTCCTTGAAAGGACGCATATCGACGCGGTCCAATTGAACATCCTGACCCCCCTGCCCGGCACGCCGCTCTATGCAGATATGGACCGCGCAGGACGGATCGCCGAGCGCGATTGGGCAAAGTACGACTACCGCCGTGTCGTGTTCCGCCCTGCGCGGATGACGGCGGCGGAACTGCAGGCGGGGGCGGACTGGGTTTATGCGCAGTTCTATCGGTTGGATCGCATTCTCCGGAGGTTTGCGCGCGCGCTCTTCGTGTTGGGTTGGATGCCGGCGCTGTTGAGCTTAAGACTGGGGCTGACGTACCGTTACGACAACCGCCGCGAAGGCATCGTGGGCCGGAACCCTGCGCGCGCCGTGTCGAGCCCGGGTTGGCCGGCGGTCAATGCTGATCGAGCGAACCACTTTCCGCGGCTCAGGGTCGAATCATGGTTAAAATCATCTTGAAACGCTTGAGCGCCTTGAGGGCGTGAGGCTGATGGGCGGGCATGAGAATCAGTTCGCCCTCGCCAACACGAGAGGGCTTGCCGGCGATGGTGATTTCCACCTCTCCTTCCAGCACTTGCACCAAAGCGTCGAAAGGCGAGGTGTGCTCGCTGAGACCTTCCTCCGCGTCAAAAGCGAACAGGGTCACCTTCCCGGCGGCCTCTTTGATGATTTCCCGGCTGACAATCGAGCCCGGTTGGTAATCGACCAGGGTAACTGCCTTAGCGGCCTGGGCGGGGATCAATTTCGTTTCCATAGTGGTCTTGTCATTTCCCGGCGCACCTCCGTTTTGACTTTCGGGGCTCGCCGGTCCATAATGTTAAGTGAAGGTGAATTCACATTCTCAAGTTACGCCCACAGTGGCGTCTTTCCTTGACCTGGGTCAAGCCTTTGTCGGAGACCCCGGATTCCGTTGAGGCGTGACCGGAGAGGAAATATGAGGTTCCGCGGTCATGGAAGGTCTCGGGCACACAAACACGAGTGAGGCGGCGGCGCGAGGCCTGCCAATTCCGCCCCACTTCGATGCCGCCGGCGTTGGGAAAGTCTGGCGCGTGCCGTATCAGCAGCGCGCCGCCCAGGCCGAGGCCTGGGCGCGGGGGCATCAAATTCCAGCCGCTGCATCCGATGCGAAACGCGTCTGCCTCCTGCTGGTGGACTGCCAGAACACGTTTTGCATTCCAGGCTTTGAGTTGTTTGTCGCCGGGCGGTCCGGCAACGGCGCGGTGGAGGATAATCTCCGTTTGTGCAGGTTCATTTACCAGAACTTGCCGGCGATAACCCGGATCATTCCAACTCTGGACACCCACGCGGCGATGCAGATTTTTCATCCCATCTTTTGGGTGAACGGCAAGGGCGAACATCCAAAGGGCGGGCAGACCGTCATCTCGTTGGAAGACGTGCGGAGCGGGAATTGGAAGGTGAATCCCGCCATGGCGGACAGTGTGGTCCCGGGCGGCTATGAGAAGCTGCGGCGCTACGCCGAGCATTACGTCGGCAAATTGACCGAGGCTGGCAAGTATCCACTGATGATTTGGCCGTATCACGCCATGCTTGGCGGCATTGGCCACGCGCTCGTTTCGTCAGTGGAGGAGGCGGTGTTTTTCCATGCCATTGCGCGCAAGAGCCAAATGCGCTGCCAAATCAAAGGCGAGCATCCTCTGACGGAACATTACTCGGTGCTGCATACGGAGGTGCGCCAGGACGAGGAGGGCAAGGCCATCGCCGGGCCGGGCAGCGATTTGCTCGAGACGCTGCTCGGCTTCGACGCGCTCATCATCGCCGGCCAGGCCAAAAGCCACTGTGTCGCGTGGACGGTTGACGACCTGCTCGGGGAACCGGGGGCTCGCGCGCCCGGAGCGGCGGACAAAGTTTATTTGTTGGAGGATTGCACGTCGCCCGTGGTCGTGCCGGGCGTGGTGGATTTCACCGAGCGGGCCGGGCGGGCCTTTCAACGCTTTGCCGAGGCGGGGACGCACATAGTCAAATCCACCACCCCGATGGAACACTGGCCGGGGATGCAGACATGACCACGCCTGGCAACAGGGATTGCCGCTGGGTCGATGACGCCAATGCGCCGCTGCTGGTTGACCTTTACGAATTGAAGATGCTCCAGGCTTATTGGAAGGAGCGTATGTTCGATGAGGCCGTCTTCAGCCTGTTCGTCCGGCGGCTGCCCGAACAGCGGAATTACCTCCTGGCCTGCGGCCTGGAGGATGCGCTGCATTATCTGGAACATTTGCGTTTTGACTCGGACGCGTTGGGGTTTCTTGCCACGCGCAAGGAGTTCTCGACGGATTTCCTGGGCTGGCTGAAGGATTTTCGTTTCACCGGAGACGTGTTCGCCGTGCCGGAAGGCACGCCGTTCTTTGCGCAGGAACCCATTCTCGAAGTGGTTGCGCCGTTGCCCGAGGCGCAAATCGCCGAGACGTTTCTGCTGAACCAAATAAACTTCCAGACCGTGCTGGCTTCCAAGGCCTCGCGTGTCGTGGTCGCCGCCGGGCCCGGGCGGAGCGTGATTGACTTCGGAATTCGCCGCATGTTTGGGGCGGACGCGGCGCTGAAATCCGCGCGCGCCTTCTTCATCGCCGGCGTGAGCGCCACCAGCAACGTGCTGGCGGGGGCGGCCTACGGCGTGCCGATAACCGGGACGATGGCGCACAGCTTCATCC
>Ga0326728_10010760_pt1 | contig 21246 bp, 19 predicted proteins | sample MB3enrmetagenome_FD_207602 | JGI IMG/M metagenome (GOLD analysis project Ga0326728, IMG submission 207602) | Lab enriched peat soil microbial communities from McLean, Ithaca, NY, United States - MB31MN | ecosystem: Environmental > Terrestrial > Soil > Wetlands > Peat | place: USA: New York... | reverse complement strand
CCGCTCGCGCGCCTGCGGATTGGCTGCCAGATACTTCTCAACAATACCCACCAGCGTTTCCCGCAAAGCGCGAATGCTGGTGAACGCGCGTACATCCACTCCGGCCAGCCGTTCCGCCAACCCCATCTCGTGGCAGGAAGCAAAAGCCCAATGGGCAAAATCGTTGCTGAACCCCTCGCGAATAAAGTGGTGCTCCTGCAAGGTCTTGAAGGTGTGCTGAAAGATGGAGTCCTCCGGAACCGACCGCAGGCACTCCAGAAACTCAGCCAAGTTGTTCGCCTGCTGGCGCAGAATTCGCAACAGGTGCGCCGCCGAGTTGAAGTAGAAAGGCGCGCGCGCCCAGCGGGTGCGCAACCCCAGATTGGTCGACGGAGCCGTAGCCATAGGGGTGCAACCCTCCTCGCACACCAGGGTATGATGCTGCCGGCGCCACGCTTGTTGGTTGGCAAATGGCGAATGTGGAAATCGGCATGCCCTTGCGGAGAAGTGGTGCTGCTCGTAACCCTGATCGGGTTACAGACGAATAGGACCTCGCAGAACGCCTACGCCATCGTCATCGTGATGAGGGCCACGACCACCATCCTGGCGCCACCGCTCCTGCGCCTGCTCTTCAAGGACGAAAACCCTGATCAGCGTCTACTCCTCCGGCTGTGAGCTGACAGTCGCATCCGCCATGCGGGGAACGAGTTGGCAGCTCAGGGTCGCCTCGCAGACCTTCTTCCCGTCGACGAAGACGGTGCCCTGCATGCGCGCGGCGTTCCGGCGCCAGCCCAGCACTTCCACCTCGATACGCAACTGGTCCCCGGGCACCACGGGCCGGCGAAAGCGGGCACGATCCACCCCCGTGAATACCATGAGCTTGCTCGCGCGGTCCTCGATTTCGGAGAGCAACAAAGTGCCACCGGCCTGGGCCATGGCTTCCACGATCAGCACCCCGGGCATGATCGGATAACCGGGAAAGTGCCCCTGGAAGAAGGGTTCGTTTACGGTGGCGTTTTTCAGCGCCACGAGGCGCTTCCCGGGGACCATCTCCACGACCCGGTCGATCAGCAAAAACGGGTAGCGATGCGGCAGAATGTCCTGGATCGCCTTGATATCCAATACGGCTTTTTGCGCCGGCTTCGGCGCGGTTGCAGTCTGCGTGCTTTCAGGATCTTGGGACAACACATTCCTCCCCGACATTTGTCGTTGGAATCCAGAATTATATAATGGCTTTCTTTCGTCTACTACATGGTCAGGAGGATGAGGATGCCAGGAGTGGAAGGACGGGTCGCACTGGTGACGGGGGCCGCCCAGGGAATCGGGCGCGCAATTGCGCTGAACCTCGCACAAAACGGGGCTGCCGTAGCGGTGGCCGACATCATGGAAGATAAGCTGGATGGCGTGGTCAACGAGATCACCGCCGCCGGCGGCAAAGCGGCGGCCTTTAAGATGAACGTCGCCGACGAAGACAACGTGAAAGAGGCGGTAAAGGAGGTGGTTGCCAAACTCGGCAAACTCGAGATTCTGGTCAATAACGCCGGCATCGCCCGCGATCAGCTGCTGATGCGCATGAAACGCGCGGATTGGGATCTGGTCATCAGCATCAATCTGACCGGCGTATTTCTCTGCACGCAAGCCGTACTGCCAACCATGCTGAAGCAGCGCTGGGGCCGCATCGTGAACATCGCCAGCATCTTCGGCCAGATGGGGCAGGGCGGCCAGGCAAACTATTCGGCCTCAAAAGCGGGCGTCATTGGGTTGACCATGTCCACGGCTCGCGAAGTGGCCTCCCGCAATATCACCGCCAACGCCATCGCTCCCGGCTTCATTGAAACCGCCATGACCCAGGCGCTTTCGCAGGAACTGCGGGAAACCATGTTCAAACAGATCCCCATGGGCCGCCCTGGCCACGATATTGATGTCGCCAATGCCGTGCGCTTCCTGGCCTCCGAGGAAGCCAATTACATCACCGGCAATGTCATAAAGGTCAACGGCGGAATGTTAATGGGGTGAGGCCTCCGAAGTTGGCGAGGGTACAAAACCTTAAGAGGAAAGCAGCCGCTGATTGACGCAGATGAACGCTGATCCAATCGGATTCATTTGGCATTCCTTTTCCCCGATCAGCGCTGATCTGCGTTGATCAGCGGCTAAAGGTTTCCTGGGGGTTTCCCTCTGTGTCCTCTGTGGTAAATTCCGGGCGAAAGCGAAAATGGAAGGCCACAAACATCAGCGCCACGACCACCACGGCCAGTACGCTGCCTTCCGGACCGACGGAGCCGCCGGTGAGCCATCTGGAGCCGTGAAACCTGGGACTGAACAAGTGCCCCGGGGCCACTTGGCCGCTGTTGGGCACGCCGTACAAAAAAGTTTCCGCCCAATCCCATGCCGTGTGGGCTCCGATGGCAAACCACAGGGAACCCGTTCGGCGCAACGTAAGGCAAAAGAACAAGCCGATGAGGCCCGCCGTCACGGCGCCCATCCAACTTTCTCCGGGATTGTCGATGTGAACCAGCCCAAACAGGACTGACAACACCAGGGCGGCAGGCCAAAATCCCATGCCCGTGGTCAGAGTGAACAGCGGATAGCCGCGGAAGATGTATTCCTCGGCCAGCCCAACCAGCAGAAAACCCACGCCCCAAAGCACCGCACTCCTGGCCATAGCGACGCCGGCAAAAGTCACCGTCCCAAAGTCTATATTGCCGTTGACGCGCAGCATCAGCAGGAGGATGGAGAGCGACACCAGGCCCCAAACGCTTCCTTCCCAGAATCTTGCCATCCAGGGACCGCGGAGCGGCAATCCGTAATCCGCCCACGAATGCTTCTCAAAACGGCCCATGATCCCGCTGGCAATCAGCCCCGAGCCAAACAGCAGGGCATCCGCCAAGGCCATGGCGTTGCGAAACGATTGCGGAGAATAATGCATCAGCCGCAAAATCAGTCCCCAGGAGAACATGCACCCCATCAGCAGCGCGACAAAGATGAGCAGACGCCAACCGGCGCGCACCCCCCCGGCTCCCAGAAAGACCCCGGTCCGCGGCGGCGTTGCCAGGAATGGCACATTCGGCTCGGGTTGTCCGCTGGAGGGAGGTTCCTGTTCCGGTGGGTCGAGAATCGGCTGGTCGTCGGGCATCGTGAAAACCAATTTCAAATTTCCAGTTTCTAATTTTCCGTGGCCCGGAACCAGTTTCCCGTGTCCAGGTTCCAGTGTCCAGTCTCAAGTTTCAAGTGGTTCGAGGTTTTTTAACCCCGGAAACTCAAAACTTCCCTTCCAGGCATGGCCTGATGAGTCTTTAAGTAATAACAAATTACAACACCACGAAAGAATGGAAAGAATTCCCTTGCCAGAAGGTTCTTCTGTGGTTACTATGCTGCTACCCCCGGAAAATTGAGTGTAGTCCCGTTCTCATGAACATCGGCGAAACGATCCGCAGCTTACGGCTTCAAAAAGGGATGTCGCAAGGCGACATCGAAAAACGCACTGGTTTGCTCCGTTGCTACCTGTCGCGGGTGGAAAATGGGCATACCATCCCTTCCCTGGATACCCTGGCGAAGATCGCCGCGGCTATGGACGTTGCCTTGGCACAGTTCTTTGCCGATGGGGCCTCCCCGGACGGGAAGCATACTCCGCAGCTCAGCGATGACGAAGTCCGCTTTTTGACCCAGATCCGGCGCTACTCGTCCAATCTGAACGACAGCGATCGTAAGCTGGTGTTGGCCATGATCAAGAAAATGGCCGTTAGCGCCGGCCGCTAGAGTCGCGCCTCACCAATCCCTGACCGGCAAGAAAGTGCCGCGCGCTTCAAGGAGCGAAGCTTCCGCCTCAACCAAGCCGTATGCCATGCTTTTCTATCGCCCCATTGCCGGCCGGGGACCGGCATTTCCCGCCCCGTAACGTTGGTACATGGACCTGTGGAATTGACGAGCTGAAGGGCCGGAGCCCGTGGTAGGGTAACTCTGCCGGAAGAATTACACCCCCGAACCCGGGGGCAACATTGAGGTTTGCTTTGACCATCGATGAGGAACTCAACATCCTCGAAGATGCCATGCGTCGGCTGAAAGTCGAGTACGACAAGTACTTTGGCGGTGGTGTAAAAAAGGTGCCCAACGACCTGGATTGGCGCGTTCAAGGACTCATCAAGAAATATAGCGACACGCAGAAACTGAGCTTCAGCCAGCGCTTCAAGTACAACTCCATTGCCCAGCGTTATGCCATCTTCAGCGAGCTCTGGCGGCAAAAGGTGCGGATCAAGGAAGAGGGTTACCGCCGGCCGGAAGATGCGCTGCTCTCCATTCAGGGATTGCGCACCAACTTGGAGCGCGAGGCGGCCCAGGCGATCAAACAGCAAGGCGAGGCTGTGACGGCGGAATCCGAACCGGAGTTTACCGTGGATTGCGCCGATGCCACCAGCGAACCGGAGAATGTCCGGCTGTTATTTGATGCCATGCTACAGGCCAAGCGCCGCTCCGGAGAGGCCCCTCCACAGGGGCGTTACGATGGATTCGTAGCCTTCATCAAGTTCAAGACAGAACAGATCCGCCGCGAATTCCAATGCGAGCGCGTGGAATACCGGGTCGAAGTACGCGAGCACAAAGTCCGGCTCACCGCCCGCGCGAAGACCTAGCAAGGCAGCCGTCGGCTTTCGGCCAGGCGGCCGTTTCACGTTTCTCGTCAAGACCCGCTGCGCCGTTCTGGCGTGAAACGAAAAACGTGAACCGTGAAACGCCCGCTGACCTGCCCGAAGACCGCCGGCTTAAGCTAAAATCAGAAATTCAGCAACCGCCAAAATCTTTCTCCGGGGTAGGGAATGAGCAAAATTCAGCGTGCAATTCTGAGCGTCACCGATAAGACCGGGCTGGTGGAGTTTGCCCGCAAGCTGGCCGGCATGGGCGTGCAACTGGTCTCAACCGGGGGAACCGCGCAGCAACTGCGGGAAGCCGGAATTGTGGTGAAGGAAATCAGTGAATTGACCGGATTTCCGGAGATGCTGGACGGGCGCGTAAAGACCCTGCATCCGAAAGTGCACGGCGGCATTCTGCACCGGCGCGACAACCCGCAGCATCTGGCCGCGGTGGCCGAGCACAAGATTCCGGCCATCGACATGGTGGTGGTAAATCTCTACGCCTTCGAGAAGACCGCCGCCAAGCCCGGCGTGGAATTCCAAGAACTGATCGAGAACATCGATATTGGCGGGCCTTCGATGATCCGCTCCGCGGCCAAGAACTTTCAGGACGTTGCCATCGTGACCTCGCCGGACGATTACGAGGCCCTGGCCGCGGAGATGCAACGCACAGGCGGCGAGCTGACGCTGCCGACAAAGTGGCGTTTGGCGCAAAAAGCCTTCGCCACAACCGCCGCTTACGATGCGGCCATCGCTTCCACTCTGGAGCGCGTATCGGCCCCGGAGGCAGCCGATGGCACGCCGGCCGGTTTCCGTCTGCAGCCGCCGAATACCTTCCCGCAGATTCTGCGGCTCACCGGCCGCAAGGTGATGGATCTGCGTTACGGAGAAAACCCGCATCAGCAAGCCGCCATGTACTCCGACGGCTCAACCGCCGGCATTGCCAATGGCCGCCAGCTGCAAGGCAAGGAACTGTCTTACAACAACATCGTGGATTTGCAGGCGGCCTGGGACCTGGCCGCCGACTTCGACGAGCCCTTTTGCGCCATCATCAAACACACCAATCCTTGCGGAAGCGCCCTCGGCCACGATCCCGTCGAGGCTTTTCAAAAAGCTTTCGCCTGCGATCCGGTTTCCGCCTTCGGTGGAGTGATTGCCATCAACCGGCCCATCGATGGCGCCATCGCGGAGGCTATTGCCGGATTGCGGCACAGCGGGGTGGCGCTGTTTATCGAATGCATCGTCGCCCCCGCTTTTGACGGCCCCGCGCGCGATCGATTCAGCAAGCGCAAGGACTTGCGCCTGCTGGAGATCACTCCGGCCCCGCAGCCAAGCGTGATCAAAGCCATCAGCGGCGGTCTGCTGGTTCAGGATACCGACCGGCAAAAGCTCGACCCGGCCACATTAAAGGTGGTCAGCCGCCGCCCGCCGGAGGCGGGGGAGATGCGCGACCTGCAGTTCGCCTGGGTGGTCTGCAAGCACGTAAAGTCCAATGCCATTTTGTTTGCCAAGGATGGCCAGGGCATCGGCGTCGGCGCCGGGCAGATGAGCCGGGTCGATTCGGCCCGGATCGGAGCCCTGAAAGCCGTGCTCCCGCTCCAGGGATCGGTGGTCGCTTCGGACGCGTTCTTTCCCTTCCCGGATGGCGTCGAAGAAGTCGCCAAGGCCGGCGCCACCGCCATCATCCAACCCGGCGGTTCCGTACGCGACGAAGAAGTAATTGCCACCGCTGACCGTCTTGGCCTGGCTATGGTTTTTACGGGCATACGCCATTTCCGGCATTGAGCGCCACCGGCCCCGCTCTGCGGTGCCAACAACGCTCAGTTTTCACGATTTTTCCGTACCATTCGGGTTAAAATTGCTTGGTGCGCACCGTTCGCCTCCGGCATCAAATATGCGGCGATATTGTCGCCTTTGGGCGCTGGGGCCGCCGGCTAGGACCTTAATGAACACCCGTCATCTGGCTGTCTTTCTCACGATACTGCTCGCCACTGCTGCTTTCGGGCAGAGCTCCGGGCAGCCCGGCGCGGCAAACCCGGCAGCTCCTTCCGGTCAGGCACAAACGGATGCTTCCAAGTCCTCCGACCAGGCAGCGGCGTATTATCACTTTTCCTTGGGCCATATCTACGAAGAATTGGCGACGGTATACGGCCGCTCGGAGTACTTCAGCCGGGCGGTCGATGAATACAAGCTGGCCATCGCCAGCGACCCAACCTCCGGATATTTGACCTCCACGCTGGCCGAACTCTATGCCAAGAGCGGACGCATTCGCGACGCCGTGCTGGAAGCGCAGGATATCATCAGCCGCGATCCATCCAACCTGGACGCCCGCCGGCTGCTGGGGCGGATTTATCTGCGCTCGCTGGGCGATATGCAGGCCGGCACGCAGTCTTCGGAAGTGCTGGCGCAGGCCATCGCGCAGTATCAGGAAATCGTGAGGCTGGATCCCAATAGCGTGGAAGACCGCCTGCTGCTGGGCCGCTTGTACCGTTTGAACAACGAATCGCCAAAGGCGGAAGAACAGTTTCAATCGGCGCTGAAACTCCAGCCCGGTTCGGAGGAAGCGGCAACTACGCTGGCCTATCTCTACAACGAGGAAGGCAATTCGGCCGAGGCCCTCAAGGTATTGACCGGCATTTCCGAGGAGGATCGTTCCAGCCGCCTGTACACGGCCTTGGGCTCTACCTACGAACAGCAGAAGGACACCAAGAAGGCCATCCAAGCCTACCGCAAGGCCGCGGATATGGATCAGGACAATCTGGATGCGGTGCGTGGTCTGGCGGAAAATCTGGCCGATGACGGCCAGACCGACGCCGCTCTGGAGCAGTATCAGTCGATCCTGGATGCCGACCCGCAGGACGCGCAAGCTTACATGCGCATCGCCGAGATATATCGTCGCAGCGGCAAATACGATTTGGCGCTGGAGGCGCTGAAGAAGGCCCAGAACTACGTTGACGATTCCCTGGAAGTCCCTTACAACATGGCCGTCATTTACGCGGCGCAAGGCCGGTTCGATGACGCCATAAAGATTCTGCAGGATCTGGTCGCCAAGACCGAAAGAACGGATGGCATATATACCAGCGAGGATCGAAACAACCGCGCGCTTTTCGTCGAACGCCTGGGCGGCGTTTACCGCGATAGCGGCAAATATCCGGAAGCCGTCGATACCTTTCGCAAGATGTTGAATCTGGGCGAGGAGAACGAGTGGCGCGGTTATCAGGAAATCGTAGATACCTATCGCGACGCCCGGCAATGGCAGGAAGCCGCCGCCACCGCCAAAGAAGCGGTCGCCAATCTGCCCCAGAACCGCGACCTGAAATTGACCCTGGCTGCCCAGATGGCGGATATGGGCGAAACGGACGAGGCTTTCAAAATCGCCAAAGCGCTCCTGAAGGGTACGCTGGACGACCGCGACGTGTACGTGTCGCTGGCGCAAATGAACGCCCGGTTGAAGCGCTATAAGGAAGCCGAGGATTCGATCGCCAAGGCGGCGCAACTTGCCGTCAAACCGGAGGATAAGCAATCCGTATTCTTCGTTTGGGGCGACATCTTCGACAAGCAAAAGAAATTCGACGCGGCCGAAGAGATGTTCAAAAAGGTGCTGGCCGATGATGCCCGTAATGCCCCCGTCCTGAATTATCTGGGCTACATGCTGGCCGACCGCGGTGTGCGCCTGCAGGAGGCGCTGGGATACGTCAAGACCGCCGTGGAAATCGAGCCCCAGAATGGGGCGTATCTCGATTCCCTGGGCTGGACTTATTTCAAGCTCGGCAATTACGCCCAGGCGGAAGATAACCTGCGCCACGCTTTGGAAAGCCTGAGCAAGGACCCCACGGTTCAGGATCACATCGCGGAGGTTTACGCCAGGACCGGGCGCCTGAAACTGGCCGCCATTCACTGGGAACGCGCGATTGCGGAATGGAACCGAAGCGTCCCGGCGGAGGTCGACCCGGCCGATGTCCAGCGTGTACAAAAGAAACTGGAATTGGCAAAGGCAAAACTGGCCAAACAACAGCCCGAACGTAAGGCCGAAGCCACGAAGCCCTGAACTGTCGTTTCCCATTTCCCGTTCCACGTTTCACGTTCGGCGATTCGCATCACCAGAAGTACATCGGGCAGTTGGTCATTTTTTGCGGAAGCGTGGGTGGGAGAGCCGGGCTTCAGCGCGGCGAATACCAGGATGGACAAGAAGAGGGCTTTATCCCTAGGTCTGATGGCCCTCGGAAATGGTTAATGCCCATTGCGGTTCACACCAGTTGACAATCGCGTTTCGGCCCTTTAGCATCAACACTTTAGAACACAAAGGCCCCAAATCGTTCAAGGGAGCTGCTAGTGATTAAGCTGGATATCATCAACGAAGTCGTCAACAAGACCGGCATCACCAAAAGCAAGGCGGAAGTGGCGGTCGAGGCGGTATTCGACACCATGAAGAAGGCGCTGTCCCACGGCGACCGCATTGAACTCCGCGGGTTCGGGGTCTTTAACGTGCGTCCGCGCAAGACCGGCATCGGACGCAATCCGCGCACCGGCGCCGAGGTCAATATTCCCCCGGGCCGGGCGGTGCGCTTCAAGCCTGGCAAAGAACTCCAGTCTATTGACTAGTAGTACTGGTCTGCGCGCGGTGCCCGATTTTGTGGAACTCACAAATTGGGCGCGCATCTATTCATTGGTGATTTCGGAAATGGTTATGTAGAAACTGTGCCGGGGACGGGTTTCGCGTGTCCCGGTGGTAAATCGCAGGATCATCCGGATTACTGGTTCCCAACTCGATGTCTGATTCCACACCGCCCCTGTCCTCCACCTCCGAACTTCTGCCACCATTGGAGGTGTACGTTGTCACGCCCACGCGAAAGCATTTGTGGATCAACCTGCTGCTGCTGGCAGCCACGATTTTCAGCACTCTGCTGGTGGGGGCGCGCCTCGAGTACAGCTTCCTTCACAACCTTCCGATATTTCCGGATAATCTTCTGGATCTGTTTCCCGTGCCCTGGATTGCCCGCTACCCTTCACGCTTGCTGTTGGGCATTCCCTTTTGCTCCACGCTGATGCTGATCCTGCTGGCGCACGAGATGGGGCACTATCTCTATTGCCGGTATTACGACGTTTATGCAACGCTGCCGTATTTCATTCCGGCGCCAACCCTGATAGGCACGTTTGGCGCATTCATTCGCATCAAATCGCCCATCCGTTCCCGTACCGCGTTGTTTGATATCGGAGTTGCCGGCCCCATCGCCGGCTTTGCGGTGGCTACGGTAACGCTGTTTGCAGCGCTTACCTTATCCAAGCCCCTTATGCCGGGCGCCGCGGGCAGTTCCCTGGCATTCGGGCGTCAACTCGGCTATCCCCTGGTGTTCTATTTCGCGCACTGGTTGCTGGCGCACCTGGGGCTGGGCCGGGCCAGCGCCGTCCCGCTGGATTCGCTGTATCTGCATCCCACCGCCATCGCCGCCTGGGCAGGCATGTTCGCCACCGCGTTGAACCTGCTTCCCGGCGGTCAACTCGATGGCGGGCATATCGTGTACGCCATATTTCCGCGCGGTCATCGCTGGGTCTCGCGGCTGACCACCATCGGGCTGGTCGTTGCCTCCTGGTGGTGGGTAGGTTGGCTGTTGTGGGCGCTGCTGCTGCATTTGAGCGGTTTTCGCCATCCCCAGGTGCCGGCCGAACCAGGACTGCCCGCCGGGCGACGCGCAATCTTTCTTCTCGCCATCGTGTTACTGGCCCTCACCTTCATGTATGAGCCCTTGCCGGGCGCAGGCATGAAGGAACAGCTCGTAAGCCTGCTGACGAGATAAACCCGCAGTTGGCAATTGGCAATTAGCGATTGGCCCAGACCAGCGAACGCTTCGCGGTGGCAGGTAGGCTTACAGTTTACAGTTCACAGTTTGCAGCCACACAGGTTCGCTGCCGCGTTGGTGGGGACGAACTGGGGTTCGGTCTGGCTGCAAACTGTAAACTGTCAACTGTAAACTTTCAGCCAATTGCCAACCGCGGTTTTCAAAGCAACGATATCGCATCCACATCGACCACCAAATTCGCGCGGGGAATTTTTTGCGTGGAGGCGTGGGCCAGCAGAGCGCGCAACGTTGCATTCAGCTTCTCGCGGCTGCTGGATTTCAGGATCAGATGATAACGGTACTCATTCTTCAGGCGCACCAGCGGCGCCGCCGCCGGCCCCAGCACCCGAATGCCTTCATGCCGGGTATCGCGAACCCATTGCCCGATACAGCCCGCGTACTTCAGCGCCTCTTCCAGCCGGTCGCTGCGGATCAGCACATTGGCCAGGGCATCGAACGGGGGATAGTGCATCCAGCTTCGATAGCGGATCTCCTTTTCATAAAAGCCGTGGAAGTCGTGCTGCGCCGCGAACTGTACCGCATAGTGATCGGAAAAGTACGTCTGCAGAATTACCTGACCGGGCGATTCGCCGCGGCCGGCGCGGCCCGCCACCTGGGTCAGCAATTGGAACGTACGCTCGGCGGCGCGAAAATCGGGAAACGCCAGGGCCGCGTCGGCGCCCACCACGCCCACCAGGGTCACTCCGTGCAGGTCGTGGCCTTTGGCAATCATCTGCGTACCCACCAGCAGATCCATCTCGCCGGCATTCATGGCGTTCAGCATGCGCTCGATGTCGCCACGTCCGCGTACGGTGTCGCGGTCCAGCCGTCCGATGCGCGCCTGCGGAAATTGCCCATGCAGCAACTCTTCCAGCTTCTCCGAGCCGGTGCCCAGAAATTGCACATAGTCGCTGCCACACTTGGGGCAAGCCTGGGGAACGCGCCGCTCGTAGCCGCAGTAGTGACATTCCAGTTTTCCCGGCAGCTCGCCGGCGCCGGCGGCAGCCGGAGACTGCCGGCGTCCCTGCTTGTGGTACGTCATGGCAATGGCACAATTGCGGCACTGCACGGTTTCGCCGCAGGCGCGGCACAGAACGAACGCCGAAAACCCGCGCCGGTTCAGCAATACCATGGCCTGCTCTCCGCGCTCGAGCCGGGAGGTGATGGCCTCGGTCAGCCGGCGGCAGATCACCTGTTGTTTTCCGGTCTCCTGGAATTCCCGGCGCATGTCGATCAACTCGACCGCCGGCAGCGGGCGCTGTTCCACCCGGTCCAGCATTTCGATCAGGCCGTATTTGCCTTTTTGCGTGTTGTAATAGGACTCCAGCGAGGGCGTAGCCGATCCCAGCACGATGGCGGCGCCGGCGATTTTGGCGCGCACAATGGCCACATCGCGGCCATGATAGCGCGGCGTTTCTTCCTGCTTATAGGAATGGTCGTGCTCCTCGTCCACCACCAGCAAAGCCAGATCGCGAATGGGGGCAAACACCGCGGAGCGCGTGCCCACCACGATCCGCGCGGCCCCGCAGCGGATGCGATGCCATTGTTCGGCGCGCTCGTCATCGGTCAGGGCCGAATGCAGAATGGCCACTTCGTCGCCGAACACCTGGTGGAGTTGGGCCGCGGCCGCCGGGGTCAACCCGATCTCCGGCACCAGCATGATGGCGCCCCGGCCCTCGGCCAGCACCTTCCGCATGGCCGCCAGATACACCGCGGTCTTTCCCGAACCCGTGACCCCATGCACCAGCGAGACCGAGAATTGCCGCGCCTCCGCGGCGGCGTTGATCCGTTCCAATGCCGCTTGCTGCGCCGGAGTGAAGACAAACCCCAGGGCCGGACGCACGCGCGCCCCGGAAACGTCGAACCCGGCGGCTTCCTCCACAATTTCCACCAGACCGCGGCTGACCAGCGTTTGCAGCGTCGTTCTGGGCGGCGGAAGTTCGCGCAACCGGCTGACGGTCATGCGCCCCCCGGCGGCGGCCAGCGCGTCCAAAATCATCTGCTGATTGGCATTGAGCGATGTCTTCCTGGTTTTTGCAGCCGGGGGAGTGGCGGCCAGCACCGCAACTTTCACGGTTCGCGTGGCGTCGCGGGTCTCGGAGAGATCTTCCTGGGCGATCCATTTGCGGCGCAGCAACGCCGCCAGCAACTCCCGGCTGGCGCCGGTGGCGGAGCGCAATGTGGCATCCCGCACGGCCGCTTCCGCGTGCTGGGCAAGATAATCGAGCACTTCCAATTCGTGGGTCTGTTCCTCCGGTGCGGACTGCAACCGGAACAGCGCAACCTTATTCGCCGCCGAGTGCAACGCGTCGAGTCCGGCCTCGGTGGCGCGATAACCGCGCACGCGCTTCCATTCGGCGCTGAGCGGCAGCATGGTGCGCAGCACTTCACCCAGCGGAGCAATGTAGTATTGCGCCACCCAGGCCGCCAGGCGCAGCAGGTCCCCCTCCACCACCGGGCGTCGGTCGAGCACGCGCAGTATGAGCTTGGCCTTCGACGCCGGTGCGTTATGGTGTAAAGCAACCACCACGCCCGGCAACCGCTTCTCGCGAAAGGGCACCAGCACCCGCCCGCCGACTACCGGCAGTTCGCCATCCACGCGATAGGTAAACGTGGTGTCCAGCGGCACCGGCAAGGCAACATCGCAATACTGCGGCATGGAGTAAGTTTACAGATTTCACCACAGAGGACACAGAGGCCACAGAGGAAACGAAAAGAAAAATGCAAACCCGTATCGCCGCAGATTAACGCAGATAAACACAGATCACGGGAAAATTGATTGCCGGATGTTCTTATTCTAATCAGCGTTTATCTGCGTTGATCAGCGGCTGAGTTTTTTCTTTCCTTCCTCTGTGTCCTCTGTGGTGAAATGGTCTACTTTCTCGGCGGCTGCAAGCCCATCTTCTTCATGACCATCTGCAAATCCTGCCAGGCGTCTTTCTTGGCCGGCGGATTGCGCAGCAGGTAGGCGGGATGATAGGTCACCGCCAAATCGACGCCGCGGCATTGGTACCAGTGGCCGCGCAGCGCGCCCATGGATTCGTTCACCGCCAGCAGCGTGCGCGCCGCCACCGCGCCCAGCGCCACCAGCACTTTGGGCTGGATCACGTCAATCTGGCGCCACAGAAAAGGAGAGCAGACGGCACATTCGTCGGGCTGCGGCGTACGATTCCCCGGGGGACGGCACTTGATGACATTGGCGATATAAACGTCCTCCCGCTTCAGTCCCATGGCCGTAATCATATTGTTCAGCAACTGCCCGGCGCGGCCTACGAACGGTTCACCCTGGCGGTCTTCATCGGCGCCCGGAGCTTCTCCGACGAACATCAGCTCACAATAAGGATTGCCCGTGCCAAATACGATCTGCTTGCGTCCCATGGTGTGCAGCGGGCAACGCGTGCAATCGCCCAGATCGTCACGGATCGCCTGCAAAGCCGCAACGTGGTCGGCGATCTCAGGCTCGGCAACCGCCACCATCTCCGGCGTATCGCCGTCGCCATCCGCCACCGTTTCCCGGCGGTAGAAATCGTGAATACCAAGCTCGCGGTAGTATCCGATTCGCGCGGCCACCGCATCCCGGGTTTTGGGGTCCAGTCTTTTCTTGGGCATCAGAATCTATTTGTAATTGGTAATTGGAAATTTGTAATGGAAAAAGTTTGCGTGGGTAGCGCTGGCGCCCCGCCCACAGCTCTGATTGCAGAGCCAAAGATTATAGATCGAGGGCCTGCTCGGTTGTCGCTTCTTCCGCAGGCTTAAAGTAGAGCCAGCGCAGCAAAACATATCCGGCCAACAGAAGGGCACAACCTTCCAGCAATTCGGGCAGGGCATCAAGCGCAGAGATTCCCCTGGGCTGAGGGTTATGGCCCGCAAATACGCCATATTCTCGCCACATGAGCCATTTTGCGATTGGCGTGGAAAGCGTACTGGCGAAGTGAAACACAGCTTGGGCCAATATCCACGCCACAGTAATCGCGCCGACAAAACTCTTCACCAGGGCCGTTTTGAGTTTTTCAAGCATTCTTGCTCCCGGTCAGATGATTGCAGTGGGTAATCAGGCAACGCAGCGGCCACTCCCCATATACCCAGCGTGACAGCATACAGGCCGCGCCCAAGCCCGCCAACGCAGTGTACAGATACAGCAGCATCGTGATCAACGTCAAACGATCACCCGCATCCAGGCCTCGAGAAAAGAACGGAACATCCACTATTGCGACAGCGGTAGCCAGAAAAATAATCAAAGGGGAAAGAGGCAGCCAAAGAACTTGAAACGCATAGCTTAGTGACCACAGAAGAAGTATCGCGATGGCAATGGCTGCAATATGTGAATCAGCCAGAGCTTCCCTGATCGACGATTTCATTGTTTCCCGACCCTGCGGCTCAACTTCTCCGCTAACGGCTTTCTGTCTTCCCGCAGCTTCCGCACGGCGTCGAACACGCGATGCGCCACGTCCAGCTTGGAGGTTTCCGGAACCGTCATCTCTTCGCCGGGGGTAATGATGGTGACCGCGTTGCGGTCGGAATCGAAGCCGATGCCGGGGCGGGAAACGTCATTGACCACGATGGCATCCAGCGACTTGCTCACCAGCTTTTGGCGGGCGTTTTCGAGCGCATCATTGGTTTCAGCGGCAAAGCCGACAATGATCTGTTCCGGGCTTGCCATCCGCGCCACTTCCGCCACGATATCGGCGGTGGGCACCAACTCCAGCGCCAGCGGCCCCTGGCCTTCCCGCTTGATCTTGCGGCCAGCCACGGCCACGGGATGATAGTCGGCAACCGCCGCCGCTTTGATCACCACCGTCGCCTGCGGAAGATGTTCCAGCACGGCGCTCCGCATCTGCTCGGCGGTTTCCACTCGAATCATCTCCGCCGCGGCCGGCGCCGGCAACGCCGTCGGGCCGCTCACCAGCAACACCCGCGCGCCGCGCCGCAATGCCGCCTCCGCCAACGCATATCCCATTTTGCCGCTGGAGCGATTACTGAGATAACGCACCGGATCGATGGGCTCGCGGGTGGGTCCGGCGGTAATCAGCACGGTTTCCCCGGCCAGGTCCTGGGGACCCAGCGCTTCCATAATCGCGGCCAGAATGGTTTCATTCGCCGCCAACCGGCCGGCGCCGATGGTGCCGCACGCGAGATAGCCGGTTTCCGGTTCCACGATACGAGCGCCGCGCCGCTTCAGGATTTCCAGATTCTCGCGGGTCGCCGCATGTTCCCACATGTTGACGTTCATGGCCGGAGCCAGAACCACGGGCGCGGTAGTGGCCAGATAAAGGGTGGTCAGGAAATCGTCGGCCACGCCGCGGGCAAACTTGGCCAGAACGTTCGCCGTGGCCGGCGCCACTACCAGGCAGTCGATCGCCTGCGCCACGGCAATATGCTCGACGGCGGAGTCCAGGTTGGCTTCCCCGCCGCGGGCGGCGAACATGTCGGTGATTACTTTTTCCCCGGAGAGCGCGGCAAACGTCAAGGGCCGGACAAATTCCTGGGCGGACCGCGTCATAATGACCTGCACACGCAGTCCCCGGTCTTGCAGCAGGCGCACCAGTTCTGCCGCCTTATAGGCTGCAATCCCGCCACTGACACCAAGGGCAATCTTCATGGGAGGCCGTCGGCCGTCGGCTTTCGGCCGTCGGCCAGAAGCAACAACACACACCTAGTAACCAGCAAAAAGTAATCAACCCGCAAGCATCAGCCCGGCGACCACACCCAAATCGGCTCGGTCATGAGGGCAGCCACTCCACCCTCGCCTCTCCGGCCGACGGCCGAGAGCCGACGGCGTTCTGCCTACTCTTCGTCTTTGTCCTCTTTGGACTCCGGCTCTACGGCTTTATCCAGCAATTCGCTGGCGGCCTCGACAGGTGACTTCGGGGACTCCTGCGCATTCCAATGGACCTTGCCGGCCTTGATTTCTTCCTGAGCAATCTTGCACGGCTTGCGCGTGGCCGTATCGATCGTGGGCCGAGCGCCCGACAAAAGCTGCCGTGCGCGCCGCGCTGCCACTAATACATACCGGTAATTGCTGTCGAACTCGTCATCCAAACCCATAACTGCCTGCTCCTTCAAACCTCCGGGGTACCTGGGAAAACCTGAGGACCTAACACGCCCCGGGGACGCGCTAGGGCTGAATTGAGGCAGCGAACGAATCCAGGATCTGCCGCACCTTATCGCGAACGTTCGGCAACAAACACTGCTGAGCCGATGCCACCACCTGCTGTTCCGCGGCCGAGAGCCGATTCCCCGACCGCCTCAGTCGTTCCGCCAGAACAATGGCTTTGAGCCGGTCGATGGATTCTTCGAGCTGATCGTTTACTAGTATATAACTGTAAGTCCGGTAATTCTCAATCTCTTTCGCCGCCGTACATAAGCGCTTCTGAATGATGCTGTTGCGTTCCTCGTCGGTGCGGCGCCGGTCCGCCGTTTCCACCTGCTTCTCCCCTTCGCTGCGCCGGCGCAACCGCTTTTCCAGTTCGTCGCGGGAAGGCGGCAGAATAAAAATGCTCACCGCTTCCGGCAATTTCTGTTTCACCTGGGATGCGCCCTGTACGTCGATGTCGAGCACCAGGTCGTTTCCGGCAGCTTCGGCTTCGCGCAGATAACGGCGCGCGGTGCCGTAATACGAGTCGTCAAAGACACAGGCATGCTCCAGGAACTCTCCGGCGGCAAGCATATCCTGGAACTGCTGGCGCGAAACAAAATGGTACTCGCGGCCATTCTGTTCGCTGCCGCGCGGCGGCCGGGTGGTGTAGGAAACGGAGAACTGCAGGCGCGGCACGGACTTCAACAGCTCACTGGTCAAGGTGCTCTTACCCGAGCCGGATGGCGCCGAGATAATGAAAACGATGCTCATTCGACGTTCTGCACCTGCTCGCGGATTTTTTCGATTTCCGATTTCATGGCCAGGCCCAGCTCGGTGATACGCAGCGCTTCTCCTGCCACCCCGCCGGTCTTCGACAGCAGCGTATTAGCTTCGCGAACCATCTCCTGCAACAGGAAATCCAGTTTTTTCCCGATGTCTCCCGGCTGCTCCAGCAGCGAGCCAAAGTGCTGGATGTGGGTATTCATGCGCACGATTTCTTCCTGAATATCGCTGCGCTCGGCCAGCAACGCGGCTTCCTGCAGGATCCGGTCGGCATCGGCGCGGCCACCAATCAGTTCCTGCATGCGCGTCTGGACTTTTTCCAGATAGGCGCGCAATACCGCTTCGCGAAACTTTTCCACTTCCGCCGTGGCCTGTCGCAGGTTTTCCAGCCGTTCGCGCAACTCGCGCGCGATGCTGCGGCCTTCCTCGGCCCGCATTTCATTCAGCTTGCCGATGGCTTCTTCCAGCTTGGCTGTGACCGCCTCTTCCAGTTCGGCGCCCAAAGCTTCGCCGCCCGCATCTTCCAGCACGCCCGGCAGCCGCAGAATGGCGTTCAAGTCGAGCTCGGCCGCCACCCCCGTCTCCTGCGCAAGGGCGCGGAAGGCTTCCACGTAACCGTGCACCAGCGGACGATTGAGCGAGATGCCATTCCCGCCGGCGCGTTCGAACGACAGCGCCACATCCACGTGGCCGCGCGACAGCTTGTCTTTCAACACCCGGCGCAACTTCATCTCCAGCGCATCGGTATCGGACGGCATTCTTAAATGTAGATCGAGAAAGCGATGGTTCACGGACTTCAAGGACAACGTAAAGCCCAACTGATCGCTTACCCGGCCTCTTACCTGTGCAAAGCCGGTCATTGAGCGAATCGACATTATCCCTCTTCGTTGGCTCCCGCTTGCGGGAGCATTTCTTCCCCCGGGCTACCGGGTCATCGCTTAACCGCTTCCGCTTCGGCTTTGTCTCCGTCGGGCGCAACCCCGGCCCGGCCGTTGGCGGAGTCCAGTTCCATGAATTGCAATTCGTACAGCCGGCGATAGGTGCCCAGCCGGTTCATGAGGTCCTCGTGGCTACCGGAGTCGGCAATGACTCCGTTTTCCAGAACCAGAATGCGATCCGCGTGGCGCACCGTCGAGAGCCGATGGGCGATGACAAAAACCGTGCGCCCGGCCATCAGATTCTGCAGGGCCGATTGTACCAGCGCTTCCGATTCGTTATCGAGGGCGGAAGTGGCTTCATCCAGAATCAGGATGGGCGCATTCTTGAGCAGGGCGCGCGCAATGGCGATGCGCTGACGCTCGCCGCCGGAGAGCCGCACGCCGCGCTCGCCGATCATCGAGTCATATCCGTCCGGCATGGCAGCAATGAAATCGTGCGCATTTGCCGCCCGGGCGGCCGCTTCCACCTGCGACTGCGATACTTCGGGCTGGCCGTAAGCGATATTGTTGCGCAGCGTGTCGTTGAACAGGATGGTCTCCTGCGTGACAATGCCGATTTGCTGGCGCAAGGACACCAGGGTGACATCGCGCACGTCCTGGCTATCGATCAGCAGACGGCCCGCGCTCACGTCGAAAAAGCGCGGCAGCAGATGAACCAGGGTGGATTTGCCCGCCCCGCTGGACCCGACAATCGCCACCACCTCCCCGCGCCGCACTTCCAGATCGATGTCATGCAGCACTTCGCGCGTATCGCCCTCGGTGTTGTAACTGAACCCGACATGGTCGAAACGAATGTTTTCGTGGAACGGTGGCAGGATGGCGGCTCCCGGCTTTTCCCGCACCTCGTCTTGCGCGTCCATCAAACCGAAGATCGACTCCGACGCGCCCAGGGCCTGCTGGAAGTTGTTGTTGAATAACGCAAACTTGCGCACCGGATCGTATAGCCGGAAGACGGCAAAGATAAACGCCAGAAAAGTTCCGGGAGTAAAGACCCCGCTCTTAATCTCGTCGCGTCCCAACAGAAGAAGCAGAGAAATGGCGATGGCGCCGAAGGCGTCCATCAAGGGCGAAGATACTGCCGCGGCACGCACGGAACGCAGGTTGGCGCGAAACAACCTGCTGGCCGCTCCGCGGAACCGCCGGTTTTCCCAAATCTCCATTCCGAAGGCCTTGACGATCCGCACTCCGGAAATGGTTTCATGCAGTATGTTCTGGATCTCCGCCAGCTTATCCTGGCCTTCGCGCGTAGTGTAACGCACACGGAGACCGATCCTGCGGGCCGACATCAGGATGATGGGCACGAAAACCACCAGCACCACCGAAGCTTTGCCCCCGAGCACGATGACCAGGAGCACCAGAAATACCAGGGTGAAAAATTGCTGGAGAAACTCCGCCAGCACGGTGGAAAGCGCGGTCTGTACCCGCTCGATGTCGTTGATCGCCGTGGACAGCAACATGCCGGTGGTGACCCGCTGGAAAAACGCGATGGAACGCCGCAGGATCGCCTTGTAGAGCTCGTTGCGCAGATCGGTGATCAAACCGAAACCGGCGTAATTCACCAGATAGGTGCCGGCGTAGTCGCAGATGCCCTTCACCAGCGTGGAGGCCACCATGGCGAAGGCCACCATCGTCCAGGCATTCGTAAAGTGCCGGGGTACGATCTCCTGGAGATAAAGTACGTGGTGCGTGTGAAACAAGCGCAATAAGACAATATTCTCCGAACCCGTATCGGGGCGGAGAACGCGGTCCAGAATGGGCCCGATCAGCAATACCCGGAATGCATCCAGTAACCCGACCACCGCCATCAGCAGCACGGATGCGACAAAAGGCAGCCAATACGGGCGTACATAGCGCAGCAGGCGCATCAGTTGCCGCATGAAAACCTCTGCTGCAGCTTTCGGCTCTCGGCCTTCGGCCTTTGGCCGGAGGGCGACGGTCGTTGGCGGTTGACCATTGGTCGTTGACCGGAAAGAAGCATGTGGCGGCCAGCGGTGACAACGTGAGCGTGAATGAAATTGAAAACCAGCAAGCTACTATTCTAACAACAAGCCGTAGTGACACCAGCGCTTGTTACTGGGCGGCCGAAATCCAGGATCTGAAGACCGTTTGGGTTGCCCCTGGCCGAAGGCCAAAGGCCAAGGGCCAACGGCCGCCTTAGACAATATCCCGCTCCGGATCTTCCCCCTGCGGCACGCGGCCGACGGCGGAAAGATGCGCTCCGCCCAGCAATAACAACCCCCACAGGAAGCCCCAAAAGATCAACGAAACGGAGACATAAAACGGGCCATACACCTCTTTGAAATCCAGCCAGGGCAGGACGACGATGTAGCCGAATTTCGCGACTTCCTGCAGCGCGCCCGCCGCCACCGCCGCCGGCAACACCCAACGAATTTTCACCTTGCCATGCGGCAGCAGCCAGTAAATCAGGAAGAAAATGGCGATGCTGGCCGCCCCGGCCAACGACTCCGTCACCACCCGGGCCACAATTCGGAACACGAGATTTTGCGTGTGCCCCCGAAATACCCGCTCCAGGAACGCGAAGTTGCTGGCCGTCAGTTCACTGGAAGCCAACGCAAGCACGCCGCACGCCAGCGCCAATCCCAGGGCCACCAGCTGATTCATCAGATACGAACGGTTCTTGTGGAATCCCCAAACCCGGTTCAACGCCACTTCCAGCGGCAGGAAAACTCCGGTACAGGTAATCAGCAGCATGACCAGGGAAACTATTTGCACGCCGTGCTGGGCGCGCGCCAGATTCGACAGGGTGCTGACGATGAAGTCCTGCGAAGTAGGCAGATAGGCCATCAGGAGTTGTTTGATGGCGTCGTACATCCGTTGCGAATGAAAGACCCGCCGCGCCAGGGTCATCATAAGTACAAAAAACGGGAAAAACGACAGAATGGCGTTCGCCGCCACAGAAAAGGCGTAGGTATGAACCTCGGTCTGGGTCAGGTATTTGAGGGTCGGCCAGGCCCCTATCCGCAACTGCCGAAAGGGATTGCCGGCGCCGG
>Ga0326728_10010759_pt1 | contig 21248 bp, 16 predicted proteins | sample MB3enrmetagenome_FD_207602 | JGI IMG/M metagenome (GOLD analysis project Ga0326728, IMG submission 207602) | Lab enriched peat soil microbial communities from McLean, Ithaca, NY, United States - MB31MN | ecosystem: Environmental > Terrestrial > Soil > Wetlands > Peat | place: USA: New York... | reverse complement strand
CGCGAGATGCCGTTAACGATCCCGGCCAATCCCACCGTATCGTTGGGGCGGTTCCAGAAAGCGCCCTTGATGCTCAGGCCGGCTGAGCCGGACTTGGACACGTCGGCATAGGCCCAGTCCGGGGTCTGGCCAGCGTTCCAGCCCAAGCGCGTGAAGACGCCCACGCCCTTGGCCAATTCATACTCCGTGTTCAGTCCAAAGCCGTAATCCAGGCAGTAGGAGGGATTGGCCACCACCGCCGGCCGCACCGGACTGTCCAAGGCGTCGGCGTAAGTCCCCGAGTCCACGCGGTTCAGGAAGGCGAGCAAACGCACCGCGCCCGGATGATTATGGATGACAAAACGGCGTTCGAATTCAGTCACCATTCCCCAGGCTTGCAAGTACTGTTGGTTGATGGCCATGCCATTCTGAACGCTCGGCATCTGGAAGAAGCCATATCGGGCCGTCCAATTAGGCTGGTTTAATTCGGCCGCGAATCCGGTGATGTAGCCCAGGCTGTTGGCCGGATAGTCCCAGGCTTCATTGCCCACCAAGGCCCAGTTCAGAAACTGCGATGCCGGGTCGCCAGCGTAGGAGTTTTGATCAAAAATGTCCAGGACACTGATTTCTCCGACCGTCAGCGTGATGCGCGATACGTCCTGCTGCCCGCCGAGATGGAGAGCGTCATCCGCCACCGGTTCCTGATCGCCCCCCAGCCCGATGGTTTGCCTGAGGAAAACGCGGGCCGCGCAGACGTTGCCCTTACGGGAGCCGATCTTGTAGGCCTCGGCATTGGGAAAGGCTTCAAGACCCAGAGTGTGGTGGAAGCCGAACCCCTGCCAGAACAAACCGTCCACATGAAATTCCGCGCCCCGCCACAACCGCGCGCCGAGGAACAGGTCGAAATCGACCGTTTCCGCTGTTGCAGAGTGGTTGGGCAAACTTTCCGGGCCGGAATACTGTGCCCGAAAACCGGGACTCCACTGGCCGACATACGTTGCCTCCATGTGATAATTCCAAAGCGGTTCCTTCGCGGCAGCCGAGTTTGTCAGCGTTGGCGGCGGCGCGTTGTTGGTCTGGGCGGCATCCTGGCCGGAGCAGCGTCCGGCCAAAAGCAGGGCGGCGGCCGCCAGGGCGGACAAAGGCCGGAGGCAAAATTGAATCTTTATCTGCATACGATTACAACGAAGGTGAACATAACGGGAGGAATGTTTTTGTCAATTAAGAAAGTTAGGCTCGTCTATACCCTCCTTCTTGATCCCCCTCGCATTGATGAATTTCCACCGTCACATGCACCAATTCCTCATGCGCTTTGAGCGGCGCTTTGTAGTCTTCAGGGGATTTGGGGTGACGGGCAACCAGAGAAATGATGGCGGCGAATTTATTTGAGCCAATCTGCCAGATGTGCAAATCGGTGATGACGGAGTCCCCATCCGATTCAATGGACTTGCGTATTGCCTGGTTCAAATCGGAATCCTCCGGCTCCTTGTCCAAAAGAATGATCTGCGTTTGCCGGATCAAGCCATAGGCCCATTGAGAGATGACGGCGCTGCCCACAATGCCCATGACCGGGTCAAGCCAGGCCGCCCCCCATAATTTGCCCCCCGTCAACGCAATGATTGCCAGCACTGAAGTGGCCGCGTCCGCCAGCACATGGATGTAGGCTGCCTTCAAATTGATGTCGTGCTTGTGAGAATGGGAATGCGGCTCCGAATGGGAGGCGTGCGCGTGTCCGTGGTGAGGGCTGTCCTTGAGCAGAAAGGCGCTGACGAGATTGACGACAAGCCCGACTGCCGCTATCGCAATCGCCTCGTTGTAATGGATGACAAGGGGCTGAAAAAGGCGTTTGACCGATTCCACCGCCATGAAAAGGGCAATCCCGGCAAGAATAATGGCGCTGGTGTACGCTCCCAAAACACCCATTTTGCCCGCGCCGAAACTGTAAAGACGATTGCCCGCGTTCTTGCGCGTCACCCTGTAAGCCCAGGCGGTGATGAGAAAGGCGGCGACATGGGTGCTCATGTGGCAGCCATCCGCGAAAAGGGCCATGGAATGCAATTTCAGGCCCGCGACGATTTCAACCGCCATCATGACAGAGGCGAGCAGAATCACTCTTCGCGTGTTTCTTTCCGCGGCCCCAAAATCGCCGGCGAAATTGTGGCCATGCTGCCAGCGCGATTGATCCAGGGCATGCATGAATTCAATGGGGCGCCGGAACGGTTTGGCCCGGTCTGTTTTCGTCAGCGGCGGCATTGTCCTGCTTTTGGGAACTGGAAAAGACGCGCGCGAATTTGATGGCGATCAGCATCAGCAGGATCAACAGGTAAATCCTCAAGGCCCACAATGCAAACCGGACCGTGGGTGTTGTTTTGATGCGCGGCATAAATCAATCCGCTTTAGGCTCGAACCTTGTGCCTTTGAGGATGTCCCGGTTGCGGACGATTCCCAGCAGCCGGTCCTGGGCGTCCACCACCGGCAGCATGTGGAACTGGTATTTGGCGAACATCGCCACCAAATCTTCGCGCAGGCAATCCTTGTCCGCCGTGACGACGGGGGAAATCATCAGCTCCCCCAGGCTGGCGTTCTCCGGCGCGACCACCAGATCGCGCAAGTCCACCACGCCCTGGAGAATTTTTCCCCCGCCCGCCACGATGTAGAGATAGGAAATGTTCCGGTTGTCCCCGGCGAAATTGCGGAGCGAATGCAGCACGTCAGCCGCCCTGGCTTCTTGTGTGAACGCGAAAAATTTCTCGCTCATCAACGTCGCCGCCGGCACGTCGGTGTTGGACATGATGGCGTTGACGCGCGCGGCCCGCGGCGGCGGCAACAGTTTCATCAGTTCGGTCGCCTTTGCGTGAGGCAAACTGGAGAAGAAGTCGGCGATCTGCATCACGGACATTATGGCGAGTACCTGGCGCGCTTTTTCCTCGCTCAAAAAGGCGATGAGCTGCCGTTTGGCGCGGGGTTCGGCATCGCCGAGCACTTCGGCCGCCTTGTCCGGGTCGAGCGCGGAAAACATCGCCTGTTGCTCGTCGCCGGAAAGCACTTCGAGCGCGTCGGCCAGATCTTCGCCGGGCAGTTCCAGCGCCTGCTCGCGGGCGACCGAGAGCGTCACGATGTCCTTGGTGTGGTCTTCCACCGAGAGCGGCTGGACATAGCGCCAGGCAATCAACTGATCCTTGGCCGTCGCGAAGCGTTCCAAACCCCATTTGCGCAGAAAGCCGTTGAAGGAGATGTCCACATGAACCAGAATCATCCGGCCTTTGGAGAACAGCAGGTGAACGTCGTTGACCACTTCGGTGCGGCGACCGTCCGTATCCAGGATCGTCTGGCCCATCAGGTGTTCGTTGAGCAGAATCCAGCCTTTCTGGTCAACGAACGGCGGATACGGATTGCCGGTCTCGGACGGCGTGATGAAAATGGCCTCCTCTTCAACCCGCGCGACCTTTTCCCACGGAATCAATTCGGTTGGATGTCCTTTGCCGTGTTCGATGTAAATCCCGACCGCTTCGGGATACGGTTCGGAAAGCCGGAAAACCAGGTCGGTGAGCCGGCCGTTTTTGCGGTGGGTTTTGTCGAGGCAAATCCGGCGGTTGAGCAGCCTGGAGAAATACAGGAATTGATACGCTTCAAAGCCCGGCGGCTTGGCGGTGACGTTGTCAGGGAGGGTGTTCATGGCAGGTGTTCCTAAGCGCCCGACCCGAACCATTCGGGGAACAGCACGGAAATGCCGTAGGCGGTTGAGATGACGATGACAAAAGCCGCGATGCTCCAGTTGGCGATGTTCTGCCAGCGGGTATTGGTGTAATCGCCCATGAGCGGTTTGTCGTTGAGCAGCAAAATCAAAAACACCAGCGCCGCCGGCAGCAGCGTCACCGCCACAACCTGCACAAAGATGGTGATGATGTTCTGCGCGTCAATGCTGGCCACGAGCGAGACGACGCCGGCCGACATCAGCATCAGCACGTAGGCGAAGTAGAACCACGGCGCTTCCCGAACACCGCGGTTGAGGGAATGCGCCCAGCCGAAGACTTCCCCCAGCGCCCAGCTCGTCGCCAGGGAAATGCACAACGCGCCGAGCAACCCGGCGTCAAACAGGCCGATGGCGAAGAGCAGCCTGGCCCACGGGCCCCAGTGCGAACCGGCGGGCATGACCGCCGGCATGGCGGCGGCGGTTTTGGCGGCCGAATCCATGTCCTGCCAACTGTGGAAGGAGGGATCCACCTTCGACCAGGGACCGGCGGCGGCAGGATGGGCCGCAGTGTCCGCCGCCAGGGTGGCGGAGGCGGGATTGGACGGGTTGTAGTAGAAAACGCCGGCGGTGGCGATGATGATGAAGGCCGCCACCACGCAGGTCATGAAGGAACCGAAGAAGGTGTCGAATTGTCCGTATTTGATCTGTTTGACATCCATGCCCTTGTCCACCACGGCGGATTGCTGAAAGAAGATTTGCCACGGCGTGATGGTCGTTCCGATGTTCGCCATGATCAGGGTCAGCAACGCCACGCCCGACATGCCGAGTTTGAAATTCGGATGGTAGAAACCCCGCCCCACCACACTCCAGCCTTCCTTGACGTTGCCGGTGTGCATCGCCCAGATGGCGGTGGGGATGTAAACCAGGTTGAAGAGGCAGAAAAAGAGGGTGATTTTCTCGAACGTCCAGTAACGCCCGGTGATCACGATGCCGGTGAGCACGAAGGTGACACTGAAGAACGTGACCCACGGCGGGATGTTGAACAAGCTCATCGCCTGCGTCATGCCGATGTATTCTGTGACCAGCGTAAGCCAGTTGATGACCGCCAGATCGAAAATGGAAAAGCAACCCCAGAATTTCCCGAAACCGTCGAAGATCGCCTCCGCGTGGCCGCGCTTGGTGACGGCGCCCAGCCGCACGGTCATCTCCTGCACGTAATACGCCATGGGCACCAGAATGACCATGGCCCAAAGCAGGTTAAACCCCGTTTTGGCTCCGGTTTGGGCGTAGGTGGAGATGCCGCCAGCGTCGTTGTCGGCGATCATGGTGATGATCCCGGGGCCAAGGGCGGCGAGGAAGATCAACGTCCGGCGGTTCAACCGGCGGATCTGGTGCAGACATTTGCTGAGCCAATACATGGTAACCTCAATGCGCCGCATCCATTCATACAAAACAGAGGGCGTGGTGCGTTACTGAAGATTGTCTGAAGAATTCTTAAGGATTCCGCTCCGGGCAAAGCGGTCTGGAAGGCCCGTTCCCTGCCCAGGAGATGTTGCGCCAGCGGATGATCCCGCCTTTTCAACGATTTTATCACTGCGACTGACGGCGAGACTGCGACGGAACTGGATTGGAGTCCTCTCGGTTAGCGCCCAAAAGCGGCTTGAATATCGAGGTCAGCCTGCAGGAGTAGAATCAGCTCGGTCATGGCAGCGTGCCAAGAACCCGCTCCTTGACGGCTTCCCACGTCGTGAACTCGTTGGGATGCTGCCGGAAATGCTCCATACGGCGATCCAGTTCAGAAATGACTTCTGGTGAGACAGGCAGTTCGGAGGGATTTGCTTCGAGGTCATTCCACAACTCCGAGACAAAAATCAGCTTCTCAGAAGCGGAAAGCCGCTGCACGTCTGGAAACTTTTCAAGAATCATAATGACAGTATAATGGTCTTCCCTGATTTTGCAATGCCGGAGATGCGGCGAAGGCGAATTTGTTGGTGGATTTGTTGGTGGACAGAGTGGGCGGGGCGCGGTATTCTCATGGCATGGGGCAAAAATCAACTGATGAAGCGCGGCGTCCGCCGGGAACGGGACCATTTTTTAGCCGGAGGTCGCCATGAGTCCACATCATCAAAATGTTGAAATGTTAAGAACTGACCCGTTCCCGGCAGAGCCACTTGGACCATTAAAGCAATCTCAACTGACTACAACGCCGCCCTTAGCAAATGAAACACATACTTGGCAGATGGATTGAAAGCCTTGGAATTCCGTTGTGTGTTTCCATTGGCTTTGGTTTCCTAGCGAGTCTGCTCTATTTTGTGGCGGGGCTTATACCTGGTGATGGTCGCCTTGGTGCCTGGTACATGCTTTACTACGTAAGTTGGCCGGTGTCCTGGGCGACCAACCAGATCACTGCACGGCTTGAGGGTCGGATGCCCGACTGGCTCTTTGGATTTTCTTACGTTGCCGGAGTGATCGTAGCGGGGATGGTGTGGTTCTTCTTAATTGTCCTGTCTATCAAGTATGTTGCGACAAGATTGAGAGCACGTTAAGTCCCTGATTTTCGCCCTATTTCGGGCTTTTCCAGCCTTTTTCGCCATAAGCGTGAGTAGACGGCAACCAATAGCAGGCTTTGGGCCAACTTTTCTTATTCGTCGAAGGGGTCGTACCGTAGTTGCATCCGTTTATGGCCCCCCTTCGCCGAGACTGAGCCGTTTGATTCCCCTTTTCAAGACGACGCCTCAAACGTCACAGCCTCGGAGTCCATCCTGGTGGCGCTCCCTCGTAAGCTTTCTCGCGCCGCCGCTCCACTGCGCTTTTTGACCTGGCGGGCCGTTAAAACACAACTCATTCCCGTAGGAGACGACGTAAGGAGTGTCAAATTTCTTCGAAAACAAGGCCTTGATCAGAGACTCCTTACGTCGTCTCCTACTTTTTAACCGGCTAAACGCCTGGCGCGCGCAAGCGGATGCGGAAGACGCTGCCGCGTCCAATTTCGCTGTCGAGTTCCACCGTGCCCCCAACCGCCCGACCGACCACTTGACAATCGCCAAATCCAAACCCACGCCCCCTTCCGCACGCGAGCGGGCTTTGTCCACCCGGTAGTATCGCTCGTCTTGGGGGTCAAACCGCACTATTGGCTTGTGCAAGAGGTTTTCACCATCCGTAAACGACTCTCCAGCCTGTCATAATTTCTCTCCTCCCCGGCTTGCATTGGAACGCGCCGGCGTGTACACTTCCAACATGACAGCGGCGGAAATCATTGATGAGATTAAACGCCTGCCCCGCGCGGAACAGAACCGGGTCATCGATTTTGTCCGAAAAGCCGGGGAAGTCCGCCGTCTCGCGCCCGAGGAGTTGGGCGAACTGGCAAAGGCAATGGCCGAGTCGAAAGACCCCGCTGAAGCCGACCGTTTGCAGGCAGAGATTGTTCGTGGATTCCACGGCGGGCAGGCCGATGCCTAAAATTGGCCGCGAGAAACTCCCGGAGCGGCTGCTTGTCCATCTTTTGGCGCGAGTGCGCCAGCGAAGCATTTCCCACGAACAGCTCATCCTGCTGGCGCGCTGGCTGGACACCGAACCTGAGGTTCCGGCAGGCAGGTGGTTTAAAAGATTTCCCGGCTTTACAGTCTGCGCTGAGGGCGACTTGATCAGAACTTTTCTGCTTGCCGGTCAAGCGCCTGATGGACACGAAATTGGATAAGGTTCGCCGCCCGTGGATTGATAACGGGCCGCTAAACGCCTGGCGCGCGCAAGCGGATGCGGCAGACGCTGCCGCGTCCAACTTCGCTGGCGAGTTCCACCGTTTCCCCCCATCCCCCCGACCGGCCACTGTTTGGATTGAGGCGCGGGATTGATTTTAACAACTTTTTAACGCTTTTGGCCTGCTTCTTAACTACCCCAAACGCCGGGACGATGGCAGTTTGGCGTCATGACGAATCATGTGAAAAATGATGATCGGAGTGCTCAAAGCTTCTTTGGCTGTCGTGCCATTTTGCCAGGCTGGCTGACGGCATCAACCGGGCGCCTGGCTCAATCGGAGGAGGATCAGCGTCCATGAACCTCGCAATTTGGCTGCCGGCAATGTTTCTCCTGGGTCTTCTGGCAATGGGACTGTGTTATTTGTTCCTGAAAGCTTGCGAAAAAATATGAGGTGATTCCCATGATTTATCTGACCCTGGCAGTCTCTGTGTTTTTATTTGTTTACCTGTGGGTGGCTCTGATCCGGCCGGAATGGTTCTGAGCAAAAAACGCCTGCTGAAATGAAAAGGAGTTAACACCATGTCTCCCGCACTCTGGCTTCTCCCCATTGCGATCCTTGTCACAGTCACGATCATCGCCTTCCCTTTAAGCCGTTATCTGGCCTGGATCATGGACGGAAAATACAAACCCTGGCGGTTCATCCGTTGGTTCGAGGAGCGCCTGAACAGCGGACCCCAGGACTGGAAGCAATACGCGGGCGCATTGCTTGTTTTCAACATTCTGCTGTTTGTTTGGGGTTTCCTGGTTCTGGCGGTCCAGCCCTGGATGCCGCTCAATGCGGATGGGAAGGGAATGCTGGCCCCCAGCACCATCTTCAACAGCGTGTGCTCGTTCATGACGAACACAAACCTCCAACACTATGCCGGGGACCAGCATTTCTCGAATTTCAGCCAGATTTTCTTTTGCATCAGCAACCAGTTTCTCTCAGCGGCAGTCGGCTTTTGCGCGCTGACGGCGATCATCCGGGCATTTCGCGGGGAGTCGAAGGTCGGCAACTTCTTTTTGGATATGTGGCGGGTCGTGGTTTACATGTTCCTGCCCGCCGCCTTGCTCATCGGCGTCATATTCGTGCAGCAGGGCCTGCCGATGACTTTGAAGAGTTCCTACCACGTCTCCACCTTGGAGGCGGGGGCGATGGGAACGACCGACAAGGGAAAGCCCAAGCAGCAGACCATCGTGACCGGGCCGGTGGCGGCGCTGGAGCCGATCAAGATGCTGGGAACCAACGGCGGCGGATTCTTCGGCATGAACTCGGCGCATCCCTTCGAGAATGCCACCGCCTTGTCAAACTTTGTGAACACGATGTCCATGATGTTTTTCCCGTTCATGCTCGTGCTCATGTATGGGCGGATGCTGGGACGATTCCGTCATAGCATCGTCGTGTTCTCCGTCATGATGCTGATGATGGCGGGGACCATTGTGTGGACCATTTGCTTTGACACGTTGCAACCGAATCCCGGATTGACAGCGCATCCGGTGGCGCGGACGTATGAGATTGCCGGCGCCGCCGCCCCTGGCGGCAAACGGACCGTGACCCTGCCCCCGGTGGCCGGGCTTCCGGTCGATCAGCATCTGGGCAATCTCGAAGGCAAGGAAATGCGCTTCGGGACCGCCGCCGGCGCCACCTACGCGGCTGTGACAGTGGACGTGACCTGCGGGGCGGTGAACTGCGAACACGACAGTCTGAATCCGATTGCCGCCTTGTCACCCCTGACCGGCATGTGGTTGAACTGCATCTTTGGCGGCAAAGGGGTGGGGATGATAAACATGTTGCTGTTCGTGGTCATAGCGATCTTCGTGGCGGGCATGATGGTGGGACGGACGCCGGAGTATCTGGGCAGAAAAATCGGCGCCCGCGAGGTCAAGCTCGCCGTGATCGCGTTGCTGGTGCATCCGCTCATGATTCTGTTTCCCACGGGCCTGTTCGTCGCGACCAACTGGGGACTCGGCGCGGTGAGCAATCCCGGATCGCACGGGTTTACACAGATGTTGTACCAGTTTTCCTCCGCCTCCGCCAACAACGGCTCGGCGTTTGACGGGCTGGGAGTCACCTATGGATTTGCCAATGCAACAAGCCCGTCGCCGATGGCTGTCCCGTGGGACATTGCGACAGGGTTGGTCATGCTTTTCAGCCGGTATCTTCCGATCATCGCGCCGATTGCCATGGCGGCGTATTTGGGGGCCAAGAAACAATGTCCCTTTGGTCCGGGGACCTTGCGCGATGACACGGCGACCTTCGGCTTCCTCCTGCTGGCAACCGTTCTCATCATCGGGGCGCTGCTTTTCCTGCCCGTGGCGGCCCTCGGACCCATTGCGGAACATTTAGGCCCCATTCCATTCGGCGGTTGAGGAGTGAGCATGAATAAAGCAATGAATACCGTGGAAAACATACACGAGAGCGATTTGTCCCTGGGGCTTTCGCCACAGCAGAAACGAAAAAAAGCAATGCTGATGAAAGGCGCCATGCGGAACGCCCTGAAGCAATCCTTTGTCATGCTGCGGCCCGACGTGCAATGGAAGAATCCGGTGATGTTCGTGGTTGAAGTCGGGGCATTCTTGACGCTGGGCTACGTCCTGCAAGCCGCCTTCGGAAGCTCGGCCAGCCAGGTGTCGATCCATTATTTCATCGCCCTGGATGCGTGGCTTTTCGCCACCGTCCTCTTTGCGAACTTTGCCACCGCCCTGGCCGAGGCCCGCGGCAAGGCCCAGGCCGAGTCGCTGCGGCGGGCGCGCTTCGACACCACGGCCCGGCGTTTGCTCAACGGCCGCGAGGAAAGAATTCCCGCGCCGCAATTGCAGAAAGGCGATCTCGTCGTGTGCGAGGCGGGTGACTTGGTTCCGGCGGATGGCGACGTGATGGAAGGGGCGGCCAGCGTGGACGAATCGGCCATCACTGGCGAGTCCGCACCCGTCATCCGCGAAAGCGGCGGCGACCGCAGCGCCGTGACGGGCGGCACGCGTGTGCTCAGCGACCGCATCGTCATTCGCGTCACGATGGAAAAGGGTCATGGCTTTCTGGACCGGATGATTGCGCTGGTGGAAGGGGCGCAACGTCAAAAAACGCCGAACGAAATCGCGCTCACCTTGCTGCTCTCGGCTTTCACCCTGATTTTTTTGATTGTCGTGATCCCGCTCTGGGCAATGGCTTGGAACGCCGAACAATACATGACGGGTTATTTGGGTGTCACCGATCATCTTCACAGCCTGGGCACTGACGTTCCGACTTTGATCGCGCTGCTGGTCTGTTTGATCCCCACCACGATCGGCGCATTGCTGGCGGCCATCGGCATCGCCGGCATGGACCGGCTGCTGCAACACAACGTGCTGGCGATGAGCGGGCGCGCGGTCGAAGCCTCGGGCGATGTGGACGTGTTGCTGCTGGACAAGACGGGCACGATCACGCTGGGGAACCGGCAGGCAACGGAGTTCATTGCCGCGCCAGGCGTGACCGAGAAGGAATTGGCCGACGCCGCGCAGCTTTCCTCGCTGGCGGACGAGACGCCCGAAGGCCGCAGCATCGTGGTGCTGGCGAAAAGGTTCGGCATTCGCGAACGGCAGATTAACGATTTGCCCCAGGCGAGGTTCATCAATTTCAGCGCCCAGACGCGGATGAGCGGCGTGGACTGGAACGGCTCACATTATCGCAAAGGCGCGGCGGACGCCATTCAGCACTATGTCGGCAAGCCCCATCCCTCCTCCGTCGAGCAGACAGTGGAAAGCATCTCCCGTTCGGGTGGAACGCCACTGCTGGTGGCCACCCACGAAAAGGTGCTTGGCGTCATTCGCCTCAAGGACATCGTCAAGGGCGGCATCAAGCAACGGTTCAGCCAGCTCCGCCGGATGGGCATCAAGACCGTCATGATCACCGGCGACAACAACCTGACCGCCGCCGCCATCGCCGCCGAGGCCGGCGTGGACGATTTTCTCGCCGAAGCCAAACCCGAGGACAAACTGGCGCTGATACGCAGGGAACAAACCGGCGGGCGCATGGTCGCGATGATCGGCGACGGCACCAACGACGCGCCGGCGCTGGCACAGGCGGACGTCGGCGTGGCGATGAACACGGGCACGCAGGCGGCGCGCGAAGCGGGGAACATGGTGGACTTGGACAGCAATCCGACGAAGCTGATCGAAATCGTGGAAATTGGCAAACAGTTGCTGATCACGCGCGGCGCGTTGACGACCTTCAGCATCGCCAACGACGTGGCGAAATACTTCGCGATCATTCCCGCCATGTTTGCCGGCACGCTGCCGTGGCTGAAGGCGGTGGACATCATGCATTTGCATTCGCCCACGTCGGCCATCCTCTCGGCGATCATTTTCAATGCGCTCATCATCCCCGCGCTCATCCCGGTTGCGCTCAAAGGAGTCAACTACCGGCCGCTGGGGGCCGATGCGCTGCTGCGCAAGAATCTGCTGATCTGGGGGCTGGGCGGCGTGATCATCCCCTTTATTGGAATCAAATTAATCGACGTGGTGATGGTGGCGTTGCATTTGGTGAACTAAGGAGGCAAGAACCCATGTGGAAACTCATTTCAAAAAGTCTCTGGTTGCTGTTGTTCGCGGTCGTGTTGTGTTGCGGCGTCTATCCGCTGGCCCTTTGGGTTATCGGGCAGACGTTCTTTCCCTTCCAAGCCAATGGCAGCCTGTTGAAGGATTCCGATGGGCATGTCGTGGGCTCGTTATTGATCGCACAGCCGTTCACGAAGGACGAATACTTCCAGCCGCGCCCCTCGGCCTGCTCGTACGATGCCTCGGCCTCGTCTTCATCGGCCATCGCGCCCTCAAGTTACGCGCTGCGCAATCGCGTCGCCACCACGCTCGGTCCGATTGTGACCTATAAAGCCGGCCCCAAAGCCGGACAACTGGCCGCTCCTGACATCGAGTCGTGGTATCAAAAGGACCGGTATCAAGGCAGCCCTTCGATCGCCGCGCAATGGGCTGACGCGCACAACAGCCTGGCCCAAGCCTGGGTCACGGCAGACCCCAGCCACGCTCTGTACGTGACCAATTGGGCCAAGGCCCATCCTGCCGTCGTCGCACAGTATGTAAAAGACAATCCAAGCACCCCGCAGCCACAAGCAACCGATCTGGCCGTGGTGTTCTTTGAGACTTTCTCCAAGGAAAATCCCGGCCGGTTTCCCTCGGCGGTCACGGCCAACGGGCCTGACGGCAAGCCAGTCACAACCATTCAGCCGGTCAAAGAAGGCTCGGATATACAATCCACCTTCTTTGACATGTGGCGACAAGACCATCCGGACGTCGAGCTTCAGGACGTGCCCGGCGACATGGTCACCACTTCCGGTTCCGGCCTGGACCCGCATATCACGCTGCAGAATGCCGAGTACCAACTGGATCACGTGGCCGCGAAATGGGCTGCCGATGTCAAGCGCAGCCAGCCGGTCGTGCGTGCCGAGATCGAAAAGATTCTGCAAGACCATGCGTTTGCGCCGCTTGGAGGGATCGCAGGCGAGAAGATGATCAACGTGCTGCAAGTCAATCTTGAGCTTCGCAAGAAGTACGGAGCGCCGCCAAATTGAGTCCGGCATTCAACTCACTTGCCTAAGCACTGATCGCGCGCAAGCGGATGCGGAAGACGCTGCCGCGTCCGACTTCGCTGTCGAGTTCCACCGTGCCGCCCATCCGCTCGACCGACCACTTGACAATCGCCAAACCCAAACCCACGCCCCCCTCCGCGCGCGAGCGGGCCTTGTCCACACGGTAGAATCGCTCGAAGATTTTCTGTTGATGTTCCTCCGCGATGCCGGGGCCTTCGTCAGCCACCTCGACCACGACGCTGTCCCGACCGGCGAAGGCGCGCAGGTTGATGGGCTTTCCGGCGGGGCTGTAACGAATGGCGTTCTGAGTCAGGTTCAAAAGGGCCAGCCGCAGCAGCGCGGGATCGAAGACCGCCAGCAAGTGGTCCGGGCACTCCGTTTTGAGTTGTTGCTGTTTTTCCCCGGCCACCAGGCTCAACGACTCGTTGACTTCCACCAGCACCCGGCGCACCAGCCCGGCCTCCATTTGCAGCGGTATCTCGCTGTCATCGGACCGGGTCAGCAGCAGCAGCCGCTCGATGAGTTGGTTCATGCGGCCGATCTCTTCCAGCATGCTGCCGACGGCGTCGTGAAGAATTGCGGGATTCCGGTCGCGCAGGGCGACTTCGCCGACGGCGCGCATCGCGGTCAGCGGCGTGCGCAACTCGTGGGAAACGTCGGCGGTGAGCCGGTCGAGTTCGGTGAAGGAGGTTTCGAGTTGCCGGAGAATTTCGTTGCAACCGGCGGCCAGTTGTCCGAGTTCATCGTGCGGATTGGCCACGGGCAGCCGTTCGCGCAAGGCGTTGGCGGACAAGCGGCGCGTCAGAGCGGCCATTTCCCGGAGGGGTTTCAGGACATGACCGGCGATGAAATAACTGGCGACGCCCAAAACAATTGCCCCGCAGGGGCAGCCCGCGAGCAGCGGGAAAAACCAGTCCCAAAAGTTTGCGGGCCGCCAAAATCCGCAGAGCGCCATCCCCCCCAGGCCGGCCACCCACAAGACCGCTCCTGCCGCCGCGTTCCAGAAGGCCAGGCGCAAGCGCAGTGAGTGCCGCCGCAACCCGGGTTTCATCCCTGGGCCTCCTCGCGCAGCACAAAGCCCACCCCGCGAACGGTGTGGATGAGTTTGAGGGCGTGGGCCTCGTCCACCTTGCGGCGCAAGTGGGCCACATGAACGTCAATCACATTGTCCAGGGGAGTGATGCGGTTGGCCTCGTGCCACACATCTCTGGCCAGCATCTCGCGCGTCACCACCTGGCCCGACTGACGCAACAGATACGCCAGAAGGTCGAACTCCCGCGGGGTCAGGTCGATGGGCTGGCTGGCCCGCCAGACGCGGCGGGTTTCCAAATCCAGCGCCAAATCCGCCACGGTTTTTTTCAGCGGCTCGGCGCCCGCGCTCCGGCGCAGCAGCGAGCGGATGCGCGCGATCAATTCGGCAAAGGCGAAGGGCTTGACCAGATAATCGTCCGCTCCGCTTTCCAGGCCGAGGACGCGGTCCTCGACGGCATCACGGGCCGTCAGCAGCAGGACGGGAGTTTTTGCGCCGCGGGCGCGGAGCGTCTTGAGGATTTCGATGCCGCTGCGGCCGGGGAGCATCCAGTCGAGCACGACCAAGTCAAACGATTCGGCGTTGAGGAGGAAGAACCCCTCCTCGCCGGAGTGGGCGGCGGCGATGGAAAAGCCGGCGCGCTCCAGTCCGGCGGCGAGCGCGCGGGCGGTTTTGAGGTCGTCCTCGACAATGAGCAGGCGCATAAGCAAATGCCAACGGTGCAGACTGGCAGAAGCCGGCGGAGGATTCAAACAGACTCTTCGCATTCTGCGATTCAATATTTGTTTTGGCCTCAAAACATTTCCATTGACGAACAACTTTTCTTGTCTTAAAAAGCGCAAGATATGATAAGAGTTTTGGCCGCACTTTCGGTTCTCGCCGGCGCGATGGATTCCCCCGGCTTGCCCGCGGCGTCCACCAATGCCACAACGAATCCGCCGCCCGCCCCCCTGGCGCGGAGCGCCAACGCCGCGGGAACAAATTCCCCCACAAAACTTGAAAAAGTGGTGGTGACGGCTGATTTGGACGCCGCCCGCGAGCAAATCGCCCCCAGCCTGGGCGCCGTCACTTATACGATCAGCCCCAACCAGATTCAGACCATGGGCCAGGGCGAAAGCTCGTCCTTTCAACAGGTGCTTTTGCAAGCGCCGGGGGTTGTGCAGGAGGAATTCGGGGAGATACACGTGCGCGGCGATCATGGCGATCTGCAATATCGCGTCAATGGCGTTTTGCTGCCGGAGAGCCTCAATGGTTTTGGGCAGGAAATCGACACTCACCTGATCCACTCGGTGACACTGATCACGGGAACCATGCCGGCCCAGTTTGGAGACCGCACCGCCGGAATTATTGATGTCACAACCAAAACGGGTTCTCAACTCAACGGCAATGAGTTTTCGCTCTACGGGGGCAGTTACGACGAGTTCAATCCCTCCCTGGAATTGGGCGGCGCCACGAGCAATCTGGATTACTTTATTGCCGCCTCCTATTTGCACGACAACCTTGGCATTGACAACACGACGGCCGACCCCACTCCGCTGCATGATATGACGGACCAGGAAAAGTTTTTTGGTTACTGTTCGCATCGCATCGACCCAACCGGCCGGCTGACATTGCTTCTGAGCAGTTCCGACGCGGGCTTTCAAATTCCCGACACGGCCGGGCTTGCGCCGACCTATCAGTTGGCGAACAGCCCTCCGACCGACTCGGCCGCGGTCAACGAATACCAGTACGAGCAGAATTATTACGCGGTGCTCTCCTATCAGAAATCCGCGGGCGACTTTCTGTCTCAAGTTTCGATTCTGAGCCGATATACGGACATCCGCTTTACTCCCGACCCGGTACAAGGCCTTCTTTTGGCCGGCAACGCGGCGCAGGTGGAGAACAGCGATTTGGCCAACGGCCTGCAGGGGGACGCTTCCTGCGAGTTGGGCGATCACCACACCCTGCGCGCCGGGATGCTTGCGACTTATGACCTCGAACGGCTGGACACATCATCCTCTGTCTTTCCCTCCGGTTCACAATTCACTGCCAGCCCAACCACCGAGACCCTGCCCCTGCCCGGCGGCCCGGCCCCCCTGCCCGGCAACCCGCCGCAATCGTCAACCACTCCACTGACGATAACCGCCAACGGTGGCAACAGCGGGTTGAGCGCCGGCTGTTACCTGCAGGACGAGTGGCAATTGACCGATCACCTGACCTTGAACTACGGGGCGCGCTACGATATTTTTGACGTTTCCTTTGACAATGAGTGGCAAATCAGTCCGCGCGCCAATCTGGTCTGGAAGATTGACAACGCCACCACCGCCCACGCCGGCTATGCGCGCTACTTTATGCCGCCCACCTTGCAATATGTTCATCCGTCCACTGTCAAAGAATTTGAATACACCACCGACGCTCCCTTCAACGCGCAGGACGATCCGCCAAAAGTCGAACGTGACAATTACTTTGACCTGGGCCTCTCGCGGCAAATCACCCCGGCGTGGCAGATCACAGGGGACACGTTTTGCAAGCTGGCCAAAAACCTGCTCGACGACGGCCAGTTCGGCAGCGCGGTCATTCTCAACAATTTTAATTACGCGTCCGGCACGGTTTATGGCGCGGAACTCGGCAGCACTTGCAAAAAAGGACCTTTCTCCGCCTATGGGAATTATTCCTACGTGCAAACCTGGGTGCGGGACTTTGACTCGGTTGAAAATGAATTTCCCGACAACGAGCTTTCCTACCTGACCACGAACCACGTGCAACTGGACCACCAGGGGCGCTTCACCGGTTCCGGCGGTGTTTCTTATGATCTGCGCAAAAACCTCCGCGTCCATGCGGACTTCCTCTACGGCTCCGGCCTGCGGGCCGGTTTTGCCAATATGGAAGAATTAAGCCCTTATTGTCCTGTGAACGCCGGCATCGAGTATACCTGGAACATGCGCGCTGCGGGCATCCGCCAACTGAAGCTGCGTTTTGACTGCCTTAATGTCCTGGACGAACCTTACGAGTTGCGCAACGGCACCGGCGTGGGCATCGCCGCCCCGGCCTACGGCCCGCGCCGCGGCTTTTACGGCGGTCTCACCGCGGCTTTTTGAGCGGGGACTCCCGCCGGGCATGAACCGGCGGTCCATGTCCCTCCGCTCCGCGCCATTTGTTTTAACCCTAAAACATTTTCTTGCCATTATTATCTTTTTAGCATAAACCATTAAAATATGGTCGGTCTAATACACCTTTCCAGGCGCCATTGCTGTGTCGCGCTCGGCTGCCTGGCTTTAAGCGCGCCGCCCGCCAAAGCCGATGGCGCCGCCCCGGCCAACGCCCCGGCGGCATCCGCCGGGTTAAGCGCCGCGGAGAAGCCGGCGGACGGGGCGGAGGAGGCTTGGAACTGGCACGTTCAGAATACCGTCATCGGGCAGGGAGATTTCGGTTTTCCCGCCAAATACTCCGGCCCAGCCAGCCTGAACAGCGAGGGCGAGGCCCAGGAAACCATTACGCTGGACTTGTTTGCCGGCGCGCGGTTATGGCGCGACGCCGAGGCGCACCTGGACGGACTGATGTGGCAGGGCTACGGTCTGAGCCAGACGCATGGCGTCGAGGGATTTCCCAATGGCGACGCCTACAAAGCCGGCACCGAGACTCCCTACCTTATGTTGGCGCGCTTGTTTGTTCGTCAAACCATCGGCTTGGGCGGCGAACAGGAGGCCGTGCCCGATGACCCGGTCACGCTGGCGGGCAAACAGGACATTTCGCGGCTGACCTTCACCCTCGGCCGGTTCAGCCCCCTGGACATTTGCGACAACAACACCTACGCGCAAGACCCGCACACGCAGTTTATGAATTGGGCGATGATGGGCAACCTGGCATGGGATTACGGGCAGGATACCGTCGGATTCACCACCGGACTTGCCGTGGAATTGAATCAGCCGAAATGGGCGTTGCGCTACGGATTTTTCCAAATGCCGCAGGACAAGAATGGTTTCTCGGGCGACGACCGGTATCTCATGTGGCCCTCCAAAGGAGCCTACGGCCCGTTTTTGCGCGCTTGGGCCATGATGACGGAATTTGAGCGCCGCTACAGCGTCAACGTTCATCCGGGTGCGATTCGGTTTCTGGCCTGGCTCAACGAAGCGGACATGGCCAGTTACGCGGCGGCGATTCCCATTCTGGAGGCCAACGGCGCCGGGGCGGACATCTCCGCGGCGCGCGCCTTTCGCTACAAATACGGTTTTGGGCTGAACTGGGAACAGGAAATTGCGAGGAACGCCGGCCTGTTTTCGCGCCTGGGCTGGAATGACGGCCATGAAGAGGCCTGGACGTTTACCGATGCCAATTGGACGGCATCACTGGGCGTGAGCGTCAAAGGCGAAGAATGGCACAGGCCCGGCGACACCTTCGGCCTTGCCGGCGTCGTGAGCGGCGCTTCGCGCGAGAACCAAAAATTTCTGGAGGCAGGCGGCCTGGACATGCTCGACGGCGACGGCGCGCTGAATTACGGCTGCGAGAAAATCCTCGAAACGTACTACAATTTCAAAATCTGGAAGACTGTCCACATCACGTTGGATTACCAATTCATCACCGACCCGACGTTCAATCGTGATCGCGGGCCGGTGTCAGTTTTCGGCGCAAGACTCCACTGGGAATACTGAAAAGTGAACACGGCTTCTACTGATGCAAGGGGAGTCCGGCTTGGTAGCGCCGCAACTCACCGTTGAGCTTCGCCGCCAAATCCTGCCGCCCCGCCGACCGGGCCAGTTCAATGGCCTTTTGGGCGCTCTGCACCGCGTCGCCAAATCGTCCGGCCTCGGCGAAGGCGGCGGCGAGGGTGCCAAGAATGACCGGGTTTTTTCCGCCGGACAACTCATTGGCCTGCCAGGCCAGTTGCACCGCTTTGTCACCGTTGCGCAGCGACGCCTGCGGAGCAGTGGCCAGGCACCAGGCCAGGTTCTTTTGGACTTCTGGATCAACCGGCCCGATTTGCATCGCCTTTTGGAAATAATCAATCGCTTCGTCCGCCTTCCCCTTTTGCAGAAGAAGTATGCCGAGGTTGTTGCAGGCATCCGCGTAGTCAGGCCTGATTTGCAGCGCCTTTTGGAAATGAACGATGGCTTCGTCTGCTCTTCCCTCTTGCAGAAGAACAATGCCAAGGTTGTTGTGGACTGCCGCGTAGTCGGGCTTGATTTCCAGCGCCTCTTGGAAATGAACGATGGCTTCGTCCGCTCTTCCCTTTTGCGCCAGAGCGCAGCCGAGGCTGTAGTGTGCTTCGGCGAAGCCGGGCTTGATTTTCAGCACCTCGCGGTAATGGGTGATCGCTTCGTCCATCCGTCCCTGTCGGAAAAAGGCACTGGCAAGGTTGTTCCGGGCTTCCGCGTAGTCGGGCTTGATTTCCAGCGCCTTTTGGTAACAGGCGATCGCTTCTTCCACCCTTGCATTTCGGCCAAGAGCGATGCCGAGGTTGTTGTGAACTTCCGCGAAGGCAGGATTGATTTGCAGCGCCTTTTGGTATTGAGAGATCGCTTCGTCCATCCGTCCCTGTCCGAAAAAGACAACGCCGAGGTTGTTGTGGGCTTCCGCGTAGTCGGGCTTGATTTGCAGCGCCTTTTGAAACTGGGTGATCGCTTCGTCCACTTTTCCTTTTTGTCTCAGAGCGTTGCCGAGGTTGTTGTGGGCTTCCGCGTAGTCGGGTTTGATTTGCAGCGCCTTTTGAAACCGGGTGATCGCTTCGTCCACTCTTCCTTTTTGGCTCAGAGCGATGCCGAGGTTGTTGTAGGCTTCCGCGTAGCCGGGCTTGATTTGCAGCGCCTGTTGGAATTGGGAGATCGCTTCGTTGTACCTTCCTCTTTGGTCAAAAGCCTCGCCGAGATTGTTGTGGGCGGCATAGTTGTCTGTGGTGCAGTCGAGCGTGTGGGGCCACAAGATTTCGTTGCTTTTCCAATACCCGGTCTGTATCCAGGCGCAGACCATCAACACCGCCAGCACGCCGCCCATCAGGCCCCCAAAAAGCCCACGGCTTAACTGCCATTCCGCCGCCAGCCATGTCACCGCCATACAAATGCCGATCTGCGACAGGTAGGTGCAGCGATCCGCATGGGCAAATGTACCTGCCTGAACAATGCCGATCATCGGCATCAACATTCCCAAATACCAAAGCCAGCCCATCAGCAACCACGGCCGCCTCCGCCGCTCTGCCCATGCGACTGCTGCAAGGCCGGCCAGCAGCACCCCGGCCAGCGCCACTTCCCATGGCGGCAGGCCGTGCTGCGGATAGGGATAAGGCACCGCCAGTCCTTCCGGCCAAACCATCTGGCGCAGATAGACGGCACAGGAAACCAACGCATTGCCGAGGCGCAACGGCATGGAAATGTTGTTGTTGGCTGCGATCGCTTTTGCCTCCGCCAGGACAGTCACCGCGCACGCCCCGGCGGCCAGCGCCAGCAGGGGAATCTTTTCCAGGATCAACCCCGAAAGCTTTCGGGGCTGATCGAACCGGTTCAAGGGCCAGTAATCCAGGAGCAACAACACAAAGGGCAGCGTCACCACCGTCGGCTTGGACAGCAACGCCAGCACGAACGCGGCGGCAACCATCCAGTAGCGGGCCGGCGACTTCGGGTTGCCGACATAGCGGACATAGGCGCCGAGCGTGAGCATGAAGAAGAAGCCGGCAAGCACATCCTTGCGCTCCGCCACCCACGCCACCGATTCGACCCGCAGCGGATGGATGGCAAACACCGCCGCCACGAACGCGCTGCGCCACAGAGCGCCGGTCATCTGGAGCAGAACCAGGAACAGCAGGATGGCCGAAGCAGCATGCAACAGGACATTGGTCAAATGATACCCGCCGGCGTGGAGTCCGTGGAGTTGATAATCCGCCATGAGTGAAAGCATCGTCAGCGGATGGTATAAAAAGCAGTCCGCATGGGTGAAAATCCAGGCCAGTCCCTTGAGGCTCAGACCGCCTGCGACTTTTGCGTTCTCATAGACATAGATGTCGTCGTCGTAGTTGACGAATCCGAAGCCCGCCGTCTGCCCGAACACGGCCAGCACCGCCAGGAAGAGAACCATGCAAACAGCCGCCACCTGCCAGGTTTGTGGTTTGATTGCCGCCGGTGTCGCTGCCATATTCACGGGTTTCAAATTAATGTGTTTGTTCAGGGATATGATATGGGCTGCCTGACTGGTAGAGTTGCATCTCCAATTGAAGTTGCCCGGCCAGCCTGGTGTCGGATTGCGCCGCGGCCAGATGCAAAGCGCG
>Ga0326728_10010758_pt1 | contig 21250 bp, 29 predicted proteins | sample MB3enrmetagenome_FD_207602 | JGI IMG/M metagenome (GOLD analysis project Ga0326728, IMG submission 207602) | Lab enriched peat soil microbial communities from McLean, Ithaca, NY, United States - MB31MN | ecosystem: Environmental > Terrestrial > Soil > Wetlands > Peat | place: USA: New York... | reverse complement strand
AGCTGACCTTGGTTTCCCCAATTGTGGTGTGCAGCGTGTACGGAGCCTTTGCAACCAGAGAGAATTCCGCCAGCGTATGAAGGTACTGAAGGAGAGTCTCCTCATCAAATTGGGTGGCAGCAAAAATTCCAAATCCAGGGAAAGCCGGTGGCCGAACTGGAGGGCAAGACCCGTTCCGCCGGCGAGATAGAAGCGGTCAACGATATGCGCATCCCAAAGGGTACGGAGAGTTGCGTCGGTCGAGGCGGTGATCACCTCGCGGTGCCATACACCGTCTTCATGAGTTGCCATGACAACTTCCTCGTGTGAGAGTTGTGGTTAGCGGCTGCCGTTGAGCGCCGCAACCTCGCAGGAAGGGACCTTATACACCAGAGCCCAGAAATTGGCGGACTTCTCCGAGAGGCGGCACTCCGTCACGAGCACCCTTCGGATATCGGCTTCCGAGAACTTCTGCCGTAACCATGTCACTGCCTCCTCATCGCCGTACTCCAGAACACGGAAAATCGTGTAGTCGGGAAAAGCCTCGGGCGTGAAGGTGTCAAGGTTCGTATCCCAGAAGAGTGTTTGCAAATGTCTGGGAATCATACTGTTATAAGTATAGGCCAGAGTGCAGCCTAGCAAATCAATTTGCTCACGAGCCCACATGCCTCGCCAAAACTCTATTGGGATGCAAATGGGCCATCTATTGCTGCTTTTTTGGCGCCGATATGTCTGTCGATCATCGTTCAAGTCCGCAAATATCCCAGACTGAAGAGGGCACCGATGTCGAGAATATGCTGGACCGAGCAGCCGTTGGCAACCAAGCACCGCGCGATTCGGTCGGCTGCTTTCAGGCCGCATCGACAGGGATCGTTTCGCCAAACGGGGCGACTTGTGAACTGGAACACACCCAGATGACAGGGTAGTGCGGTTCCCGGTCCGGGACTGGGCCGTACAGGTCGGTGAGGATGACCAGAGCGTGCGGGTTGAGTCCGTTATGGTCGATGTACTCGAAGATGGGGGCAAATTCCGTGCCACCTCCGCCCTCCGGCATAAGTACCACCTGCTCATCGCAGGAATAGACGTCATGGCGGTGGATGAGCGTGTCGAAGTAGAGCAGGTGGACCTTCTCGGGCCTGTGCTCTTCAATCAGGGCATTGACCTCGCCCGCAAACTGGCCTAGCTGCCGCTCGCTGATGGATCCGGAGCAGTCGATGGCCACTACCAATTCGCCGACGCCTTCCCGGCTGATGCCTGGCAGGTAGAGCCCGGTGTGAATGAAGCGGCGATTGGGGCGCATCCACGAGTAATCGTTCGGGATCGTAGCTGAGATCGAGCGCTTGAACCGGTCCCTCCAATCGACCGTGGCCGCCGCCGTCTGTTCGAGAACGCGGTCCACGCCGGCTGGCATCTTGCCTGCCATGCGTGCGACGGCCGCGGCTTGATGCACCGCGGCGCGCCATTCAGTCTCGGCAGCGGTACGCTGGGCATCGGACAGGGGCTGGCCGGGAGCCTCGGGATTCGGGGCATCCAGAATCTGGCCGAATCCGCCCGGCGTCCTGGGCGGCTGAGGGACCTGGTTGCCGCCGGGATCTGGCAGGCTCGATTGGCTACCACTGGACGAGTCTGAATTACCTGACGATCCCGACGATTGAGTGGAGCCGGAGTTCGACGAATTCTCGGACGCTTCCTCTTTGAGCCTGTTGTAGATCTGCTCGGCACTGAGGTTGTGGTAGCGGTAATCGTCCAGAGCGTCTTTCGGCAGCGCCAGGCCGGCCTTGAGTACCAGGGGATTGATGGCGTAGTCGGCCGCCTCATTCCATCGTCCGGGGTTGCGGTTGCCGCGCCGGGTGTGATGCTGGAGGGCGGGGTGCATGACTTCGTGGGCCAGCACGCCTACCAGTTGGTCGGGCGGCAACTCCTCTACAAAGGCTGGATTGTAGAAGAGGCTCTTGCCGTCAGTCGCCATGGTGGGGATGCTGGGAGCGGAGACCGGTGCGAGCCGGAAAATGAGTGCTCCGAAGAAGGGATGGTCGAGCAGAAGCACGGTTCTGGCTTTCCGGATTAGGTCAAGTGCTTTCAGTTTCACGGGTGACACTCCCTGCGGCATGCCCTGCGAGTAGGTGCCAACTACTTGAATTGGCGCTCCGTCGAACTCGCCGCCGCACGATACTGTGGTCGAAGCGGCGGCGAACGGCTGTTGGGGTCAGGCTGGAACGCCCATGTACGCGGCCATGTGGTCCAGAATCGAGGAGGTCTCGTTCTCGATGGACTCCTCGGTGCTGGCGGGAGTTTCGAAAAGCGGCGCCGAGCCGGCCGCCTCGGTCTGCGGCGGCTCCGCGGGCGTTTGCTCGATGGCCAGGACGCCGGCGATGGTGCGCGCGATCGCAGCGGCGCTGGCAGCGGTCTCGAGCCGGGTTGTCGGGCTGTTGCGCAGCAAGTCAGCGGAATGTTGGCACAGCTGCTTACGCACCTGCTCGGTAAGGGAGGCCAGGTGCGGGTCGCCAACGATGTTGAGCCGAGGCAACAGCTCTACGAGGTCGCTGACATTCGAGACCAGCGTGCCGTGGAAGCGGGCCTCCGGATCGGCCAGCCGGCTTGCCATGTGATTTGTCACGTCATAGAGACGTGTCCAGAGGTCGCGCATGCCGTCTCCGATCGCCGTGCGGGTTGAAGCGTCGATATCGCGGGCAATGCGAGCCTGTTCGTCCTCCGACAAGTTGACGCGGAAATCGTCGCCGGTTGGGATCGGGAGAATCTCCGGTCGGAAAGCAAATTTCTCCTTCACCTTCTCGGCGGACGGGTAGTCCTTGAGGCGGAACAATTTGCCGAGCATGGGCTGCGCCTCCTGGACGTAGGAGTCGTAGGCATCCAGAAACTCGTCGACTGCATACCGGAACTCGGTCGCGAAGTTGCGCATTTGCGCCTGGAACTCAAAGTAGAGCTCCGCGGGCAGAATGCGCAGTCCCTCGTCGCTCCAGGGAAGGGTGACGCGGTAGAAGTACTGGCGAATGCGACCCGCGATCACCTGAATCTCGTCGAGCTTGGGCGCTTCGCAAAACAGGCGCTTATTGTAGCGGCCTGCCTCTTCGTTGGCGCCGTTGAGAGTGGCAAAATCGCGGCTGGCCTTGCGGTCGTGCTTGCGGGCGGCCCAAAGGGTGATGTGGACGGCAGCAAGCATTGCCTTGGTTGAAAGGTCCATGGCTATTGCTCCTTGGCGGGCGCCGGGCAGCGGCCTTCAGGCCACCACACCGGCAAACCGGACACTGAAATCGATAAAAGTTGACGTCTTGGTGATGGCGCTATCGCGCAAGGCGGCATCGCGCATGGAGAGCACGCAGTACTCGGGTTCCATCCGAAAGAGATACTGGCCGGCCTGGCCTATATTCCGGTCGTTGATGACCCGACCCAGGGCGGTAGCGACGGCAATGGACACGGATGGGTCATCCGGAATCTTTGTCGTCGTGGGGTTGAGCAGAATCTCATCGGTGGAAGGAAGGTCATGCAGTAAATGCAGGAAGGAAAAGAACTCTGCGGCGGCGCCACCTCCCAGCACACCGTTGAGCATGTGGAGCAGTAGGTCATCGAGGGTGGTATGACGGGCAAACCACCCTTGGAGGATGCGCGAAGTCATGGCCCAGGCGCGCGGATTCGGCCAGGCGTATGCATCGGCGGAGTGGTCGGGGACCAGCAGCAGGTTAGGCCGAAAGCGCAGGAAGGCGATGACCTGGGCCAGAATCTTGTGGACAATGGCCCAGCTACACCAGTCCGGCATTGTCGGTTCCAAAAAGAGGTGCTGGAAGCGAGCACGAAGGGGGTAGGGCATTGCGAAGTGGACCCCGCGCTCGGAGGGTGGATTGCCGGCCGCCATGATATCCCAGCCATCGGGCAGTACATAGTCGCCCAACCGCCGGTCGAGCACCAGTTGGTAGCAAGCGGCCTGGACCATCTGCGGCGCCGAGGTCAACTCGTCGAGGAAGAGGATGCCCTTTTCCTCACGGGGCAGGAAGTTGGGCACGAGCCACCTGGTGGTGTCACCGTCGATGCAGGGAAGGCCGCGCAGGTCGACGGGGTCGAGCAGAACGGCGCGCAGGTCGATGAAGTTGACGTTCCGCGCAACGGCCAGGTCGCGGACAATGTCGGATTTGCCGACGCCGGGGGCACCCCAAATGTGCACGGGGATGTGTTCGCAAAGCGCGCAGTTGAGCGCTTCGATAAGGGCAGAAGGGGTCATGGCTTACTCGCGTTTCGAAGGTGGGGGAAGAAGGTCGGTTTAGAGGAGTGCCGGGCCAGGGCATCGTCGACTGGCGCAGCAGTAGCGGCAGAGGGAGGTCCAGGCCGGAGGCCCGGTGCCTGTGTCCTGGGGGCAGGCCACATGGCTGCTACTCATCCAGCTTGGCTTTGACCCAATCCTGGTAGCCGCGGACCGTGTCGCCATTGGAGACTTCTGCCCGCCAATCGGCCATGGGGTAGTCCGGGTGTTCTTGCCACGGATCGGCCAGTTGAGGGGCCACGCTCACGTGCTTACTGAGAGCAGCGATCTCCTCCGCGCGCTGGCGATAGTCGGCTGGGTAATAGGGGCTGCGTGTGAGAATTGCTTCAACGCGGCTCACAAAGTCCAACGCCACCTGCCGGGCTGGAAGCCGCTGTGACTCCGCAACTTCAACGCGCTCGTCGGAGCGGAAGAACGCGACAATCTTCCGCTCGGGGATGAACTGGACTCCCGGACGGTCCAGGTCATACACGTCGACTTGGTCGACGCCCGCAGTTTCGCTCTCTTCAATGTTCTTGGCGAGAGACTGGAGCGTATCGGCTTCGTATGCCCAGATGATGTCGCCGCTCGACCGCTCAACGGCGGTGAAGCGCTGCGGTTGCGCCGGCACATTAAAGCCGTTTTCAAAAAGCCAGCCGGCATCCTTGAGGATTGTGTCGGCCAAGTATGTGCGGCGGCCATTACGGGTCGCTGGATTTTCCATTGGGATCTCCTACTTTCTGGCTCCGGTGGGCTGGGTATAGGTCGAACCAGTCGATTCTGGATCGGGGCGGAGAGCACCGTTCTGATAGGGGTCGATGAACTCGCAAGCCATCACCGCAAACGCTGACAATAGAACTGGCTCACCGTTGATGGTGCATAGACTGGGCTCGGGGAGGTCTGTGGCGCTCAGTGGAGAGTTCCAGTTTCTGGCGCAAGAATCACAGATGCCACAATCCGGAATGTCGCGGCCCTCGCTGGCGCGGGTGTAGGCTGCGCCGACCAGGAGATGGCCGCAAGCGGAGCAGAACAGAGTCGGAGCGTTGACCGGAGGATCAAGCAGCAAACAGTCCGGGGAATGAAAGGGATGCTCTCCGCAGAATCTGCAGACCATACATCTCTCCTTATTCAGAAAAGACAGCGTTGACATTCAAGGCGACGGCGATCTTCTTGGCCGTTTCCTTGGTGAAGTTCCAATACACGTTCTGATGGATCACGTTGATGCCTCTCGGCTGCAGGTGGCCGGAGTGGATGGAAAGAGTCTGGCCGTGGTGTTGGAAGCGCACCGGAGTGGCCTGGGAGTACGGCACCATCTCGGCGCGCAGGGCTTCAATCTGCTCGGGGGAGTACGCGTCGGAGAGTTTGGGACCGAGGGTTTCCATGGTCAGCCCCTCTCTTGACCGTGGGCGCGTATCTTCGCGGCTGAGACGTAGGCCGCATTGATACCGGTGCTTCTCGGGGTTCCGGAGGCGGGGGCGGCTGCGGCAGGACGCACATCGTCACCGATTTCCCACTTTCCAATGCTGTTGCCGGTCTCATCGAGGATGTTCTGCCCACATCCCTCGCAGAAGAGGCCCGGTCCGAGAATGCGGATGTCCTTCGCAGCATCCCGTAATGCCTTCGCTACGTCTGCGCCGGTGCGGGGCGCTTCGTCGCTCCATTCAATGTCCAGTGTGAATTTCATGGGCGTCCTTCGTGGCCAGTGCGGCCGACGTAAAATGTGGCGCTATGCTTGTTCCTGGGGCCGCGGCGCCAGTCTTCCTGCTGCTCGTTCGGCAGCCCACCAGGCATCGCGTGCGCGAATAGCTTCTGTGCGCAGGTCCGCGGCGTACTGTTCGAGTTGCTTCCGACTCAGGTGTTTGGTGGCTTCGTAGCTTTCGACCGCCCGGGGGCCGAGGTAGCGCGGGAAGAGGTTTCGCGCCAAGGGTCCGTCCGGGTTGGCCTTCGCACGCCGCACCACAGCAGCGTCAACGGCATTCCCGTCATACATCTCAAAGCAGGTATCGAAATTGCGGGTCGGTTCGCCATTTCTTGCGATAACGGCACTAGCGAAATTGACCCGATCCCAAAAGCCTTCAAGTTCATGAATTTGGCTGGGCATACGGATGGTTCCTTGGCGCTCGGAGAGAGCCGCGCAGCTCGGTTAAGTGATGTGAGACGTAAGATCGGCGGGAGCTTGTTTTCTTGCTTAAATGACCCATATAAAGGATAATATCGTTTCAAATACCATATATATGGGTATAATAGGTCTATGGCCAGAGCGACTCGCGCATACCCGGCGTTATCCGAAAACGCGACCATCCAGATCCAGAAGCTGGGTCAGGACCTTGCTGTCGCCCGCAAGCGGCGACACATGTCCATGAGCGAAATGGCGGAGCGCATGATGGTGAACCTGAAAACGGTGCAACGAATGGAAAAGGGCGATCCTGCCGTGGGAATCGGAATCGTAGCCACGGCACTCTGGGTCCTGGGCCTTCACCGGCGCCTCGGTGACCTGGTCACACCGGAAAGCGACACAGTGGCTCTTCAAGAAGACATCAGGAACCTGCCGCGCGATTTTCGGAGATCAACTAAACGAACGGACAAATTCGATTTTTGAGTGAGCGATGCCAACAGCCTACGTTTATGTCTTTCTGGAAGAAGGTCCAGTTCCCGCCGGGATACTGGAAACAAGTGGTACTGGCCGCGAGGCAGCGGCGCGTTTTCGGTATGGCCGGCGCTATCTTCAGCGCGAAGACCGACTGGCGGTCGATCCCGTTCAGTTGCCTCTGACGGCCCCTGACGCAGACCGGGAGTACATCACCGAAGAAGGCTTTGTCCTCTTCAACGGTATTCGGGATGCAGCCCCTGACGGTTGGGGCCGTCATCTGATGGATCGCGCCGCCGGCGCACAGGCCCTCTCGGAATTCGATTACCTGGTGGCGACAGGAGAATCTCGCGTTGGTGCGCTGGCATTCGGTACAGATCTGTCCGGACCGCGGCGGATTGTTCCATGGGCCGAGGAGCAGGTTGAAGGCGAGACTCTCGACTTAGCGGGGATGATTGAAGCTGTCCGTGAGCTGGATACCGCTGAGGGTTTGCCCAGGAAGTATCGGCGTTTTCTCTTGCGCGGGTCCTCTCTTGGTGGGGCCCGGCCGAAGGCAACCACGGAATACGACGGCAGGCAATGGATCGCGAAGTTTGGCCGTGCCGATGATCGCAGCCCAATGTGCCGCATCGAATTTGTCACGATGAAGCTGGCTGAACAGGTGGGCATCGCGGTACCTCCGGTACGGCTCGAAAAGGCACTCGGACAAGACATCTACCTGATTGAGCGTTTCGACCGGGTGCCGAACGATGCAGGGTACCGTCGCCTCCCCTTTATCTCGGGACTGACAATCCTCGGCGCCCATGAAAGCGAGTCGTCACGGCAGAGCTACCGTGGGCTGGCGGATCAGTTGCGTCGCTTTGGGTCAGAGCCTACAGAAGATCTGAAGCAGCTTTGGCGCAGAATGGTGTTCAACATTCTTTGCAACAACAACGATGACCACCTGCGAAATCATGGCTTTCTGTGGGACGGCCGCGGCTGGAGGCTGTCCCCCGGCTACGATATCGTCTCGTTTCCTCAGGTGGGCACGGAGCGGGATCTTGCTATCGGTGTCGGTCGCAATGGACGCCGGGCGACGATAGAGAACGCATTGACCGATGTAGCAAGTTTTGGCCTTTCACGAAGTGAAGGCATTTCCATCACTCAGATGATGCAGAGAACCGTGAAAGCAAGTTGGGAGAAGTTGTGCGTAAGCAATGGATTCACCACTCTCGAAATTGAGCGGCTTCGCAACTGTTTCCTTGCCTGCGATGAAACGATTCAGGTTGCTTAAAGGTCTGGCCGTCATCTGAACCTTATGCCGAGAGTGGGTGGTCATTGTTCGGGCTGGGTCGAACCGGGTCTGCTACGCCTTCTGCGGAAAAGCGGTTCATTCCATATGGATGGGGAACGGAGAAGCAATCAGCCCGGGGCAACTATCCGGAAAGTCCGGATAGTTGCGGGGCGGCGTCAGGTTCAGGAGGCGAACTCGACGAGGTGTTGCTGGCGCCGGCGCTTGGTGGCTTCTTCCCGGGCAGCTTGGTCGGCGAGGATGGTAGTCGAGGACGGGCCGGACGGCTTCGAGTAGTGGCAGGACAGCCTGGAGGAGGAAGCGGGCAGGTCTGTTTGGGTGAACTTCCACCGTTCGGCTTGGATGCGGATGCGGTTCAGCTCGGAGATGGGGAGTTTGACGCTGAAGCGGAGCTATAAGCAGTGGCCCAATGAGGACGATTCTCCAGCTTATAGCTGGACGATCTTGAGGCCAGGGATGAGCCGGAAGTGGCGGAGATTGACGGTCAAGATAGGGAAGCCAAGTTCCAGCGCCGTGGCGCCGACCAGCAGGTCGCCAAAGGGAATGGTCACACCCTGGGCCTGCTGCTCGCCGTCGATCTTTCCGGCCAGCAAGGCCGTTGCCTTTGTGTACGGATAGATCGTCAGATCGCTCAGCAGTTCATCGATGAAGGACTGGCGGAGAAGCCGCATTGCCTGGGTTTGCGCACGATATATTCCGTGGACGAGTTCCGTCAGCCCAACCGAAGAGAGCGCGGCATCCTGATCGCCTGTCACGGAGATGACTTGCTCGATCAGTTTCTCGACTGTATCCCCTCGGCGCTCGGCGGCGATGACGACGCTGGAGTCGAGGATCAGGCCCATGGGTTTTCCAGCGGCTCGGGATGGCTGTTGATGACTCCTTCGAGGTCATGAGCGAAGCCCCCGTCCAGAGTGACCGTGGAGCCATGCTCTTTGGCTAGGCGGAGGGATTCCGAGAGCCGCCGCAGAGGGCTCTCGACAGCCGTGCGCAGTACAACGGCAGGAGATGCAGCGTCCTCGATGACGACTTCAACCCCGGCGCGGACACGGGCCAACACACCGGCGAAGTCGCGGCAGGCGTCGGCATCCGAGATGTGGATCGTTGCCATACTCATAATGATACCTCGATTTCAGTTTGTTCTTATGCAGACTTGCAGCGAGGTGAGAGAGGCGGACCTGCTGAGAGAAGTTGCAGAGGAGAGAGTGCTGGCCACTGCCCGGGCGGAGGCCGGGCAGTAGCTCGGAGGAAATTCAGGAAGCGAACTCGACGAGGTGTTGCTGGCGCCGGCGCTTGGTGGCTTCTTCGCGGGCTGCCTGGTCGGCGAGGATGGTGTCGAGAACGGGCCGGACGGCTTCGGTGGGGGCTTCGAGCAGGGGCAGTACGGCCTGGAGGAGGAAGCGTGCGAGGTCAGTTTGGGTGAACTTCCACCGTTCGGCCTGGATGCGGATACGGTTCAGCTCGGAGATGGGGAGTTTGACGGAGAAGCAAAGCAGGGGTTGTTTGCCGCGGCGCCGAGCGCGAGCCTGATTCTCCTGTCCAATGAGGTTGAGGGCTTTGAGCAGGACCTGTTCCTCGTGTTCGCCGGGAGGCGGGGGAACGAGGGCGAAGGGTTTGGCATGGTCGGCGCCGGCGTCGAGGCGGTCGAAGGTATCGGAGGTATTCTCCATTTGTTCCCCTTTCAAGAAGACGTTAGCACGGGTGCTGGGGCGAAGCAAGGGCGAAGAGCATTATGTGCGGATCGTGCGATCCAGAGCTGAAGAAGAGGCGCAGTCGGCCCTTGGAAGGCGGGGGTTGAACGTCTTCTCTGGCCGGCCAGACCTGCTCGTGCAAGTCGCATGCCGCCTGGACTGCCGGGAACCATCACTGTTCCCCACCATATATATGTAGCTGTACAGCCCGCAGCCAACCACATGTCACTAGCTGTTCCAAGAACAGGGTCTTGCCGCCGCGCTCGCGCGGCGGGTGGGGGGTGAGGGGAGAAGCGCGTGCGGTGTCTGCCGAAGATGAGAAAAGACACTGGGGACGGAGGGCCTTCGGCGGTATTGGCCTTATTGGGACTGTGGGCTGTACAGCTACATGCACCGAGCAAGAAATGTGCTGCTGCTGGCAAGACCGGATTCTCTCGGTGCACCGGATTGAGTGGCAGGGAAAGAGGTGGGCTGCGGGCTGTACAGCTACATAACCGAAATGAAATTGGGGTGCTGCTCCCCGGTTTAAGACCACTTCCCAACCGCTTTCAGCGCGGTCCTGATTGTCGACAGCGGAAGCAGCAGAGAGAACGGCGCATCCAGCAGCGGCATGGCGCCATAACTGGCATACCATCCGGCTACTCGTTCATTTTTGGCGTCGATGACAAGGATAACCCCGCCAACCTCCGCCGACGCCATTAGGCACCGTCTGCCAGCCGCAAGCAGAAGCTGTCCGCCAAGTCCCTGCCCCTGCAGCTTGCGATCCACGGCCAACCGCGCCAATCGGAAACCCGGCACATCATGGCGAGCCAACCCCCGCCGCACGATCTCCGGAGTGCGCGCAAATTCAACCGATGCGGGGCTCAAACTGTAGAAGCCAAGGACGGTTTTGTTGTCGGCATCGTCGACCGCAAGAAATGTCTTCGCACCACCCAATTCGTGGCTCTTGCGGGCATAACGGTACAGGAATTCATTCAGTGCCTCTTCGCCGCAGTCGAAGGCTTGCCTATCATGTCTCTTGTCAATAGGTTCTTCGTGCCATGCCGTCATCATTACGACCGCTGTGGCAAAGCCTGAGCTGCAGCCAGCAGGCTTGCGGTCGGCGCAGGTGGATTCTCCAGCAGGTCCAGAACACGGAGACTGTCACGCTCGGAGAGTTGCACATGATCGGCTTCCTGGATGACGGCCTTGGCAGCACTCAATGCATGGCGAAGGACGAAATCCGTTAGGTCGGTGTGGTCGAGCGCCACTGCTCGCAAGAGCAGCGCCTTTTCCGTGGCACGAATTCGCAAGGACATTCGACTATTGTCTTCTACTGCTATTCTTGGCATCGCGTGACTTGTCCTTTCATGTACACATTCAAAGAGTACAACGAAACGCTGCGGGAGGCAATCCTCGGCTCCATCAGAAAGTGTGCGGCGGAAGGTCCAACGGGCCAGCCGCTGGCGAAGCACGCCAGTCAGCGGGCCAACCTTGCACTTCTCGTGTGTCCAATTCTGGGCGGGATAGCACATTCGCATCTTCCACGAGGATGGGAGCCAAAACATACAAACGAGTGGGCTTGGTGCAAATAGAAATATCGTTCGAGGCCCCCCGGTTTCAGTGCGGCAGAATCCAGGACATTCGTGTTGATGACTAGGCTGCGAGCGAGCATCAACGCTTCTTCTTGTCTGCCCTTGCCAGCTTGACTACCTCATCAATCTGGCGCGAAGTAAGAGCATGCGTTCGGTTTTGCTTGGCTTCGGCCCCAATGATCTTCAGGACCTCTGGCTCCGGAGTGGTTGCCTTGCGGCTGGATGCCTTGGCCGGTTGGCAGGTTTTCCGGTCAAGCGCCGCCGCGCGCGCCTTCATCGACTGCGTGGCGTTCTTGCCTACCTGTATCTTCCAGCCCACCTTGAGATCCCGAGGGAACTCCTGGATGTGGGTGTCCGATACGTCCAGGCACATGCCCACCTTGAAGCGCTCGGGCAGCGCCGTCAAGGGCGTCATCGAGAAGTCGGCGATGCCGTCGATAGTCATGCCGGGCGCCAGCCTGGTGCCTTCGCCGCAACCCAACAGTCTCAAGTTGCCGCGGATGTGGGTGCCGGGCGCAAAGATCGGCTCGCGATTGTCCTGGAAGGTGAGGTTGCCGGTGACTACCGACTGTGGCGGCAACGTGCCGCGCAGAATCAAGGGAGCGGCTTGCCTGGGTGTGAGGTGAAGCCGCTGCTGGCTGTGGGTGTCGCGCTGCCCCTGACGCGGAGCGGACCGCGCAGAAACAGCCGGGCGTGAAGTGTTGTTCCCGCGCATAGAATGCTCCATGGTAAGAGAGTATCGGCCTGAGAGATACGTCGCGCTACTCCGGAACAGGCATTATCCGGGATACGCGATGCCGGTTGGCAAACTCAACGCTGCACCGCGGTAAAAGCCGCAACGGAACGGTATCGAATCCCAACCTGTAAGCCATGTTTACAAGTTCGGCCGATGGAGGCTTGGCAGTAGTTCCGAGCAATCGTCGCAGTTGCCAACTGTGCTACTCGGCGCTCTTGGTTGCGACCTCCAAGAATGGGTCGGACGTCAAAACCACATCCCTGCTTTCAAGCAGACCGGACAGCGCATCCTGGATCTCCGTGTAGGAATAGTGGTCCATTTGCAGTTCGGAAAGCAGGGCGGTCGGCTTCAGGGGAGATTGCTTGATGCGGTTGAGCACCGCCGCCGTGCAGGATGCCGGATCTGGAGGACACGGAAACGTGGCGATCTTTCCCTCCTCCGCCAGTTCGGTAAGGTCCACCTGGACGGGAGTGCTCCCATCTTTCGGCAGCACCGTAAAGACAGTTGCAATGGTGTCCGGGCGTGTCTGCGCTTTGCGCGCCTGCAGTGCGGCTTCAATCGGGGTGGCAGCGTCGAACACATCGATTTCCCAGCTGACCAGATAGTCCATGGCGTTCAGTTCCTTTCTGCGGCGGCCGAGCGGGGGCAGCCCTGGAAATGCTTTCCCGCGCCGATCGTTTCCTCTGTGTAGTGTGGTCAGTGTGCCGGGGGACACGCACAGCTCCTGCACTTGCCCTCGAACAGTTGACCGGCCAGCGCCCCGCAACCGTTGCACCGGCCTGCGTCTTCGTGACTTGCCCAGACACGCGCCGACACAAACGCGCCACCGTCGCCTTCGCTCACCGTAGCATTGTCCAGGATGTCGCACTCATCGTCTAGACAGCCGGACAATTTTTCTCGCGCAGCCGCGATATAGGCTGCATCGAACCTGGCATTGAGCGCAGTCTGTGCAGGAGAGGGTGTCTCCGCCGGACCCAGATTCAACCGCTCGCAGAGGGCGTCTATTTCCGCCACCGTCAAAGGGTCCACGTCCTCGAAGTGATCGCAAGCGGTTGATGTCTTGCTAAGACAGCCGTAGTGCTCGGAGAACGTGCATCCGGGGTCCGCCGGAGTTCCACTCAACTTTTGGCGAAGTTCCTGCAAGCACCGTAGTGCGTGAAGAACCGTTGCCAACTCCCGGTCGTTAAAAACTTGAACCGGCCCGGTACTGCTTTCCGATGCCGTAGCCAGTGGCCCTCCGGTTCCCGGCAGTTCCAAGTCGTCATAGTCCACATTGTAGGTGTCGTTCAGGTCGAAGCACTCGTTCTTCAGGTACTCATGCAGCTCGCTGTACTCTTCGGCTTCGATGAACGTTGCCGCCTTCTCGCGGGTCACGGTGTCCTTCTCGCTCGTGACAAGACGGGCTAGGTTCTCCCAGGCCGCCCGCTCCGTCAGATGAACGCTGGCGTAGGTGCCGTTCCGGTTGTCGTCGCAGGCCAGGGTCCAGACGCGCAAGGTCCGGTTTGGCGCCGGGACCGTCGGCGTGGCGCTCTGCAAGTCCCTGGCGATCGCTTGCAGCCGGTCGTACTCGGTGTTCCCGGCTGCTACCAGGTTAATGAACTGTCTGATGTCCACTTTCTTCTTCTCCTCCCAGTACCGGCGCGCCGGACGGCAGCACGGCTCCACCGTCCTAAGGCCGGTGGGCCGACTGCCGGTACGCTCAACGCGCCGTCGGCAACCTGCCTGTGTATTGACCAGCAGCGCTCTGCGCGGTCAGCTTCTTAAGCCGTCTGTCGACCGCCGCCATGACGCGCCGGTGCACATCGGTCTCAGTGTCCATTTCCTCGACTGGAACCAGTACGGTGCGCGGCTCTCCGGCCAGCAGCGCCAGATAAATCCGCTGCACCAGGCGCTGAGCGGGGTAATCGTTCCATGCTTTTCCCGACTGTTTGCCCACTTCGTCGTCGAGGCGCTTCCGTGCGCGGGCGAGAGCCCAGCCGATATCCGCATAGCACCCGCCTGCGCCGTCATCGATTACCCTGCCCTGGGCAAGCAGCAGAATCGTGATGTCTGGCTCCGGCCCGCGATACTTCTCCCACAGGCTCAAAATCGACTCGGGCGTGGGAGGGTTGTAGACGGCGGCGTAAGCGAAGGCGGAATCCGAATAGCGGTCACACACCACGGTGTGGCCGGCGCGCAGGTGCGGCTCCAGGCGCGATACGTTGTCGATGTGGTCCAGCAGCAGGTAGAGCTGCTGCGCGCCTGCGGGCAAGGTGCGTCCCGAGTCCTCCAGGTGAAACACCGCTTCGCGCACAACTGCGCCCAACGGGGACCCAGTGCCGAATTTGGTGCCCGGCTCCTTCGTGAAATAGACTCCATGGCCGCGGCCTTCCAACTCCCAGCGCAGCATGTCGGCCTGCTTGCTCTTCCCGAGGCCGTCGGCTCCTTCAAACGTGATGAAGAGACCCGTGTTCATGATGAAAACTCCCGTCGTGTGCAACTGCGAGTCGGTGTCGTCGTTGCAATTAACCGTGAAATGGAAAAAGCGGCGGCCCAGCATGCCAATACTGGGCCGCCCCCGGAGACGTCGTGATGATTGGCCACGACGTTAAAGTGTGCGTGGGAAGGCAGGCATCTGCGCGCCACATCGCTAACTGTTAGCAAGCGCAGTCTCATCCTAGTTGCGGCAGTCCGTGATCTGGTCGCCCGGGATGCCGAAGGTCTCCGCGGCCAACTGGTAGATGTGGGAGAGTTCGACCGTAGCTCGGGCGCCGGTGTGGTTCACCGCGACCGCATTGCCGTCGAGGTGGCAGCGCTTCACGTGGCCAACCTCTATCAAGACGGCGACCTGTCCTTCGACAAGATGCGCGGCCAGTTCGGCAACCATGTCAACCTCGATCGGGTCATCTTCGCTGTCGGGCCAGGTTTGCGTGGGCCACCCTCCGTCGTCGGTCTCTGAGTAGATGCCAAAGAGGGTCGTGCCGCCGGTGGCCTTGGTCTCTACACTGAGTTCGCGTTCGGCGGCCCATTCACGGAACTTTGCTTCGTCTATTACCTGGAAGAAGTTGGTTCTGGCTGCACCAATCCACTGGGACATGACAGGTTCTCCTGAAAGTGGCGTGATGGCCACTGTGTCTACTGGCTAGTATTTGCGCGTATTGCTGAAACACGCAGTCATCCGGTCGACTGCGGCCTGGTACGTGCTGGCGCTTTCTTTGTCGTACCGGATGCGCAGCCTCTTCACCACACCATCCTGCACAAGCGCCCGCTCAAGCATGCGGGTGTGGATACTCTTGGCGGTGATGGCATAGGCCATTGGAGCCAGTTCTCGTCCGGTCACGAGCGTATCTGGATATTCCTCGGTGAACGCGCTCAGGTCAGCATCGAATATCTGGCCGATTCCCCAAGAACCGAGGTGCGATCCATACACTCTGAATGTTGCATGGCCGTCCCGCGACACGAAGGTTTCAACATCGCTTTGCGGCGTCGAGGGCTGCCGCGTGAAGAGGGTCGGGTCGTAGCACACTGAATACTGGAAGCGGTCACTGGTGTAAGTCGTGTAAGGTACGCTGTCAACTGCGGAGCGGCTGTGCTCCTTGACGAGCAGCAGCAGAACTCCGAGGCCGAGCTGGACCAGTACCAACAGGAGCAGAATGATAAGGACAGCTTTCAGAGGCCCCTTCTCTCCACTGGCGCCGGCTGTGTTACCAGCCGTAGTGGCCTGCTGGTTGACGTCGTCGAGTGCGATGTCTGCCAACTGGGAACGCTTGCCCGTTACCTCGCCGTAGGCGTCGTTCTCGATTCGCCGCTGGAGTGTGGCCCTGTCTGGGGCCTCAACAAGAAAATGGGCTCGTACTGGGAAATACTTCACAGGCACCTCCGGCGTGGTGAGTTCCGAAATCTGTGGTTACAAAATAACCACTCAGATGCGCGAGAAAGAGTCCGTCGATGGCGAGACCCTCCCGGGTGTTAGGCCGCGCGGAGGGGCGTGGGGAGGATGGCGGCACTCGTGCTCCGTTGGATCCACTGTTGGTTGAAGTCGCGCAATTCCGAAAACCACACGCCCACGTCGCCGGTTCTTGCTCCAATAGCGCTGTAGAAAGAATCACCCTCCGGCTGGGCAGTATTGCGCATGTACTCGTCGATCTCTCCGGTCAGACATACCAGGGGCAGATACAACCATGCGGGGGTAAGGGCGGTGGCCAGCTTATCGGCAAGACACAGTTGAGACACGGGCCGCCCGGCAGCCTTTGCATAGCTGCGGGAGTGGAACAGAGTAAACTCGCCCCACTGTGCGCCGAACAGCACTCGCATAAGATGCGCTCCTCGCTCCGGGTGGCGATCGCCGCTTGACCCGTCCATATCCGCGCAGCCGATATACCCAATGTCGTGCAAGAAGAAGGCAAACCACAGCCGCGGATCAAGCGGGACGCCATACAGTTTTGTCCACGCAATGGCGACCATGATGGGATGGAGAAGAAACTGGTGAGCTCCGAACAGGACGCTCCTTGAGCCGATCGTCATAAGGACCTCGTCAAGCACACAGCAGATGCTGGTGCTTGTCTGGTGTTGGCAAGCGATGGTTGCCCGCATGAAGGCAACCGTCTCCCGCGTAGTGTGCTCCTGCGCGCCAAAGCGTAGAGCGCCTTCGCTCTGTGCACGGGTGAGGGGGTTCACAGTCGCAAGCCGTCGATCTTTCCCCAGTCGAGCAGTGAACCAGCTGTCCAATTCGCCTTGAGCTCTTCGAAGTCGATGAACGTGGGCTCACAGTATGGGTAAATGACGGAACCGCCTTCTACGGTAAGCTCGATTGAACCGGCGCGCTTGAGCTTTGTGAGAAACGCGTTGACGCGCTCGTACTCGGCGTCGGTCAGCTTTACGTCTTCCTGGTAAAGCTGATTGTTGTCGGTGTAGAGAAATTCGATGGTGTACTTCTTCTTGGCATCCATCGTGGGCTCCTGAAATTGCGCAGGTCTCGTGCTGGGACCTCCACTGTGTGGAATAAGGTTGGGGTGGTGGTCGTCCTCAGCTGGCACGCTTCGCTTTGTGCGCGTTGTAGCAACTGCGGCAATAGACAGGCCAATCCGGCTGCGGCTCAAAAGGCACATCCGCTTCCTGGCCGCAAGCCGAGCAGATCACGCGCGAGCGATTACTTGCCTGCGCTTGGACCGCTGGTTGCGGATCTGCGCCACCGCTCTCGGTTGCGGCGCGTTGCTGCCGCCACTTCAGTCTGCAAGCTTTGCAGCGGATAGGCGTCGAGTAGTTGTGGTCGCGGTAATAATCCTGGTCTTTGGCGGTGAACGGGAAGATTCCGCCGCAGTCGATGCAAATGAGCGTGGCGTCGGTGCTCATAGTGGTAAAACTATCGCAAAACGTGGCGAGAGAAAATGCCAGGAGAACAAAATCTGCATCTGTCTAACTTCCCCCAGTCACGCGGTCCGGGAGGACCGCGCGCTGGAGGGGATAGGGCAGCCAAGGGCAGCGCGAATCATCTCTTTAGAGCAGCCGGCCCAGCAGTGGTACATGCGGGGTTCGGCCACGGAGATTGAGAGATGAGTTCCACGCCGGTCTTCGCCGCGCTGGGCGCATGCCGGACACCGGGCGATGTAATTCCTGCCGCTGCGTTTGGTGTTAGAGACGTGGCGGAGAATCTGAAAGCTCTGGCTCTGGCCTCGAACGGCGGGCGGTTCGACTCTCGGCGTCGCTGGGGCTAGGTCCGGGATGGGTGCCAATCCGGCGGTGAGGGCGTCCAAGTGCTCCCGTGTGAGCCGCCTTACTTGGCATAGGAGCTGGAACTGCGCGTCAAGGGTGGGCTCGGCGGCCTCGAACCAGTAGCGTTGCATGCTGGCGCGATGGATCCCAAGCGGGCCGCGGATTGCGTTCCCGAAATCACCGGGTTGGAGTTCGTTCTGGCGCGGAAATACTTCGATGCCGTCCTCTTTGTTCCGTTTGACAGCGATGCCGAGACGGCGCGCGACATTCAGGACATAGAGCCGGCACAGTTTCGCCGGCAACGGTTCCGCCAGGAATATCCAGAGATGGCCACCCCGGCGGGACTGCTCCATCAAGGCCTCTATGCCATCTTCGCGGCAAGCCTGTTGGAACCGGAACAAATCACGGCGGGAGTCAGCGTAGTCGGCATCGATCGCAATCCACTTTGAGGACTGCGACTCGGGATTGATCGCGTAAACACCGACGGTAAGATGGCCCGCGAGATGGTTGTGAACTGTCGCTATGTCGATGCTGAAAGGCTGCTTCGACTCCCGGTCACAAGCTTTGTAAAAGTAGAAGCGCCCGGATTTCTTGCTAGGGAAGTGGCTCTGGCGCAGATAGGCGCGACGGTTGGCAAAGAGAAGTATGTATTCGGCGGCCTGAGCATGCGTAACGGGCAGGATCACCGCGGTCGTGTGGGTGGACATGGGCAGACTCCTGGTGGCAAAACCGGCAGAAAGGCGCAGACATACGTGTCGCAAATCCGGTCTGTTTGCCGTCCACTTGTAGGTTGCGAGTGGAAAAAGCGAACGCTTTCTTCACTCTTTTTCGGTTCCATAGACAAGCGCCATGTGGAGATCACTCTGAAGGAGTAGAGGTATGGGGCGCGGACCAGAAAGGCTATAAACAGCAGACTGAAATCGACTGCTCCCGCAACTATTTATTGGCGGGCTGGATAATGGCGGTCTGCGGATCCTGGGACGAGCCGTCCCAGATGTGGACTTGCAGCTTGCCGTCGTAAATTTCGATTAAGACCTGCGTGGGATCGACGCCGGTTGGGTCGGAGCGAAAGCCTTTGACTCCAATCTCGAGGGCGGCGGGGCCGTGGCCAAGGTTACCCTTTTCGAGTTCAATCCTCATGGTGCGTTCTCCGGGTGGTGGGATTTGAGGAGCGGCGGTGCGCCATGTGGGCGACACAACAAATGGTTCAGTAGACATCGACGTAGAAGATCAACTCGCCCTGCTTGCCAATGGCATTGCGCCAACTGGCTGCCAGGCTGCGCATGTTGCCAATCAGCAATTCCAGGTCTGCCATATTCACGTTGGATCCATGCTCCACCATATCGGAAAGAACACTTTCCGCAGTGAAGTCGGGGTCCGTTTCGATGTAGTTGACCACCTTGGAGCCATTGTTGAGGTAGACGATGGTCTTGTCGGCGTAGTCGTAGTTCTCGCACCGTGTATCGACGCGACCGGCAATAGCGAACAGCAGGGCAACTACGTCCTGGGGACCGACAAAGCAAGCGGTGGCGGGGTGCCACACTTCCTTCACAGGCCGCATGGAGAGAGCCATGGGAAGCCTCCTTGATATGGACAGATCGAGCAGTACGGGTGTCGAGCGCCCATTCGACATGCCGTGGTGAGTGAACTGAATTTGGAGTTGTTGCCTAACCTTCTCGCGCCAGAATGCAGTCGGTGTGTGCGACGCGGCTCACTCCAGTAAAAATCTGCGCAAGCGTGCACTGCCACCGAGTTGCTGGAGCGTGTCGTGAACGAGCGCCCTCCAGACGTTTGTGCGTGGCTTGCCATTTTTCAGCAGGTTCTGCGCTCCCCTTGGTGAGGTTGCCGACCCCACCGGCCTCGGCAAAAGAAGCTGGCGGCCATGATCAAAGCAAGCAAGACACGTTTCAACAAACTACGGGGCATGGAATGTCTCTTCTGATCGGGCGGCTTGCCCCGGACCGCATACGCCAAGGCCGTTGCCGGAAAGTTCACGGTGGAACGAGGCGCACAACCCCTAGCTGTGGCTACCAAATTAGCCGACGTCCCCCGAGGAGTCCCGTACGGTGTCGCCAAGGATCAGAGCAACCGGCCCAACGGAGAGTTGGCTTCTCGGGTTGATCGAGGACAAGCTGGCGTAGCCACGGGCAGGTCGTCGACCACTCGGGAACTACCCTCATTCCCGAACACTACGACGTTACCGGGATCTATTTAGCCGGCGTTCACCGCGTCCGAGACCTGGCATTGACCCTGAGTGCTTCTCGATTTGATGCTCGGCGGTTTATCAACGACCACGAATCTCTCTCGTGGACACAATAGCGATTATCAAGGCTGATCCGTGATACGTAAGAACGGCTTCTGAAATTCACGTCAGGACCAGGTCGCTGGTGCGGTAAGTTGATAATTAATAGGAGGACAATTTCCCTGCGCTCAATCAGCCTATACCTTGGTGGGGCCAAGACTGGACTCTGGGAGTGAAGCTCGCGACCTTCCACTCGCGCGACTCTGGCCTTCACTCCTCCCAGGCGAAAAGGTGGAGATGGGCCCCTGACGCCAGTGCGGATGCGGTAGGGATCGAGGCGAGATCGGTCATGGGATCTGTCCTGGTTGCTTTGTGGCTGGATCGAGCGCGTACACCGGCTCTGGCGCAGAGCCCTATTGCTTCGATGCAACTCCATTCGATCATGGGCAGCAGCGAAGGGCCGGAGGTGTATCATTCCACTAGCTCAAGCCAGTGCAGCCGGCCCAACCGATCCCCGCCAACCAGCCGGTGGGCATCGATGACCGCGCAGCACGTGGCAATTGCATCGCAGGTGAAGCGTGCAACCTGCGCCCCGGTCTTGATGTCCCAGAGCTTCAGTGTATTGTCCCATGACGCGGAGAGGGCGCGCCTGCCATCCGGGAGCGACGGCACTGCTCTGATATCGTCCGTTTGGCCACGTCGTGGAGATCCATGTAAAGGAAAAGCGCATCGGAGGGGTGGTTTCAGAACAGGCATAGCTTCACAGTGCGCAATCTGACCTATTAGCGAAACCGGTCGTCTTCGAGCGATTCAATTACCCATGCTAACTGCCATTCCTCATCCTCGATTCGGTTGGCAACATTTGCAGCCTTATCCATCGATGTGATCAGCCGAGTGGCTTTCTGGGGGTCTTCGCGTCTGACTCGGTCGATGACAGCATCCAGCTCCTTGCTAATTCGACGTTTCCTCTCAACACACTCCCGGCTCGTAAGCTTAGCGAATTGAGGTGAGTTGATCGAGTAGCCGAACCCGATTGGTAGCCTGACTATCTTTCGCCCCTCTTCGTGTGCAAAGAAGCTGCGACAAGCGTCGATTAAATCGCGCATATTTGCTGGAGGGGCTTCAGCACAAATGACCGCCAATTCTAAGGCACCCACCGTTGAGGCAAAGAGGAAGCTAGGCTCGGGGCCAAACAAGAACTCGAGATCGG
>Ga0326728_10010756_pt1 | contig 21250 bp, 15 predicted proteins | sample MB3enrmetagenome_FD_207602 | JGI IMG/M metagenome (GOLD analysis project Ga0326728, IMG submission 207602) | Lab enriched peat soil microbial communities from McLean, Ithaca, NY, United States - MB31MN | ecosystem: Environmental > Terrestrial > Soil > Wetlands > Peat | place: USA: New York... | reverse complement strand
CTTCGGGTTGTGCTTCGACAACACCTTGGTGATCGCCGCCGTCAAGGTCGTTTTGCCGTGATCGATATGTCCGATCGTCCCCACGTTGACGTGGGGCTTGGTGCGGTCAAATTTCTCTTTCGCCATATGATTCCGTGCCTCTATTTCGTGCGTTAGCGCCGCTAAGCAATTGGCCTTCTCTGTACCGCAACCTCGCCTGCAAGTAATTCAGACGCATGCATTAGAATCTGGAGCCGATGACCGGGATTGAACCGGTGACCTCTCCCTTACCAAGGGAGTGCTCTACCAACTGAGCTACATCGGCCCTCTCGGCAGCAGCCTTCTGGGACCCTGGAGCGGGAGACGGGAATCGAACCCGCGACCAACAGCTTGGAAGGCTGTGACTCTACCACTGAGTTACTCCCGCCCGCGAACGGATTGCGTTTCTCCGGCAGTGCCGCTCGTATCTTTAACGGCTGGCGAACTGCGATACCAGAACAGCACCGACTTGACTGCGAAGAAGCCCAGCACCACCCAGACAAATTCCCGCACTTTCACTTCGCTCAACGTGTGCCAGGCCAGGAACGCCAAAATTCCGTAAGCCGCTAACGCCAGCGCTAATTTGTGCTTCAACCGCATCACCCACCCGGTGAGCGTGCAGCCCACGGGAGTCTCCGCTCAAAGATCTGGTGGACAGGGGAGGATTCGAACCTCCGTAGCTCGCAAGGAGCGGCAGGTTTACAGCCTGCTGCCATTAACCGCTCGGCCACCTGTCCATGTCACATCCGCGTACATCGGAACTGCGCACAGATTCCTTCCTGCGGCGTCTCCGGTTTACGAAAAATGCTGTTGGGAATGCCCTCTTTTGAAGAATCACCAACTCAGTGCGCTTCGCCGTCGTGGCCTAATCGTGGAGCTGGCGAAGGGATTCGAACCCCCGACCCTCTGATTACAAATCAGATGCTCTACCAGCTGAGCTACGCCAGCGATAATTCGTCTCGCCGCCCAGGGACAATTCATAAATCTAACACGGGGTACCTGCACACGGCAAGCAAACTATCCCCTCGACGGCTGAAAGTCGTCAAAAACAAAGGGCAAAACATTACGCACCAACAGAATCCGTTGGCCGCAAGCTAAATTGTAACGCAGAGAGCCGGGTTATGAAAAGTCAAAAGCCGCAGGCGCTATTCCCTTTCCCGATTCCCGTTGCCGCCCTCACCCAGACGTGGATTTGACGGTGCGTGTAACATGACACAACAGAAGGGAAGCTCGCCGGGCTTTCCTCGATATGCGACGACGCACCATCTGGATCACCGCTTCTGTGGCGCTGGTGGCCGCAGCGCTCCTCGCCGCCTTTTTGCTCCGCCGGCGGGCGGCGCCGGAACCGGCGCGCTTGCTGCCGGAAGCCGAGGCTTACTTGTATTTCAATCTGGGACCGTTGCGTACGGTTGGGGTGCTTCCCCCAAACCCGCCACCCGTCCACGACCCCGCCTATGAGGAGTTCGTGCGGGAGACCGGATTTCAATTTGAACGCGACCTGGACGAGGCCGCTTTTGCGGTGCACGCGCCCCCGCGATTGATCGACAGCGAGCCGCCGCCCGGAAGGCCGGCGCAATTTCGGCGGTTTTCGGAGGTTTTTCGCGGTCACTTCGACTTCCAGCGCACTTCGCGCTACCTGCGCCGGCTGGCCAAGTCGGTAGAAACGTATCGCGCGGTAGAGATTTACAGCATTCCTCTGGAAGGGCGGACGGTGCGCGTGGCGCTCTTGGGGGTGGGCTTGGCTGCGGCCTCGAACACCGATGGCCCGCAGGCGGTCCACTATATGGTGGACCGTTACAAGCAACTCGCTCTGCCCTTTGGCGGTCCGTCCCTGGTGCGGGAATACTATCGTTACGTGCCGTTTGCCAGCCTGCTTTGGGCGATCGTCCGCGTGGCCGGCGAGGGTGAACAGGGAACCGCGCTCATGCTTCCCGGGGGGTGGGACGTGTTCTTTCCCAGCCAAACGGTGATCGTCGGTTCGATGCGGTACACCACCGCCATCCAAGTCAAGGCCGAAGCCTTTGCTGCCAATGCGGATGCGGCCAGGCGCATTGTGGAGCAGGCAGACGGATTTCTGGCCATCTTTCACGGATTGCAAACTACGTTGAACCCCAGCGGCACGGACCCGGACGTCAAGGCATTCTTCAACTCTCTCCAGGTGCAGCAGTACAAAACCAGGGCCGTTCTGTCGGCCAGCGTGCCGCCCGCTTTCCTGAAGAAGGTTTTTTCCGAGGCGCCCATGCCGGCAATCACGGGGAGCCCAGGGGCGCAGGAAAAGCGGCCTCCGGCAGCAAAGCGGCGGAAACGCTAGCGGCGGTTTCCAGTTTCCGGTTTCCAGTTTCCAGACAGAAAAACAGCAACAAGCCACAAGCGACAAGCTGGAAGCCGCGGAGCCGGCCACCGAGAACCGAGAACTGGGAACTGAGAACTCTCTGGAAACTGGAAACCGGAAACTGGAAACTGGAAACTGCTATGCTGAGTCTGCCATGGATCGCGCCTTCATCCGGAATTTTGCCATCATCGCCCATATCGATCATGGCAAGACGACACTCTCGGACCGCTTGCTGGAGCTGACGGGAGCGTTGTCGGCACGAGAGATGGCGGGCCACGAACAGGTACTGGACGCCATGGATCTGGAACGGGAGCGTGGCATTACCATCAAGGCGCACGCGGTGCGCATGACGTATCACGCCGGGGACGGCCAGACCTATCAGCTCAATCTGATTGATACTCCCGGTCACGTCGATTTCTCGTACGAGGTGGCGCGGGCGCTGCAATCCTGTGAAGGTGCGCTGCTGGTGGTGGACGCCTCGCAAGGAGTAGAGGCCCAGACCCTGGCCAACTCCTATTTGGCGATCAATCACGGTTTGGAAATCATCCCCGTCATCAACAAGATCGATCTGCCCAGCGCCGACGTCGCGCGCACCAAGGAAATGATCGAAAGCGCGGTGGGGTTGGACGCCAGCGGCGCCCTGCTCATCAGCGCCAAGACGGGCCACGGCGTACCTGAAGTGCTGGAGGCCATCGTTCAGAAGGTCCCCCCGCCCAAGGGGTCCGTGGACGCTCCCCTGCAAGCGCTGATTTTCGATTCCTGGTTTGACCCGTACCGCGGCGTCGTGGTGCTGGTGCGCGTGTTCCAAGGCGTTCTGCGAAAGAAACAGAAGATCCGGCTCTGGTCCAACGGCCGGGTGTTCGAGGTGGAGACCTTGGGTGTGCTGACGCCGAAGCCGGTCGAGGTAGAGGAACTGGTGGCCGGCGAAGTCGGGTTCATGATGGCCAACATCAAGACGGTCTCCGATTCCAAGGTGGGCGACACCATCACCGACGATCAACAGCCCGCCAGTGAGGCGCTGGCCGGCTACGAAGACATCAAGCCCATGGTGTTCGCGGGGCTGTATCCCGTAGACTCGCACGAACATACCGTGTTGCGCGAGGCGCTGGAAAAACTCCGCCTCAATGACGCCTCTTTCTTCTACGAACCGGAGAGTTCAGCCGCCCTGGGCTTCGGCTTCCGGTGCGGCTTCTTGGGCTTGCTTCATATGGACATTGTCCAGGAACGGCTGGAGCGCGAGTTCCAAGTGAATCTGATTACTACCGCACCCAGCGTGCGCTACCGCATCACGCGCACCGACGGCACGGTGGAAGAGGTCGACAATCCGTCCAAGTGGCCTTCCCAAGGCGAGATCCACAAGATCGAAGAACCAGTCATTCTCGCCACCATTATTACCCGGGAAGAGTACGTGGGCGCCATCTTCAAACTGGTCGAGGAAAAGCGCGGCCGGCAGAAGAATTTCGAATATCTCAGCGGTATGCGGGTCATGCTGACCTATGAGCTGCCGCTGAATGAAATCGTCCTGGACTTCTACGACAAGTTGAAAAGCGTTTCCCGCGGCTACGCCTCGCTGGATTACCACCTCGCCGGCTACTGGGAGTCGCCGATGGTGAAGCTGGACATTCTGGTGGCCGGAGATCCCGTCGATGCCCTCTCCATCATTGTGCACCGGGACTTCGTCTACGAACGGGGACGCGCCCTGGTAAGCAAGATGCGCGAATTAATTCCGCGCCAGATGTTCGAGGTGGCTATTCAGGCGGCCATCGGCGCCAAAGTGATTGCCCGCGAAACGGTGGGCGCCATACGCAAGAACGTGCTCGCCAAATGCTATGGCGGCGATATAACCCGCAAACGCAAACTGCTGGAAAAGCAAAAAGAAGGCAAGAAGCGCATGAAACGCATCGGCAAGGTCGATATCCCCCAAGAGGCATTCCTGGCCGTGCTGAGGGTGGGGGAGGAGAGCTAGTTTCCCGTTTCCAGTTTCCAGAGAGTTCTCAGTTCCCGGTTGTCAGTGGCTTCGCGGCCGCTAGCTTGTTGCGTGATGCTTGTTGCTGGTTTTGCTGGAAACCGGAAACTGGAAACGGGAAACTCTGGAGTATGCTGTTTTCATGTCGCTGGTGCGCTTTTGCATGTTGTTGTCGTTAGTGGTGTGGTTGGGCGGCATCATCTTTTTCGCGTTTGTATTGGCGCCGACGGTTTTTGCCGTGCTGCCGACCCGGGAGCTGGCAGGGAACGTGGTCAGCCGCTCGCTCACGCTGCTGCATGGGATGGGAATGGTTTCCGGAGTTGTCTTTGCCTTCACGTCGATGCTGGATTCGCGGCTGAGCGCGGGCACAGCGCAACCGCTTAGTGCGCGCCATCTGCTGATATACGGCATGATCGTGCTGACCCTGGTGTCGCAGTTTGCGGTGGGCGGCACGATGGCCGCCTTACGCACGGAAATGGGCGTCATCGACGAGATTCCTGCGAACGACGCGCGGCGGCTGGAATTCAATCGCCTGCACCAGTGGTCGACACGGCTGGAAGGCGCCGTGTTTCTGCTGGGCTTGGCGCTGTTGTATTTGACCGCGCGCAGGCTGGAGTAGAAAAGGTTCTCAGTTCCCAGTTCTCAGTTTTTGTGGGACTGAGTTTGGCTCAACTGAGAACTGAGAACCGGGAACTGAGAACTGTTATGAAATCCGGAATTATCGGTTTGCCCCAGGTGGGCAAGACGGCGTTGTTCACGATTCTCACCCGGCAGCAGGTAGCGGCCGCGCATAGCAATCCGCGGGAAGTGCACCTGGGAATGGCTACGGTGCCGGACAGCCGGCTGGACAAACTGGCCGCCATGTACCAACCGCGGAAACTGATCCACGCCACCATCGAATATGCCGACGTGGCGGCGATGAGTCAGGAGGCCTTGAAAGAAGCCACCCTGCTGAACACTTTGCGCACCGTTGATTCCCTGACCCACGTGGTCCGCGCCTTCGAAGATCCCGCAATCCCGCACGTCGGCAACCTCGATCCCCTGCGGGATATTCGCAACGTCGAGTTCGACCTGATGATCAGCGACCTGGGGCAGATCGAAAAACGCCTGGAGCGGCTGGAAAAAGATCTGAAGCGGATGAAAAGCGCGGATTTGGAGCGCGAACATGAGCTGTTGATTTCCGCCCGCAAGCAACTGGAAGCCGAACGGCCGCTGCGGGAGATGGAAATCAGCGCGGAAGACAAGAAGCGGATTCGCGGCTTTATGTTCCTCAGCGAGAAGCCGATCCTTTACGTGCTCAATTTGGGCGAGAGTTCCGGTCTCGGAAGCGACCTGGCGGCGGCGGCGGAACGCTACGGTTTGGGAAAAATGGGCGCGCGGGAAAGCGCCGCTGTCACCGCCGTCTGCGGCAAAGTGGAAGCCGAACTGGCGGAGATGAGCGATTCCGAGGCGGCCGATTTCCTGGCCAGCTACGGCCTGGAAGAGAGCGGCCTGGTACGCTTGATCCACAAGACCTACGAATTGCTGGGCCTGATCTCCTTCTTCACGGTGGGCGAAGACGAATGCCGCGCCTGGACCATTCGCCGCGGAATGCGCGCCGTAGAAGCCGCCGGCGCGATCCACACCGACCTGGAAAAGCATTTCATCCGCGCCGAAACCATCCGCTGGGACCAGTTGCTGGAAGCGGGTTCGGAGGCCAATGCCCGCGCTAAAGGCATTCTGCGGCTGGAAGGCAAGGACTACGTGGTGAAAGACGGAGATGTGCTGCATATTCGGCATTCAGCGTAGAGAGTTCTCGGTTCTCAGTTCTCAGTTGGGTACTTTACGATCGGGTCGCTTGGGCGGATGCTAACCAAGCGGATGCTAACCAAAGTGAGTTAATGGGCAAAAGTTACGCAGATGCCAAACCGGAGGTGAGTTTATGGGCAGAACCTACCGGGATCTGGTCGTATGGCAGAAAGCAATGTAGTTCGTGACTGACCTTTACAAAGTTACCCAGCAGTTTCCGCGTGAGGAACTGTACGGCCTCACGAGCCAGATGCGACGAGCAGCCATATCGATTCCCAGCAACATCGCGGAGGGCCAGGCGAGATACTCGCAAAAGGAATTCCGGCAATTCTTAAGTCACGCCCGGGGATCGTTGGTCGAAATAGAAACGCAGTTGGGAATTGCAATTAACCTGGGGTACTTGGCGCCGTCGCGCGGCCTTGCCCTCACGAAGCAGATGGACGAACTCGGCCGCCTTCTCAATGGGCTGGCGAATTCGCTGCAACTGAGAACTGAGAACCGAGAACTGAGAACTTCTTCTTAAGTCACGCCCGGGATCGTTGGTCGAAGTGGAAACGCAGTTGGAAGTTGCAATTAATCGGGGGTACTTGATGCCGTCGTGTGGCCTGGCCCTTACGAAACAGATGGACGAACTCGGTCGCCTTCTCAATGAGTTGGCGAATTCGCTGAAACTGAGAACTGAGAACCGAGAACTGAGAACTTCTTCATGAGTCCACTAAGCCTCAGCATCGTCCTCGGCCTGACCGCCGCACTGGCCAACATTGCCGGGGGAGCCGCTGTCGCCCACCGCCGTTGGGAGCAGCATTACCTGAAGTATTTCATTGCCCTTGGCGCCGGCTTTATGCTGGCTACCGCTTTGGTGGAGATGGTCCCCGAAAGCATTCACTTGCGTGGGCATGGCGCCGGCCTGCTGGTGTTGTTCGGCTACCTCATTGTGCATTTCTTTGAGCACACCGTTACTCCCCACTTCCACTTTGGCGAAGAGACCCACGAGGACGAATTCGTCCACCGCCACACCGGCTACTCGGTGCTGCTCGCGCTGCTGATCCATACCTTTTTTGATGGGATCGCCATTGCCTCCGGGTTCCTGGTTTCCGAGTGGCTCGGCTGGGTCATTTTTTTCGCCGTGTTTCTCCATAAGTTGCCGGAAGGATTCACCGTTGCCTCGGTGATGCTGGCCAGCGGGCGCAGTCGCCGGATGGCCTGGGTGTCATCGGTGCTGTTGGGCGTGGCCACCCTGGCCGGGGTACTGACCATGAGTGTTACCCGCTCGGCCGTCGGTATCGGGTTGCCGCTCTCCGCGGGCGTAACCATATATGTAGCGGCCTCCGATCTCATGCCGGAAGTCAACAAGGAGCCAGGGGTGAAGATGGCGTTCGTGGTTTTTCTTGGCGTGGGCGCCCTGTTCATGCTCGATCGGCTGGTGCACGCCCACTGACACGAGTTCTCAGTTCCCGGTTCTCGGTTCTCAGTTAGGATTCAAAACGGCTCAATGCCCAGGCGGCGGTGACTTGGGTTTCCCGGTCGGGGTGCTGCCGGGCGGCGTCGGCGATGGCCTGCACCGCGTCGGGGGAACAGAGCGCAACCGGCGGGCCGATGTGCCCGAGGGCCCAGAATACACCCCGTTCGATAGGCCCAGTTTGAAGGGATTCCGGGTGATAGGCCAGGGAACACAGGAGAGGGAGGAATTCCCGCTGCAGTTCCGGCCGCGCCGCCAGTATGGCGCCGATTGCTTCCGGAATGCCCAGCGGTACCGCTCCGGATTCGTCATTCAGCCACCAGAAATAGCGGCGCAGCAGCTCACGAATCTTCTCGTCGCTCAGGATTCCCGGTTCGCCGGCGACCGCGCCCAGAGCGCGAGCCGCATTGCAACGGCCCGCAGCCTCGGCAACGTACAGCCGGGCGGTCAGATAGCGGAGCGCCTTCGCCGGCTGAACGCCGGCAAGACGGCGTAATCGGTCCCAGTCCTGTTCGTCGATGGCCTTCTGCAAGTCAAGCGCCCAGGGCTCCAGCCGCATGCTTGGTCAACCTGCCGGCGGAATGCCGCCACCCCTATGTTACCTTGCGCCTGCAGAATTCATTGCCGGGGGCGAGCCCCGGTTCAGATACACCTTTACGTACTCAGGCCAGGGGTACTCAATCCGATGCAGCTCTGAAAGCCGGTGTTGTGCCCTGACCCTTTACCGCGGCAGAGGCGCAAATAGGCGTGTGTGGATTGTGCTTTCGCGGTCTCCCTAGTCTTGTCACTGGCCAAGTTCGACCAAATGGGGGTGCGCGTCCGCCCTCGCGAGTACCTGTCATTCTGGGCTCCGCGCCCGACACAATCCGGGCAATTGCCGTTCCGCCGAGGCGCGGGGCGAAGAAACTATGTATTTCGGCCCTATCTGCTGTTGCCCTTTGTGCGTAAAGAAAAAATCACCGGTGCGCCCGGCAAATCAGCAGAACCGGCATGCGTTGCCGGCCGCCGCCATACACCTCTTTAGGCCGGGGTGAGTGCTGAGTACTGTAGCTACTGATTGGGAGTGAACCTAATGAAGAATCAACCGGACGTAGCCGGGAAAGCTACGTCCGGTCAGGCACGGAAGATGTTAGGCGCCGTATGAGGATGCGGCATTGGGGCCTGAGCGTTGTGAGCCTTTGTATGGAATGACTTCTACGCGACCCTCCTTCGCCCTTCGTGCTCTGGCTTCACAGCGAGGTCTGCCGCGCTCGACGAAGCCCTCAGTTTTCGCTCCGCGCGATTCACGCTACGACCTTGCCGTATCTCAAGTGTCCTCCTAATACAGCTCAGGATCAAGCATTAACTAGCTCAGGCCAGTTACATCGGTTTAGCTACGCGCAATTTTGGAATACACTTGAGCACGTGAATGATCTTCGTTTTGCCCTATTCGTGCAGCACGAGTGTCATACGTGTGTCGAACTCATTCCGGTATTCAAGCGCCTGCGCGAGCGTCTGCCGGACCTGAAGGTCTACGTGCAAGACAATCCCGCTTGCTTTGCCTCGGTCCGGCCGCTACACGACGAAACCCTGGAGGTTTCCTTTCGCCACAATATTGAAACCACCCCGACTTTAATTCGCTGGGCGGGAGGGAAGGAAACCGGCCGTACGGCAGGGTGGGTCAGGCAGGAATGGCAGAGCCTTACGGGGATAGCCGATCTGGGATGCAATTTGCCCGCCTTTCTTCCGGGCTGCGGGTCCAAGACACGCTATCCCGGTGCTTGGGAGCGCCTGGTTGCCACTTTCGGCGAGCCGGGGTTGAAGAGCCGCCAGGTGCAGCTGGACCCGTGGGATGACCCCATGGAAGCATGTTTCGAGCGCGGTTGGAGCGACGGTCTGCCGGTGGTGCCACCCACGGACGAACGCATCCTGCGTATGTTGTCCGGCGCCGATCGCAAGCCGGACGAAATCGTCGGCCTGGTGCCGCCCAATCTGTCCGAGTGCTCGGTGGAAAAGGTGGCGATCAATGCTGTCCTGGCAGGCTGCAAACCGGAATATATGCCGGTGGTTCTGGCTGCCCTGGAAGCGGCCCTGGATCCGGTCTTCACCATGCACGGCCTGCTCTGCACCACTTATTTTTCCGGTCCGGTCATCATTGTGAATGGCCCGATTGCGCGGGCAATCGGCATGAATTGGGGGATTAATGCGCTGGGGCAGGGAAACCGGGCGAACGCGACTATCGGCCGGGCGTTGCAGTTGATCATTCGCAACGTGGGCGGCGGCCGTCCGGGAGAAATGGACCGGGCGACCCTGGGAGGTCCGGGCAAGTACACGTTTTGCTTTGCCGAAGACGAGACCGATCCCACCTGGGAGCCCCTGTCGGTTTCGCGCGGTGTTGCCCCCGGGCGAAGCGCGGTGACCCTGTTCCAGGGAGACGGAATCCAGGGCGTGGTGGATCAGAAATCCCGCACGCCGGAGGAACTCGCCAAAAGCCTGGCCTTGGCATTAACGGCCGCGAACCATCCCAAGCTGGCACAGGCCGCCGATGCCATCCTGATCCTCTCGCCGGAACATTACCGGATTTTCCGGGACGCCGGGTGGGACCGGAGGCGTATCACGCAGGAGTTGCACGCCGCGCTGGTTCGCCCCGGCCGGGACCTCATCGCCGGAGCCCACGGCATCGGTGAAGGTATTTCGCCCAAGCGGGCCGGCGAGCTGGTGCCGAAATTTTGGGAAGATGGCCTTTTGATCGTACGGGCGGGCGGCGATGCGGGGCTCTTTTCCGCCATCTGCGCCGGCTGGACAGCCGGCCGCGTGCGCGGCCAAACCAAACCGGTTACCAAAGAAATTAAGGAGATACGGCCTTGAATCCTGAAGTGCTGCTTAGAGATCCTACGGCAGAAACCGCTCCCACGCAGCGTGCGCGTCTGCAGCCCCCCGCTTCGCTCGCCGGAGTGACGGTGGCGCTGCTCGACATCGGCAAAGCGCGCGGCGATGAATACGTCGACAAGTTGCAGGAACTGCTCACTGCGCGGGGGGTAAGCTGGCGGCGCTACCGTAAACCGACCAATACGCGCACCGCTCCGCTGGAGCTGCTGCAACAGATAGCGCGCGAATGCCAGGCCGCGATCATCGCGTTGAGTGATTGAGGGTCCTGCACGTCGTGCAGTACGCACGACTTGCGCGACCTGGATGGCCGCGGAATTCCCGGAGTTAACGTCCTCACCACAGTGTTCGAGCCGGCTTTTCAATCGCAGTGCCAGGCCCTGGGATTTGCCGGGGCGGCCGTCTACGTGCCCCATCCGGTACAAAACCGCACGGCCGAGGAGTTGCATCGTTTTGCCAGCGAGTCGATTGACCGGATCCTGGCGATGATTTCGAAGCCTAGCTAAGGGGGGCCGGGTTACGCATAGTTCCCAGTTCTCGGTTCTCAGTTCTCAGTTGCGGCAATACTCGAATGCACGCAATACTCAGTTGCACAGAGACTGAGAACTTGTCCAGCGGAATTTGGCTTTGAACCCTTGCTACGAGCAACTATAATTCCTGCCTACCCCTCACGATGGAGACTATTTTGATCGAGGATGCTGCGATTTCCCAAACTAAGCCGGCGCGCAAAACGACGCTGGACGTGGTTGAGATCCAGGGTATTCTGCCTCACCGATATCCCTTCCTGCTGATCGATCGCGTAATCGACATTACGCCCCGGCAGCGCATTGTGGCTATCAAGAATGTCACGGTGAACGAACCGTTCTTTCAAGGGCATTTTCCTGGGATGCCGATCATGCCGGGAGTACTGATCGTAGAAGCCATCGCCCAGGCGGGCGGGGCCTTGTTGCTGACCGAAATCGAGGATCGCGCAGACAAACTGATGGTTTTTGCCGGCATTGAGCGCGCCCGCTTCCGCCGGCAAGTGGTGCCCGGCGACCAGTTGCGGATTGAAGTCGAGGTGCTGGTTTGGCGGCGCAACGCCGCAAGGATGCGGGGGATCGCCTATGTCGGCGACAAGCGCGCTGCCGAAGCGGTCATCAGTTGTCAACTCGTCAGCCGCGTCAAATCCGAAGCGCCTCCAGTTAGTGGCGATGGCGCGTGATGCTTCCGGTGAGCTGACTAACCCATGATCCACTCGACTGCCATTGTTGATCCGCGAGCAAAAATCCCAGCTTCCTGCTGCATCGGTCCGTTCTGTACCGTGGGTCCGGATGTGGCAATGGGCGAGGAATGCGAACTGATGTCCCACGTCGTGCTGGAAGGGCCAACCCGTCTGGGCAGCCACAACCGCATTTTTCCCTTCGCCGTGGTAGGGATGATGCCGCAGGATTTGAAATATCATGGTGAACTGACGACCCTGGAGATTGGCGATCACAACCAGATCCGGGAGTACGTCACCATCCATCGTGGCACGGCGACTGGGCTGGGCGTGACGCGCGTGGGCAGCCACTGCCTGATCATGGCTTATGCTCACATCGCGCATGATTGCATCCTCGGCGACCACGTGATCATGGCCAATGCCGCGACCCTGGCCGGGCACGTAACCGTGGAAGATCATGCGGTGGTTGGGGCTTTCTGCCCGGTACATCAATTTGTCCGCGTCGGCCGGTATTCCTACATCGGCGGCGGCAGTGTCATTACCCAGGATGTGCTGCCTTTTTCCAAGACCGTGGCGCGGCGCGATGTCAATGCTTATGGGGTGAACAGCGTGGGCCTGGAGCGGCGGGGGTTCTCGCGGGAACGCATCCGCAAAATCCACCACGGATACAGAATCCTGCTGGCTTCCAAGTTAAATACCTCGCAGGCTCTGGCCAAGCTCCGGAACGAAGGCGAGCTGGGAGAGGATCTGGAAATGCTGGTCCGCTTCATCGAGACCTCCGAACGCGGAATAATCAAGTGAAGATCGGACTTATCGCGGGTAATGGACGCTTTCCGTTGCTGGTGTTGGAGGCGGCTCGCGCCCAGGGCTGGGAAGTGGTGGTGGCCGCCATCAAAGAGGAGACTTCTCCGGCAATTTGTTCCCTCGGGGCGGCGGCGGTGCATTGGCTTTCCCTCGGCGAGTTGTCTCGGTTAATTGAGACCTTCAAGCGGGAAGGCATAGACCGCGCTATCATGGCCGGCCAAGTCAAGCACCAACAGATTTTTTCCAACATCAAGCCGGACTGGAAACTAGCCAAGCTGTTGCTCTCGCTGGGCGTGCGCAACACCGACACGCTAATCGGCGCCGTGGCCAATGTGCTGGCCGAGGAAGGCATCAGTTTGATGGATTCGACGAGTCTTCTGGAGCCGTTGCTGGCCAGACCCGGTACGCTGACTGCCCGGTCGCCATCTCCCGCCGAACAGAACGACATTGCCTACGGCCGTGCCGTGGCGCGCCATCTGGCGCAGTACGACATTGGACAAACGGTGGTGGTGGCGGAAGGCGCCTGTATTGCCGTGGAAGCGATGGAAGGGACCGACGCCACCATCGTTCGCGCCGGCGAGATCATGGCCAGCCTGGACGAGAATTCACCGGAGCGTTCCCTGGGTTCCTCTTCCCGCACACTGAGGCGCGCCCTTACGGTAGTCAAAGTGGCGAAGCCCAAGCAGGATATGCGCTTCGACGTGCCGGTCGTGGGTGTGCGCACCATTGAAATCATGCGGGGCGCGGGCGCCTCCTGCCTGGCGCTGGATGCGGGCAAGTGCCTCCTGCTCGATGGAGATAAGATTTTGGTTGCCGCCAATGCGGCCGGAGTCGCCCTTGTTGCCGATTGATGCGGTCCGCCCCATTTGCGACAATTAGCTTTTGTCTACCCAGCCTCCAATTCGTGTTGCGGTTGCCGGCGCCGGCGCTTTTGGCCGCAACCACGCCCGCGTCTATCACGAGCTGCGGCAGCAGGGTGAACCGGTAGTTTTCACCGGTGTGCTGGATACCAACGCCGCACGCGCCCGGCAGGTCGCCGAAGAGTTTGCCGTGCCCGCGTTCGGCACGCTGGAGGAATTGATCCAAGCGGCCCGCCCGCAAGCGGTATCGGTGGCCGTACCTACGGCTGCGCACCTGCCCGTGGCGCGCGCCCTGATGGACGCCGGGATCGACGTGCTGATCGAAAAACCGCTGGCCCGCACGCTCGCCGAGGCCGACGAACTGATCGGCCTGGCGGAAACCAGGCGGCGCATCGCGCAAACCGGACACTTGGAGCGCTTCAATCCGGCGGTGCGCGCCACCTTGCCTCTGCTGACGCGGCCCATGTTTTTCGAGGTTCACCGCTTAAGTCCATTTTCCCCGCGCGCGCTCGATGTGGATGTCATCTTGGACTTGATGATTCACGATCTCGACATCGTGCTTTCCTTCGTGGATTCCCGGGTGAAGGAGATTCGCGCGGTTGGCCTGCCCATTCTCTCCCGCCGGGTCGACATCGCGAATGTGCGCCTGGAATTCGAATCCGGGTGCGTAGCCAATTTCACCGCCAGCCGGGTCTCGACGGAGCGCGTGCGTAAAATGCGTTTCTTCCAGCCCTATCAATACGTGTCTCTCGATTACACCCGTCAGGACGTGCTCGTGCTTACGGTGGACGCCGCGGCGGTCCCGGGCGTCATGGCGAATTCCTCGGCCCCGGCGCCGGAAACGCTCAACGGGCTGATCAAGCCCTACAAACCTCGAGTCGAACCGGAAGAACCACTGCGGGCTGAATTGCGCAGCTTTCTGGCGGCGGTGCGCCAGCGGACGCCGCCGCTGATCTCCCTGCAGCACGGCCGTCGGGCGCTGGTGCTCGCCCTGGACATCGTTTCCGCCATCTCCCAACATGCGCGGCAAGCTCAACTGGAGAGTATTTGGAGCAGATAAGCCACAAGTGACAAGCAACAAGCCGAGGCACGGCGGCGGACTTCTGAATTCTAAATTCTGACTTCTGGCTTGTTGCTTGCGGCTTGTGGCTTGTGGCTTGTAGCTTCCGTTGCTTTCCACATACATTTCTTTACAAAGTAGCAAGGCAGACCGTGTTAAATCTGATGAGATTCCGACTTGCGCGTTGGGAGAATGCAAGAAAGCCGTTACAATAGGGATAACTCCCAGAAGGCAAGCAAATCGAAAGGGACGTATTTTCTAGAGGTTAAGCTAATCGCAGCTCATTTTCTTATCGCTTGCGGCGCCGTCGCAGTGCCGAGGCGTGGTGGCATGCGCAACCGGGCGTGTCCGCCGGTACTGAAGCAACGTGCGGCTGCGAAGCGCAAAGATATTTCGGTTGGGTATATTCAAGGGGTGCCCCAGCCTCCGCCCCGGGGTTGGGCGGTGGGTGGGATCCCAGCAAGCAGTTCATGAGACTCGCTGAAATTCCGGTGGGGCCGCAACTTTCGTCCGACCGCGCCGCCCTGCGCGAAGTTCCCGCGCTGCTGATGCAGTTGCAGGACGACTTGTCGCGTTCACACCGGCGCGAAGCGTTCTGGATGTCGCTGGCGCTTCACCTGCTGGTGGTGATCGGGCTCGTTACCGCGCCTCGATGGGCCGGCTTCTCCCAGCCGGTCCCGGTGCCTACTGCCCAGGAGCTGATTGGCGGAAAAGAACTGACCTATCTGGATCTGGGGCACGATCGCCAGAAGGTGGACAAAGCTCCGGATACCGACCGCATCTCGGATAAGAACCGCATTGCTACCAAGCGCCCGATGGTGGATCGTAAGACGCTGGACGAGTTGCGCGACAGCGCCCGCCCCGGCCCTCCGGGCTTACCGGCGCCGGGTGGCCCCGCATCGCAGTCCGTAATGCCTTCCGGGTCCGCGCAGGCAGCCCAGGCAGGGCCTGCCGAGCCTAGGCCGGCCCCGCAAACCCAGGCTAGGCTGGAGTCGCCGCTGACGAATCGCTCCGGGTTCGGCGCCCCGGCGCTTCCCGGCCAAGCCATTCAGCAGGCGGCGCGCGCGGCGGCCGCGGGCCGCGTCGGAGGAACCTTCGGCGGGGCAGGCGGGGACTATGGTTTGGGCCACGGCACCGAGGGCAAAATCTACAGCGACATGGATATCCTCAGCGACACGATGGGGGTGGACTTTGGCCCCTACCTGGCGCGGGTGCTGCACGATGTGCGAATCAATTGGTACAACGTGATTCCCGAGGCGGCCCGCCCCCCGCTGATGAAGAAAGGCAAGGTCGCCATTGAGTTCGCGATTCTCAAGGACGGGCAAGTGGCGGGCTTGAAACTGGCGGGCGGATCCGGAGATGTGTCATTGGATCGCGCCGCCTGGGGCGGCATTACCGCTTCCAATCCCTTTCCGCCGTTGCCGGCGGAATTCCGCGGTTCCTATCTCTCCCTGCGCTTTCATTTCTACTACAACCCCGACAAAGGCGATTTGCAGTAACTCTCCGCCGTGTCGTTAGGAGTCCCACGCCCGACAAAATCCGGATAGTGGCAATGATGCTGAGGCCGGCCCTTCACAACCAGCAGGAGCAATAAATCCGCCCTCCCACAATACTTGTCATTCCGAGTCCCGCGCCCGCCATGATCCGGACAGTTGCCATAACGCCAGGGCGCGGGGCGAGGAACCTATGCATTTGGGCCCGATGTACAGTTGCTATTCGTGCATCAAGAAGGAATCCGAGTCGCGCCCTTCAAGCTGGCGGGACGCATGCGTTGGAGGCAGGCGCCGTACACCTCTTCGGGTTCGGCTGATTGCTGAATGCTGAGTGCTGACTGCTAGGTGCAACACCTGTGTGTTTTTTGTTGACATCCCCTCTTATAGAACCCGCCCGTCCCGTAACTTTTGATTGCTCGTCTTCAGCATCCAGGAGCAAGTCACAACCGCAATCTGCCGTTTCGGTATCCTAGCCGACTTCCCAGGACTAATCCCGCCGTGGAAGCCGGATAGCCTCCGGTTAGCCGACCATCCGGACACAATCCGCCGATTGCTGGACACAAGGGCGTTTTGTACAATGCGTCGGCAGCGGACCCGACCAACGGGTCACAAGGTTAAACCGGCCAATGAGTGCCCGACTCGATCGCGGGATGTCGCGGCTCGTCCATAGGACGTCCGTGCTCCAGCCGCCACACTTCAATCTGGCCGAGCAGGGCAATTGCTGAGCCCTTCCGCACAGGGTCTGTGTGTCCCATCTCAAGAAGGCGTTTTCGGAGCGCATTGGACCCGCGTGGCGCAACCGTGTACACATTTGCTTCCTTCCCGTATGGGCGATGCTCCAAGAATGCGTTTTCGATTGTCCGCAGAAGTTCGTACGGTAAGCCCGAACCGTCGTCGCGTAGCACACAGAGGCCGGCTACCAAGTCTTCTTCTCCCTTGAAACGCGAAAAGGCCTTTGCGAGGAGCACCCGTTTATTTGGAGGCAGTTCTCCGTTCGCCAGGCGAAAAAGCTTTGCCTTGAACTCGCTTTCGTGCTCGGCTCGATCCGCCAGCAACCCTGCGAGCACATTGCCGTTCTGGTAGTCGGGCGCAAAGTCCTTCGTAAAGAGTTTCTGATTGGGATCCACGAAGGAGAGGAACACTTCGTTCGACCGGTCGCCGCCCAGTTGCGCGACGGCTCTGATCCACTCATCACCGATCTGCGCGACCGCACTTCCGTCCGGCTTCGCAAGTTCCAAGAGCAAGTCCATCGCGTCGGGACACCGGCTGGCGCCCAACGCCGCGACGACGCCCCTTGAGTCGTGGGGGTAAAAGAAACGAACTTGCGCAAGGATTTCCTTGATCTTCGCGATGCCCTCCGCAGCAGGTTCGGCAAATGGGAGGAGGCTCAAACACCGCGCCAGCAACCAACGGTTCTGATCGCTGTTGCCGAGATCGCGGCTCACCTGCTCTATCGCGGGGCCGAGGACTTTCATCATTTCCGCGAGCGTAAGCTGGATGCCGCCAAAGACGAGACTCTCTAGCGACGCGACTCGGTTATAGCCATCGTAACCAGCGGGAGGAGTCATCACCTCCAAGATCAATTTGTTAGACCTCCGCGCGTCCAGAGCTGCGAGGGCCGTGCCGACCGGCTTCAGACGAAACTCTGCGACCCGCTTGTCGGCTGCAGCCTCGCGTTCGGCAAGAATTTTCTCGACCAGCGCGCGAATCGCATTCGCATAGCGGCTGCGCCGTTCCTCCACGAATTCTTCTGGGTCTTTTCCTTCTCGGGCTGTCCACACTTTTGCGAAATCCGGGTGGGTGATTCCGAGTGCTGGCGGCCCTTGGCTCTTCTTGGCTCGTCGCACGAGTTCTTCCGCCACAAACCGCTCATATTGCTGCTCACTCAGCATCTCCAGCAGAACTTCATCCCCGTGCTCCGGGTCAGCGGCCGTCACAGCGCTCATATAGAGATACACGTATCCTGTGTTGTCACCGGAGCGATCGCCTCTCATTCGAGCCGCCTGCATTTCGCGGTACCGTATCGAGTCCGCGTGGATCAACTGGCGAAGGTCAGGGATGTCGCTGGGACCTCCAACTTGAGCCAGGAGAACGGCAAGATGTGCCCGCACGCTCGCGCGCATCCCGTTCGGGTCGGCAGCCTGCTGCACAGCACGCTTTAGATAAGCTTGCAATTTTCGACGCACCTCGTCGGGCACGGCTGTTCTCAAGTCGGTGGGCGTTGGATTGAACTTTGCCAGCACGTCTGTCAGAAGGTCCAGCTCGGTCTCTTCGGAGTCTCCGTCCAGCTTAGGCAGCAGCCCCTCGAGAAAAATCTTCGGAGCGATGGCGGCGAGCAAATCCTTGAGCTGCCGGAATAGGTTCCACTTCGGCATGTCCCGACCAGGACCGATCGTCAACCCTCGACGGATATCGCAGGCTTTTTCAAACACGCACGCGACAAGTTCCGCGTCGGCGAGCGTGGCGAGAATCGACAGCACGCGACGTTGCTCATTCGCGTCCAAAAGCTCATTGGTGAAGCGTTGTAACAGGCTGTCCCGCTCCCCAGCGGGAATATGGGTAACCATCGCGTCCCAACCTCCGAACCGCGTCGACCCTTCCAAGAACTTTCGGGCAAGCCATTCGCTCACCCACTGTGGATCGGATTCTCGCAGTTCGTCCAGCGCCCACCGGGTTGGTCCCTCATTCCCGGCTTCCAACTGCTTCATGTCTAGCCCCTCGAGCTCTGCCTTCATTCTCTCGGCGATCTGCTTCGCACCAAGCTTTTGCAGGAAACGTAAAGTTCTCATGCGCCCGAAAGGGTCGCTGATTTCGGCGTACTTTGCTTCGGAGACGTCAATCGCACGTTGCCGCAGGGATGGTGGAATTCTGTCCGGGTCTAGTGAGCGCACTGCCGTGACAAAATCGCTGTCACTGAGCGGACTCAGGAGCCTTTCAACTTTTTCTGTGAAGCCGTACCAGCTAAGTTCGCGGGCAGCATCCAATTTGATCTGCGGACTTGGGTCCGCGAGCGCGAGTTGTTCGACTGTGTCCGCGAGCCACGGGTCATGAGCAAGTTGCAGAATAAAGTCACGGCGGGCCTCCTCCGTCCAGCGTTGCACGACCTCGACCCAGTGCGGCCCTAGACTCGAAGGCAGAATCTCAGCGCCGCTGTGATAAACCGCAAGGCGAACCTGATGGTTCGAGTCCGTTAGCAACGGCACGACGATGTCCTTGAAATCGTCCGAGCCTGTCGCCAGCATCGCCGCCAACGCGCATTGTTTGTGGAGCACGTCGGGCACGTCATACCACAGACGAAGGCGCTCACCCATTTCCTCTCGCACTTCGTTCCAGACAGTCGGCCCGCACCAGCGAGCAACTTCCGCAGCGAAGATCGGATCAACTTCGAGCGCCATGCGCACGAGCTTCGCGCCAACCTCAATCATGATTCTTTCTCCGCTCGATGCTCCGATGTCTTCCGCGAGTAGGCGTAATGACTCGCCCCACCGCGGTTCGTTCACGTAGGACACGAGGAACTTCCGGTCTTCCTTTGGGTCTTTCCCGCGGATGAGATCGACCAGGCGCGCCCCTAATCCGCGCGCTGCGAAAAACTCCTGGAACTGTTGGTGCTGGAACCGAAAGAAGATTTCGCCGTGCTCGACGCGCACGAGAACATGGCGCTTCGAAAGTTCGTCCAGTATCTCCCCGGGATCTGGCAAATCCGCGATCTGACCTGTGGCATGGAGTCTCGTGCTCACGGAATTCGCGACTGCCCGTGCGTCCCTTTCTACGATTGCGGTCTCACCGCGTCCGGTCATCTCCAGCGAGAGCGCGCGGAGATACGCGCTCGCGTATCCTCGCAAAGGTCGTTGCCCGAGACTCGCCCGGTGCTCCGGGGACTGCTCGATCGCATCCATCACCGCACCGAGCACGCCCATTTTTGTTGCTGGAATGTCTTTTCCCGAACGGTAGAGATCGACCACTTCGGCGAGAAACAGGGGCGTTCTTGTTATCGAGTCCAGAACGCGGCTGTTGTTGAACCGGACTTGCAGGTGGTGCGCAGACCCTCCCAGTGCCAGGCGGAGATATTCGTCGCGCTGCGGTCGCCCCAGAGGGCTAAGCTCCAGTCGAAAGGAGCCTCGCAGTTGCGGCACGAGACGATGCTTGCGCGTGGCAACAATGACAACCGCTGCGGGGAAACTCCGATCGAGCTCCCGCAGCGCCGCGTCTGCGGCTTCAGCGCCGGCAACCGGAACTTCATTCCAACCGTTGAGCAAGAAAATGGGGGGCTGGGCCGCCCGCAGTTTTGAGAGCAGCCTCGCATCCAGGTCTCTTGAGGCAAATTGAGGGCGGTCGGCGACGTACGAAAGCACGCTCTTGCCCGAGCGGACCCAGTCCGGAAGGTCCACGAGGAAGGCCAACCCTCTGGCATCCAAAGCGCGCCGTGCGAGTTGGACGAGCGTCGTCGTTTTACCGCTGCCAGCCGGCGCTTCGAGGACAATTCGCTGCCCTTCAGACAGAATGGATTTCAGCGACGCTGTCGTCAAGGCTTCGACTGGGTCGCCTTTTTCATTCAGCTTGACCGCATTAAGGCTGATCACCGGCCGTCCTGCTCGGCGGAATTCGCGGTCCCAGTTGTTAGCTACTTCTTTGGTAGCTTCCAGCGCACGTTCCAGTGCTGGCTCCAGCGCTGGCTCCATCGAGGGTGCGATTCCCAACTGATCTCTGCAGATGTCAGAGTTTGCGGGATCCAGCAGCCAAATGACGAACTCTTCGCGCGAAACGACCTGCAGCACTAAACCAAAATCGTCGGCAATCTCCTTCGCCCAGAGTCCCTTCGTATGTTCGCTGACTTTTTCGGCAGTCGCAAAAATCAGGACACGCACATCAGGATAGTGCTCCTTCGTCTTAGCCGCATCGCTCTTGACTTTCTTGATCGTCGCGGTCGTTGAGCAGGCAAGACCGAGTCCCTTGCCGTCCGGCTCCAAGTCTCCGTGCGCGTGCGCATCGAGCCCGCCGTCCCATTTGCGCTCACATGCGACGAGTCGTGGCCACTTCTGCTGCGCGCGGACGACTGCGATGCCTTGAAATTTGTTTCCTCCCTCGTCGGAAATCATCTCGTCGAGGGCCCGCTCGATTTCGGTCCGGTATGCCATCGGTTGGTATCTTGGGATGCTTCTGCGCCCGCGCGACTCTTATTATAGGCAACCGTTTGTGCCTGGAAATCCGCAAACACCGCGCAAATGCTAATAGCGCAAACGTGTCGGAACTCAACAAGATCGCGTCCGGATGACGGGCCACCCGGAGTGCGCCGGGATAAACCGGCATGTTGTAGGGGATGTAAGAGCCCTACAGGAAAGGAAGTAGCGAATCCATCCTGACCTCGAGTCTTGCAGGGGACATCGTGAGGTGTCTCCTGAAGCGT
>Ga0326728_10010755_pt1 | contig 21252 bp, 9 predicted proteins | sample MB3enrmetagenome_FD_207602 | JGI IMG/M metagenome (GOLD analysis project Ga0326728, IMG submission 207602) | Lab enriched peat soil microbial communities from McLean, Ithaca, NY, United States - MB31MN | ecosystem: Environmental > Terrestrial > Soil > Wetlands > Peat | place: USA: New York... | reverse complement strand
CCGCCGCTCACCGTGGGCGTTACCGTTCCCGTGCCCACCGCGGGTCCGACCGAGGCCGGGTTGTCCGCGCAGGTTACGCCGGTCGTGTATGCGCCCGTCACCGCGCAGGCCGAAGGCGTTGCCGTCGCACCTGTATACACGCCGCTGTAGCTGCCCGCCGTCGCCGTTACCGCCGCCGGATTGATCGTCAGCGTCCCCGTTGCTGTGCCGCCCTGATAGTCGCTGTTCGTGCTCGTGAACGTGCCCGTCACCGGGTAGGTGCCCGCATTTGTCTCACTCGCCGGACTGTAAACCCAGGTGCCTGCGACCGTTACGCCACCTATGCCCGTCGCCGTCCCCACGCAGGAGTGCGCAGCGCCGTTGTACGTCGCCGTCGTGCATGTGAGTGACAGCGTCGGCGCTGCCCCCGTAATGCTCCAGGCGCCGTTAACAGAAGTGACCGTGAAGTTCGTTGTAGCGCCGCTCACCGTGGGCGTTACCGTGCCCGTACCCACCCCGGGTCCCACCGTGGCGGGATTGTCTGCGCAGGTCACGCCGGTCGTGTATGCGCCCGTCACTGCGCAGGCCGAAGGCGTTGCCGTCGCGCCGTTATAGACGCCGCTGTAGCTGCCCGCCGTCGCTGTCACCGGCGCCGGATTGATCGCAAAAGTAACCGAGCCGCTGCTGGCCGAGTGATTCGCGTCGCCGGCATAGCTGGCGCTTACCGTCACCGCGCCCACGTTGGTGTTGCTGGTGTAGGTCGGCGTCAGTGCCTGGCTCAGGCCTCCTGCCCCCGTGACCTTCGCCGTGCAGGGTGTCTGCGCTGCGCCGTTATAGGTAACGCTCGCCGGGCAGGTCACCGTCACCGTTGATGTCGCGTCTGTAATACTCCAGGCGCCATTGACCGAGGTGACCGTGAAGTTCGCCGTGGCTCCGCTCACCGTGGGCGTTACCGTGCCCGTACCCACCCCGGGTCCCACCGTGGCCGGGTTGTCTGCGCAGGTCACGCCGGTCGTGTATGCGCCCGTCACTGCGCAGGCCGAAGGCGTTGCCGTCGCACCGTTATAGACGCCGCTGTAGCTGCCTGCCGTCGCTGTTACCGCCGCCGGATTGATCGTCAACGTCCCCGTTGCCGTGCCGCCGCTCACATAGTCGTTGTTCGTGCTCGTGAACGTGCCCGTCACCGGGTAGGTGCCCGCATTTGTCTCACTCGCCGGACTGTAAACCCAGGTGCCTGCGACCGTGGCTCCGCCTACGCCCGTCGCCGTCCCCACGCAGGAGTGCGCAGCGCCGTTGTACGTCGCTGTCGTGCAGGTCAGTGACAGCGTCGGTGTTGCTAACGCAATGCTCCAGGTGCCATCGCTGTCGGTAATCGCGAAGTTTGACTGCCCCGTGCCGCTTATCGTGGGCGTTACCGTCCCCGAGCCTATCCCGGGTCCCACTGTTGCCGGATTGTTCGTGCAGGTCAGGTTCCCAATGTACGTCCCGGTAACCAGGCAAGCCGGAGACGTAGCATGCGTCGCTCCGTCATAAACCGCGTTGTAGCTGCCCGCCGTCGCGGTCACCGGCGCCACGGTGATCGTGAAGGTCGTCGAGCCGCTGCTCGCCGAGTGATTCGCATCGCCCGCATAAGTAGCGCTGGCCGTGGCTGTCCCCGCATTAATGTTGTTCGTGTAAGTCACCGTCGGCGACCCCGTCAGGCCGCCCGCGCCGGTTACTGACGCCGTGCAGGGCGTCTGCGCCGTGCCGTTATAGACCACGCTCGTCGGGTTGCAGGTCACTGTCACCGTCGACGTTGCCAGCGTAATGCTGTACGAGCCATTGACTTTGGTGATCGAGTAATTCGAAAGCGAATCGCCGCCGATCGCAGTCACGTTGGGCGTTACCGTTTGCGGACTCGTGGTCGCCCCGGGCCCCACTGTAGCCGGGCTGTCCGCACAGGACAGGCCGGCCGTGTAGCTGCCCGTCAGCGTGCACGCCGGTACCGTTTCTGTCGACCCGTTATAGACCCAGGTGTCGCTGCCCGCCGTCGCTGTTACCTGCGCCGGATTGATCGTCAGCGTTCCCGTCGCCGTACCGCCGCTCTGATAGTTGCCGCTCGAGCTGGTGAACGTGCCAGTGATGGTGTAGGTGCCGGCATTTGTCTCAGTCGCCGGGCTGTAGCTCCAGGTGCCTGTGGGCGTTGCTCCGCCTGTGACGCCCGTCTCCGAGCCCACGCAAGTCTGCTGCGGATTGCCGTTATAGGTCACTGCCGTGCATGTCAAGGACAGCGTAGGCGTCGCTGGGGTCACCGTGATCGGTACACTGGCCGTCGCTGTCGAGTAGACGGTTGTATTCGTAGGCGTGAAAGTCACTCCCAGCGTCGTCGAGCCTGCATTGAGCACCGTACCCGCCGCCGGGTTGTAGACGAAGCCGCCACCAGGCGATGGAGGCACCGGGTCGCCCGTTGTGGGATCGGTCGCCGTCGCATTCAACTGCGTCGCACTCAGCGCAGTCCCGTACACGATGTTTGCCGGAGGGTTCCAGTTGATCTTGGGCGCAATCTGGTCCACCATCACCGTCACGTCAACCGTCGAGCTGCTCCCGTCATATTCGGTGCCGTCGGTGCTCACATAGGTCGCACTGATGCTGTTTGTTCCCACCGGCAGAGCCGTGGTTGTAAAGGTGGCCAGGTAACTGCTGCCAAACGCTTCGAGAGTGCCGGTGCCAATCTGCGTTGTGCCATTGAAGAAATTCACTGTCCCCGTGGGAACCAGCGCACCGGAACCGGGTATCGCTTCCGGTTGGACGACCGCCGTGAAAGTTTCCGCCTGATCCACGTTGATCGGGCTCCCCGAGATGCCCAGGGTTACCGTGGTGGTGTCGGCCGCGATCCCGTGTGTCACCGTGTTGGTCTGGCCACCGCCATAGTTCCCATCACCGCTGTAAGTCGCAAAGAGCGTGTGCGAGCCCACACTCAGCGTGTCCGTCTGGTAGGTCACTGGAGCGGAGCATGTATCCGGCAGCGTCACCATCGGTGTCTGTGCCACGCCATCCAAAGTCCATGTCACTGTCCCCGAGGGGCACGGCGAGCCGCTCAAAGTCAGATCGAATTCCACGTTCTGCCCGTAGAGCGAAGGCTCCGCAGTGCCGGAGTGAAGCGCCAGCGCGGTTGACAGATTTACGCTTCCCGTCGAGATCGCCAGCGTCCCCGTAGCCGATCCAACGTAGTCCGGATTCGCAATGGTGGCCAATACTGCGTAATTGCCCACCGCTGTTGGAGGCGTCGTGCTCGTCGGATCCGTCGGATCGCCGGTGGTGCCGTACAGCACTGTTACGGCCAGACCCGACGGCGACGTCGTGACTGTCACCGGCAGGGGAGAACCCGTGTAGAACTGCGCCAGGTTGCTGAGCGTCACCATCGCCGGCTCTGCCGTAATGCTCCAGGTCCCGTTCACCTGGGTGATCGTGAAATTCCCCGTGTCACCGCCCAACGGGAGGAGCGTCACCGCTCCCGAGCCGACGGCCGGCCCTACCGAAGTCGGGTTGTTCGTGCAGGTCACGCCCGACGCGAACGCCACGCCCGTCACTGTGCAAGCCGGAAGCGTTTCCGTCGAAGCGTTATAGACCCAGCTGCCGCTGCCCGCCGTCACGGTTATCGCCGCCGGGGTGATCGTAAATGTGGCCGAGCCGTCGCTCGCCGAATTGTTCGTGCCGCCCGGGTAGCTGGCGCTCGCCGTCACCGTGCCCACGTTGGTGTTGCTGGTGTAGTTCACAGTTAGGGATGTCGTACTCAGGCCCGGTCCGCTCACTGTTGCCGAGCACGGCGACTGCGGCTGGCCGTTATAAACAACGCTTGGCGGGCAGCTCACCGACACCGTTGACGTTGCCTGCGTGATACTCCAGCTTCCATAGACGTAGGTAATCTGGTAATTCGACAACGTATCGCCGCTCACCACCGGCGTAATTCCCGTTACCGAACCCGATCCCGAGCCCACAGCCGGTCCCACAGTGGTGGGGTTGTTCGTGCAGGTCAGGGTGCCCGTGTAGGCGCCTGATACTACGCAAGCCGCTGGCGATTCCGCGGACCCGTTATAGACCCAGGTGCCGCCGCCTGCCGTCGCCGTCACCGGCGCCGGAGTGATCGCGAAGTTCACTGAATAACTGCTCGGCGAATGATTCGTATCGCCTGCGTAACTGGCGCTGGCGTTCGCCGTGCCCACGCCGGTGTTGGCCGTGTAGGTGATCGGCAGCGACTGGGTGGTCAGGCCAACGCCCGTCAACGTCGCCATGCAAGGTGTTTGCGCCGTGCCGTTATAGACAACGCTCGACGGGCAGGTGATTGACACCGTCGACGGCGCCTGCGAGATAGTCCAGGTGCCGGGGAGCAGGGTGATCGTGTAGTTCCCTGCTACGTCGCCGTTGATCACACTCACTGAGGGTGTAACCGTCCCCGTCCCAGCCGGGGCGCCGACCATAGTTGGAGTTTCGGAGCAGGACAGATTAGTCGTGAATGAGCCCACTAATGTGCAGGCTGGGATCGTATCCTGGTTCCCGTTGTAGACCCAGGTGCCGCTGCCCGCCGAAGCCGTTACCGCTACCGGCGAGATAGCGAAGGTCACCGTGTTGCTGCTCGCCGTGTGATTTGAATCGCCCGAAAAGCTTGCAGTGGCTGTCGCCGTGCCCGCGTTGGTGTTGTTGGAGTAGGTGATCGTCGGCGCCCCGCTTAGGCCGCCCGCGCCCGAATACGTCGCCGTGCACGGTGTCTGCGCCGCGCCGTTATACGCAACACTGGGCGGGCAGGTCAGCGTCACAGAAGATGTTGCCTGGTCGATGACCAGCGTCGCGGTCGCCGTGTTGTTGGGCGCGCTGATGACATAGTCGGGGTCGGTGCTGGTGAACGTGCCCGTCTCCGGGTAGCTGCCCACGTTTGTTTCGCTCCCCGGGCTGTATGTCCAGTTCCCTGTCACCGGTGTCGATCCGTCTGTGCCTAACGCCACGCCTGCGCAGGAGTGCGCAGTGCCGTCATAGGTCGCCGCGGGGCAGACCAGCGACAGCGTCGGCGTTGCCGTTGTCACCGTCAGCTGGCCGGGCACGAAGGTAGTAAAGGTGTAGTTGGGTTCCGCCAGCGACCCCTGCATGCAGGTGATCGGATAGGGACTGCCCGCAACCGTGCTCGTCGAAGTGGCCGTCGTCGTGCACGCGGCCTCGCCGGTCACCTGCGATGGCACGTCTCCGTTCACAAACCCGGTGATCGTAGCGGTCAGCGTCGGCACCGCTGCCCCGTAGACCATGGTCTGGTTGTCTGCCGTCACCGTCAGGCCCACCGGCGTCACCGTGATCGAAACGGTCGCTGTATAAGGCCCTGCCCCGTAGGTCGAGGTGTCCGTCGGTACAAAGCTCACCATCAGGTTCGTCGTGCCCGCGCCCAGCACATAGCCCGCCGCCGGTGTGTAGGTGAAGGTGCCCGGCACCGTGACGTTGCCGTTGATCGTATCGATCGCCGTAGCGTTCAACTCTGTTTGGTCCAGCGGCGTGCCATACACGATGGGTTGCGGAGCCGTCCAATTGATCTGCGGCGCGACATAGTTCACTTGAATTGTCACCGACGAGCTGCTTCCGGCAAACTCTGGGTCGCCGGGCGCTGGTACATAGGTCGCCGTGATCTGGTGCGATCCCTCAGCCAGTGCTGAAGTTGTGAAGGTGGCTGTGTACGTACCGGAGTTGTTTATCAGCGTCTCTCCCGGAGCCACGTCAAGCTCCGTGGTGCCATCGAAGAACTCCACCGTCCCCTGCGGTCCATTCGTGCCCGAGCTCAGTGCTCCCGGCGTTATCGTCGCGGTAAAGGTTAGCGACTGGCCCACCATGGGGCTCCCCGTGTAAGCCAGCGTCACTTGCGTCGTGTCAGCCGACACCGTGAAATACAGCGTGTTGGATACACCTGAGGGGTAGTTAGAGTTGGTACTGGCAAATTGCACATAAACGTCGTGCGGCGTCGAACTCGCCTCGATCGTCGCCGTAGAGAAGACGACCGCGGTGCAACTGCCGTCAAGCGTGCCTGTCCCCCCCGCTCCCGCCACGGGGTTTCCGTCCACAATGAGCGTCACAGTCCCCATGGGGCCGTTCGGGGCCGTGCAGCTCGGGAGGGTCAGAACGAAATAGTCCGTCGTCCCGTACGGAGCGGGGCTCGAGGTGCCGCTTTGCAGCGCCAGCGTGAGCCCGGCGGCTGCCTGGCTGATGGTCTCCGTCGCGGTAGCCGAACCGGTGACGCCCGGAGTCGTGACCGTGGCACTCACCGAGTATGTGCCCACCGCCGTCGGCGCCGTCGTGCTCTGCGCGTAGACAGTGCCATTGATGCCGGTATAAGTCACATTCAAAGTCAGGCCCGGCGGCGCCGTTGTCACCGTCACCGGCAATGGGTTGCCTGTGTAGGTCTGCGAGGTGTTGCTGATGGTTACGACCGCGGTTCCATTTGATTGGCCCGTGGTGGCTGGCGCGGATGTCGCACTCGCGTAGTCCCCATCGCTGGCCTTGGTCGCCGTCACCGTGCAGGTCTGGCCACTTCCAGTGGCGTCCATCGTCACCGTGGTGCCTGAAACCGTACAAGCACCCGTGACGCTATAAGTCACTGTGCCCGTTCCGCTGCCGCCGGTTGTGCTTACAGTGAACGTAGCTCCGTCACCGACCGCCCCTGTAGGAACGCCATGGAGAACCAGCGTCGCCTGCGTGGCCAGCGTCGCAGTAACCGTCGCAGTGAGCGTGGCGGAGCCGTAGGTAATTCCTCCGGACGTGCAGGCCGCCACGCTGGCCGTTACCACGCAGGACGTGGTGCCGCTCGTCATGGTAACGAGGTTGTTCCTGCCAATAGAGCAGCCACCCGTGACCCCGTAGCTGATCGTGCAAGGCGAGTAGCCGGGGTTCCCCGAAGCAGGAGTGGCCGCCACAGGGGTGAACGTGCCGTTGTAAACCTCCGAAGGCGGAGGCGCTGTCTTCCAGGAAAGGGTCGGGGTGGAGTTTGTCACAGTCAGGGTCTGAGAGCCGCTCGAGGCGCCGGAATAAGATACGTTGTTAATCGTCGCAGCCGTAAAATATGCGCAGATATGATAAGTGCCGGCCGCGAGTGCTGAGCCATAGCTGGGGTCCGTAGCGGTTCCGGTCGAGTCTGTGGTCTCAGTAGCGATCAAGGTGGAAGAGGCGCTGCAGGTTCCCGTTGCTTCGTAAAAGTTCACCGTTGCTCCGGGCCCAACCGCCGCTCCGCCCGATGTCACGCTCAGCCCGACTATGAGTTCGACCGAGCTCCCCGCCGGAATGGAATTCGGACTCACGGTAAGATTCAACGTTGTCGCGATGGCCGTGAAAGTCACCGTGACAGTGTGCGTGAGCGTACCTGATCCGTTCGAGGTCGACGAGTAGGATGCCGTGTAAGTCACGCTCTCTACGGTCGTGTCGGTCACGGTGAATTGGGCTTGGCCGTTCGAATTCGTGACTCCGGTGACCGTAGTGATGGTCGAATGGCCGCTTCCCTGGCTCAGCGTCACCGTCGCGCCGCTCACCGCGTCGCCGCCCGAATCCTGCAGCGTGACCGTAATGGTCGAATACAATGTGCCGTTCGCCGATACCGTCGTCGGGCTGGCGCTGATCGTCGAGCTGCTGGCGCTGATCTGGCCCGGCGCGAAGGTTACCGTGGCAGTTTGCGTGATCGTTACACCATCGGTAGTGTCGGTAGCCGTGTAGGTCACCGACTGTGCGACCGCGTCGCTCACCGTAAAGGTGACTACGCCGCTCGCATTCGTGGTCCCCGAGTACGCCGGGCACGTCCCTCCCTGGCAGATTTGCGAACTGCCGCCGCCCGCTGAGAGCGTCACCGTCTTGTTGGCCAGAAGATTGCCGTTTGCATCCTTCAGCGTCACCGTGATCGTCGAGGTCGCGGTCCCGTTGTCCAAAACCGTGGTCGGGTTCGCCACCACCGTCGAGTTGCCCGCGCTCGCTGAGTTGCCGATGTAGAAGCAACTGCTGGTAACGACAAAGCCGAGGGTCTGGTCCTTCGCCTGGAGGTAATAACACGAACTTGAGCTGGTACTGGGATTGATCGAGCAGCCAGAGAACGTGGCTACGCCGGAGGACGCATTCAGCGGATTATGGGCGCAGGTCAGCGTGCCGTTGCCCGGATTGGTCGAGATCGTAAGTTCGATCGGGTCCGAGTTGGTTGGCACCGTGTTATAGCTCGCATCCTGAACCGCCACGATCGGTTGTTGCAACCACACCGCGATGGGGGCGCCGCCGCCGGGCTGTTGCTGGAACGTAATTTGCGTCGCCGTCCCATAGATCGACTCATACTGACTCGCGGTATCCCCACCAAAGCAAAAGCCGAAAAAATCGGCCCCGCTGCACGCCGTAAGCTGCGGGGTGCCTGTCGCGCTGTTTCTGTAATAGAGGTCGGTCGTCGGGCCCTGCGGTGTAAAGGATGTGATGGCATTGGCGCCGGATTCGCAACTTGACAGGCTCGTGTAAAAGCTGCCGGTGGTTGTGCTGTCGGTAAGGTCGATCGTGCCGTAAGGCGCGCTTCCGCCGACAGTAAAAATCAGTTCACCGCACTCAGCAGCGGTCGCGGTGCCGCTGGCCGGCGCCGCCGGCTGATCGAGCGGGACGTTGCTGAAGTCGATGTAGGTAAGGCCGTCCGTGAATATCGTCTGGGCCTGATAGCCGGAGCTCCTGCCAACGGCCGTCAGATGGTATCTTGCCCCTATGTCCGTGGTGTTCGGCGCATATCCGGAATAAGAGAGATTGCCCAGTGCATCGGCGTCGACCGTAGCATCAGGAGCATCTTCAGTCGATTGATCGACCCACAAGTGCAAGTGCAGGTCGACCATCTCGGAGGGTTGAAAGCCGGTACCACTCATTTGCACTGGGGTGCCCGGGGCGTAGTCGGGCTTATCAGTGGAAATCGTCGGGAACCAATAGAGTTCGGCAGAGTTTGCTAGACTGCCCATCCCGCCGCCAGCCAACACTGAACCCAGAACGAGCGGAGAGGCAAAGCCTCCATCCTGATTGAAAAGCGAATCGGTTGCCGAGACAAAGGACCCTGTCTTGTTGTTGGCCCATGGCTCCAGCAGGTCCACCTTCGTCCCACCGGTGCCCCCCATGGCCAGAATGCTGCCGTTCTCCGGCAGCATCATGGCAAAGTGATAGCTGCGCGGCGTGCCGCCGCTCACCACCGTGAAAGTGTTGGTCCACTGACTGAAGATCTCAGCCGTTCCAAGATCATTTTGCCCATTGTTGCCGCCAATGACGGCCACACCGTCATAGGTGCTGGTGGCCGTGGCGCCCACGCGGGCGGCCGTCATGGTTGGACCGGCCGTCTCCGTTCCGGTCATGGTGCTCGGACTGTAAGTAAAGATTTCGGTAGAAGCCAGAACCGCGCCGTTGATGTCGATGCCCCCGACAATCAGTACGCGGCCATCCGGCGTGGCAGCGGCGGCGGCGCCGGTACGCGGCGTCAGCAGCGTGCCGATGGGCGCGAAAGTCTCAGTCGTTACGTTGAAGAGAACGATAGAGCTGACTACTTTGGTCGTGCTGGTACCGCCGGCGATCAGGACGTTGCCGTCGGATAAGAGAGCCATGGCGTGGCCTGCCAGGCCAGTGCCAATTGACGACGGCACAAGCGTCCATTGCTGGCTGCTGACGCTATAAATCTCCGCAGAATCGCTGTAGGCCCCGCCCGTGGTCAAGCCGCCCGTTACGAGAACGTCTCCAGTTTTCAGAACAATGGCAGCATGACTTGCCCTGGGTACGGTCATGTCGGGGACAGCCGCAAAGGCCCCGGTCGCGGGGTCGAACACTTCGGCCGTAGCTTGAGGAATTCCATTGCTATCGGAGCCGCCGGTAATCAGAATCCGCCCGTCGGTGAGCTGAACCGCGGCCGCACCAGTGCGGGCTTCGGTCATGTGCCCCGCAGAGGACCACGTATTCGTTAACAGGGTTTGGCTCCGCCCTTGGGAGGGGAACAGGCCATAAACAAGCAGACTCAGGGCAACCAAAAGTCTTGCAGAGCGATTCATAATTTCCTCCGTCGACAACGGGGACACGTATTCACAGAACCGTTGCGCTCGAGGTCCAAAGGGCTGGCAAACGCCCGCGGATCTCCTGCGCTGCGGAGCTGCGTGATGCAATCGTGTTTAGAAACTGGGCGCCAGAAAAATTAACTAATGGGGGCTTTAGTTAAGACTCCCGCAGATTAACTGCCACCGGCTGGTCTTTGGACAATGTTATGGCCGGGGAAGTTCACCGATAACCGAATACTCGAATACATGTAGCGAAGAGCATAAAGGGACGGTGAGAAAAGTGAAACTTAAAACAAGTCGCTATCAATTCCAAAAGTGCTGACGATGGGGAAAACGGTAATCCGAATAAGTCGAACGCCGCATTACCTAGGTCACGCCGGATGACTGGTGATTTCCTGTGAGTTAATAAGTCCGAGTCGGTGAGTCCCCTGGGGCAATTGCCGCAACGCAGTTCGCTGATTCAATCTATATATTCTCCTCCAGACATGCACGACCTAGACGGCGCTCTCTCTGCGATACGGGCCCTCAGGCTCTTTGAGCTGGAGTTAGGACCCATCTCATCCCTCGCCCCAAGGGCGCAGATCACAGCGGGGGCAGATGCAGTGCAATCGCACGGAGCGAGATCAATCTGAACGAATTTCTGAGAATGATGATCGCTCTTTATGAGCCGTCAATTCCCGAGAAGGCGGCTGAGATCAGGCTGCAGTCCGAGGTCGACCGCTCACTGCTCGCTCTCAGTCACAACGCTGAAGTTGATATAGTGCGATCATGCTCGATGTCTTTATCCAAAGTGCTTCAAAGTCTCCGAGCCACACCGTGACTTCGACGTTCCTCCACCTGGGAGCGCTTGGTCTCTTCTTTCTTGCCATCATCGATAGCTCCCCTCTGCCAACGTTTGGCGGGCCCGACATTCTGACGGCGATTCTCGCTGCCCAGCAACGCAATCCGTGGTACGAATATGCGGCTTTCGCCACGGCCGGTTCGGCGATCGGCGCCTACCTCACATTCAGAATCGCCAGGAAAGCCGGCGAAGCGTACCTGCATAGCAAGTTTGGGAGTCGGAAAGTGGACTCCATGCTCCGTCTGTTCAAGAAATGGGGCACCGGTGCTCTTATCGCCTCGACGGCGATTCCGTTTCCGTTTCCTACAAGCCTGTTTTTCGCCTCGGCTGGCGCTTCGAATTATCGCGTCGGAAAGTTTCTCACGGTGGTTGCCATCTGCCGTGGCGCGCGCTACACACTCATCGCATTCATCGCCGATCACTATGGCCGCCATTTCATCCGTGTTCTGCGCCATCCCACCGAATACTGGGGCTGGTTGCTCGCGTTCGCGGCGGTCATCCTCATCGTAATCATGGCTGGAATTGTGGTGAACAGACGACTCGCAGCAGCAGCAATGGCTTGAAGCATGGGACGCACTGCGCCCTGAATGAGCGAGAATTATTCCATGGCGGATATCGAAAACAGCGACTTGCACCAACAGTTTGGCAGTGACAACTACGCGGGGATTTGCCCCGAGGCTTGGGCTGCGATGGAGGCGGCCAACCGCGGTCACGTCACGTCGTACGGCGACGATCCCTGGACCGCCAAAGCATCCGACGCTTTTCGCAACCTGTTTGAGACCGAGTGCGAAGTGTACCTTGTTTTCAACGGCACCGCGGCTAACTCGCTCGCCCTGGCGTCGCTCTGCCAGTCCTATCACAGCGTGATCTGCTCCGATCAGTCGCATATTGAAACCGATGAGTGCGGCGCGCCCGAGTTCTTTTCGAATGGCTCGAAACTTCTGGTGGCTTCGAGCCCTGAAGGCAAGCTCACGCCGCACGCGATTCGCGAACTGGCGACGAAGCGCAGCGACATTCACTATCCCAAGCCGCGCGTCGTGTCGATCACGCAATCCACTGAAACCGGCCGCGTCTACACGCTCACCGAGTTGCGCGCAATCTCAGACGAATGTCGCACGCGGGGGCTCTCACTGCACATGGACGGCGCGCGCTTCGCCAACGCCTGCGCCAGCCTCGGCTGCTCGCCGGCGGAGATGAGCTGGAAGACTGGCGTGGACGTGCTCTGCTTTGGCGGAGCAAAAAATGGCATGGCGATGGGCGAAGCCGTGCTCTTTTTCGATCGCGCCATGGCCACGGACTTCGACTATCGCTGCAAGCAGGCCGGGCAACTGGCATCGAAGATGCGATTTCTTTCGGCGCCGTGGGTGGGCATGCTTGAGACTGGCGCGTGGCTGCGCAACGCCGAGCACGCCAATCGCTGCGCGCGGCAGTTCGCGGAAAAGATTGCCGGAATTCCCGGAGTGCGTTTGGCGCAGCCGGTTGAAGCGAACGCCGTCTTCGTTGAGGCTCCGGAGAAAGTGCTCAATCAGCTTCGTGCGCGCGGATGGAGTTTCTACACCTTCATCGGCGGCGCAGCGCGTTTCATGTTTGCCTGGGACAGCCAACCCACTCGCATCGATGCCCTCGCTCGGGATCTACGCAAGTGCGCGGCCGCGTAATGCCCGCCCGCAAACAGATAACCCCTCCTCAAGTTCAGTCAACCTTGGAATCGAAAATGCGGTAGGTCAACAACTTCGCGCCCTGAGGGTCCCAGGTAAGGCACCCGCCTAGAGGTCTTCCTCTCGCAGCACGGAACGCGTGGGGTCGCGCGGGTCTACGTGGACTTTGACAGTTTCGCCTTTGTAGGAGTTCGCCCAGGCCTTGGCGTCGCTCTCGTTACCAAACCTTCGGCTGTAGTCGCCCATCTGCTCTTCGGGATTGTGATAGATGTAGGTCAGCGTGGCCTGGTAGCAGGAGAGGTCTGGATAGGCTTTCATCCCCGGGGTATCATCCTCGATGAAAGCGACACTCACAATGTCAATGACGGCCTCGACTGTCGGCCAGTTGCGGCCGCGAGTGCGTTTAGTCCAGTTATCTATAATCTGCCAGCAGATGGCCACAAGCATGACTACTCCTGCGGCCAGCGAGATCAGAATGATCTCGAAGCGGGTGATTGAGCCGCCGGCGAAGATGACGATACTGGCCAATAGCGGAGTCACTGTCTGGCTCGTTTGCTTCACAGTAACACCGGCAGTCGGGGGCGACTCTGTGTTAGCGGCCCCCTGAATCCCCTGTTTCTTCCCCAATCAGCCGAGCCCCATCCTGTTCTGTCAAGCCCCTGATAGGCAAATCCCCCCGCAACCCATTGAAAGAACGCACCAAATTCCCTTCCCAAGTTTGCCGATTATTTCCCGCAAATCGCTATCCTTGTATGTGTATGAGAATTTGTCGGCAGCTTTTCGGATCACCGTTCTCACCGCGCCATGAGCTCGCTCTGCGGACGCTCGGTTTCTCTGCAGCTCAACGTAACGATTCAGTAAACTTCTGCGCTGTATTAGCGCCGCCGTTTGCGCCGAAGGAATTAATTAAATAAAAAGTTTTGGGATTTAAAGGCGAAAAACTAGATTAACCAATTTAGAATCAGCAATCGGTTTTGAAGATCACCGAAAAGATGCGCCAAATTATGTAGAATTTACTCAAACAACCCCTTTAGAATCAATGAAAAATGATGCGAAAACTCACAAATCAAATTGGCGCTTTAAACCAATGAAAATAAACATCTTGTTTCAAAAATAGACCCGGAACAGGCGGATGTATCAAATGGTAAACAAAGGCTCGCAGGGAGCGGGCGGGTCGCCAGAGGCCTAACTCCGCTGCTTTTACCCCTCCACCGTCTCCCACTGGCCTGTTTTTCCAGACCGGAAGATGGCTTCAATGACGGCCATGTTGCCGATCGAGTCTTCCAGCGGCACCGGAACCTCGGTGTTTTCGCGCACGGCCCGAGCAAATGCATCACCCTGCAACGTGTATTGATCCGAGGTCGGGAAACTCTCCATCGTCACGCCACTGTAGGTGAGGTCGCCGGTCGAGTCGATGAAGAGCCGCGTGGGCCGGTCGTTGGGCGCATTGAAGGGAATCTCAAGTTCAATGCGGCCGCGCGAGCCGAGAAACTCGATCTTTTGGCAAGGAATTTGCTGCGTGCTGCAAGTGAACACAGCATGTCCGGCGCCGAAGTCAAGCAGCGCCGAAGTCAGCCGGTCGGTTCCCGTTTGCGCATCGCGGTCGACGAGCGCAACCACGCGCCGCGGCTCGCTTTTGAAGGCGTAGCGCGACGACTGCACGAGATAGCATCCGATGTCGTAAAGGCCGCCGCCGCCGGTCTCGACTTGATTGCGGATGTTGGCGGGGTTCACGTTGAAGTAGCTGTAGACTCCGGCGACCGCGCGCAGTTCGCCAATGCGGCCCTCATCAATGAGCTGGCGCACGCGAATCCATTGCGGCGCGCTGCGAATCATGAAGGCTTCGCAGATCTTCACGCCGGTGCGGGCGCGCACGTCGAGCAGCGTCTTGGCTTCGGCAACGGTCATGCTGAGCGGCTTTTCGCAGAGCACGTGCTTGCCAGCTTCGGCGGCCTTTGTGGTCCACGGGACATGGAGCTGGTTGGGCAGAGGATTGTAGATGGCGTCGATGTCAGGATCGTCGATCAGATCCTCGTAGGAGCCGTAGGCCTTGGGAATACCGAGTTTCGTAGCCGTCTCTCGGGCCTTATCAAAATCACGCGACGCGATGGCGGTGACTGTGGTGAGCTCACCCTGCTGCATCGCAGGGATCACTTTTTTCAAGCCGATATTGGCGGTGCTGAGCACCCCGAAACGAAGCTTGGTCGACATAACCGCATGATAACGCTGTGCAGCGACGCCGCAGATTAAGCGTTGTTGACAGCCGTGGCGAGCGCATCGGCAGCGTTTGCTGCCACTTGAACCAGAGCGCGATTCTTCGATTCGATGAATCCGGCGGCGACAGCTGTATCAATGAAAGCCAGCAGGCCGTTCCAGTAATTGAGCGTGTTGATCAGGATGCACGGCTTCGCATGCAGCCCGATTTGCGCCCAGGTGATCGCCTCGAGCAATTCGTCGAGCGTTCCGTAGCCGCCCGGTAGCGCGAGGATGGCGTCGGAGAGCTCGTGAATGCGGGCCTTGCGCTCGTGCATCGTGGAAACCAGTTCAAGCGAAGTGAGGCCGTTGTGCGCGATCTCCCGGCCACTGAGCGCCTCGGGCAGAACACCAATAACTTCTCCGCCCGCGGCCAGCGCCGCATCAGCAACCGCACCCATCAGGCCGCGGCAGGCTCCGCCGTAAACCAAGCCGATGTCGGCTTTGGCGATTGCAGTACCGAGAGCCGTCGCCTCGGCGCGAAAAACAGGATTGTTTCCGAATGCCGATCCACAGAAGACGGCGACGCGGCGCAGAGGCTTGGTTGTGCTGGTCATGGTTCTTTCAGAATAACGGGTGAGGGCGCGCGATTTGGCTCTTTTCAGGAGCGGACGTTCTGTGTCATGCTTGCTTGCATGGGAAACAAAGACAGGGGTAAGAAAGAAACGAAGAAGGCTCCCAAGCCGAAGCCGAAACCAGAACCTGGCCGCAAGCGCGAGATCTTCACGCCACCGCCGCCGAAGTAGTTGAGGCCTGACAGCCTGATTTGTAACCCGGCTCCGAGGCCGGCGTGGGATAGTGTCTCAGCGCGAATCCCACTTGCACGAAAGAATCCACTCGGGCCGGCGCATAGCAGCGTAGTCCCTCAACCTGATTCAAAAGCGAAAGGCCATCCCGATGGGATGGCCTTTTTGTTTAGTTGAAAGCTGCGAAGCTCGCTCAGGGCTGCGTAGCAACTCCCGGATTACCGTCGGCACGCGCCTGCGCCTTTTCTGCCAGAACCTTGTGCACATTATTCTCAAGAGCCTGGGCCTCAGGCATGTATGTGAGCGCCTTCTGGACCATCGGATCCCAATCGGCGATCACCCGCAGGCCGGTGAGCTGGCCGAATTGAATGGTAAAAATGTCCCTCTTGATTTGCGCCTTCACCCAGTCGGAAACACCATTGATGTCTGCGTCAGTCCAGTCGACATCCTGGCTTGTCAAGTATTTCTTGAAGTCGCTGAGAACGGCATCGTCTACCTGGAAGTTCTTGTCTACCGTGTGGGTCGCCACGTAGACCGGCGCAAAGTGGAAGAACACGTCTTTATAGACCAGTTCATCCTGGAAGCGGTTGGTTGTGGGAGACTCGATTTTTTCGTCGGGTGTGATGCCGCCGCCGCCATAAACCGTGCGGCCGGAGTCAGTCAGCTTGACCTCGCGGCTGGTGGAGTCCGGGCTGGGCCCGGAGCCTGCGTGGTTGTAGTAGTCGTAGAGCGAGACGCCGGCATAGTTGCGCTGGATGAGTCGGCCGGACGGCGTGAAGTAGTGATAGGTGGTGAGTGCAAGACCGGAGTCTTCGCTGAGGTTGTAGACAGTCTGTACCAGGCCCTTGCCAAAGGTGGTTTCGCCGACGATGAGAGCGCGATCGTGATCCTGCAGCGCCCCGGAAACAATCTCGGCGGCGGAGGCGGTGTCGCGGTTGACGAGCACGACAATGGGGAACGTCTTGCCGTCGTTGCCATGCGTCGCTACGTAGTTTTGATCGGAGTAGGCGCGACCGCGCTGCGAAACAATGGTCTGGCCCTTGGATAGGAGATGATCGCAGACATCGACTGCCTGGCTCAAGAGGCCACCGGGATTCTCACGAAGATCGAGAACCAGGCCCTTAAGGTCGCCGAAGCCATTGATTGCGTCTTCCATCTCCTGGCCGGTGGTCTCCTGGAATTGTGTGAGATGGATGTAGCCGATACCGGGACGAATCTCGAACTTAAGATCGATAGAGGGATGCGGAATCTCATCGCGAACGAGATCGAAAACGAGGGGCTTGGTCTGGCCGTAACGAACCATGGTGACCTGAACGTGCGTGCCCTTTGGTCCTTTGAGCGCTTTCGCGACCTGGTCCGAGGACCAGCCGTCTGTTGATTTGCCGTCGACCGCAACCACTTTGTCGCCCGGATGGATACCGGCACGGAATGAAGGCGTGTCCTCGTAGGGAGTGACAACGTAGACGTTGCTCTTGCCGTTGTTGTCATTTTGCTGCTGGATGACCATGCCCACACCGTAGTAGTGACCGGTCTGGTCCTCGCGCAGGCGGGCATAAGCCTTGGGATCGTAAAAATGGGAGTGCGGATCAAGCACCTGCAACATGCCGGGGATAGCCCCGTCGTAGATGACCTCGTCGGCTTTGTCAGGCGTGATGGGCTCAGCGTAATTCTGCTCGACAACCGCATACACGTCGGTGAATGCCTTCAGGCTATCGCGGAGCTGGCTCTCATCTTGCGAAGCTTGTGCGCCGACGCGGCGCTCGAGGACCGTGCCAGCCACAGCACAAACAGTGAAGAAAAGGACCACGGCGAAGAAAGCGCGGCGGGCGCGGGGACTCATGGGCAAACCGAACCTCCAGACGGCGCGTGCGGCAGGCGCCTGGGAACGGAATCTCCATCACCTGCGAGCGAATCCGATCGTTGCTGGATATTCGCCCGATAAAAATTGACCTTGCCCGATACTGGCAAGGCCAGGGAAATGGAAGAGCCGCTCGCACTGAGGCCGCGAATCCGTCTTCGGCTAAAGTATAGCACTCAAGCATTTGACGCGCGCGGAACGGGGCTGGTAGCGGGGTTACCGCGGTGCGGGTGCGGAACGGCGTAATTTGCGGCTCGCTGCGGGCGGATTTCGCGCCTCCGCTTTCCGGTTTTGCTCTCCCGGGATTTACAATGACGTCTATGCATCAGGCGGCAGGAAAGCAGGCGCCAGCCACCCGGCGGGACGCCGACTCTATGAATTTGAGAATCTTTCGAGCAGTTGCGATGGTCGCATTTGGATCGTTGCTGGCGGCGTGGCCGACCCTGGCGCTCAGCCAAGTCAATGAACCGGAAAGCCCCTATGGCGGGTCCGTGGTCGAGGATATTATCGCCCGCGTCAACGACGAAATCATCACCAAGTCGGACTACGATCGCGCCGAAAGCGAGCTGGACCAGGAAGGACAGAAGAGCGGCGCATCGATGCAGGAGATGGCGACGCAAAGGAAAGACTTGCTGCGCAATCTGATCGACCAGCAGCTGTGGCTGTCGAAGGGTAAGGAACTGGATATCACCGGCGAAACGGAACTGGTGAAGCGCCTGGATGAGATCCGCAAGCAATACAACCTGGATACGATTGAAGACCTGGAAAAAGCGGCAAAAGAGCAGGGTGTATCGTTCGAGGATTTCAAGGCCAACATCCGTAACCAGATCATCACCCAGGAGGTGATGCGGCAGGAAGTTGGCGAACATATCCAGATGACGCCCGGCGAAGTGGAGCGGTACTACGAGGACCACAAACAGGATTATGTGCAACCAGAAAGCGAACGGCTGAGCGAGATTCTGCTGTCGACCGGGCCGGATGGCTCCAGCGATCCGGCAAAAGTTGCCGCGGCGAAAGCGAAGGCCGACGATCTGGAAGCTCGACTCCATGCCGGCGGTGACTTTGCGCAGTTGGCAAAGAGCTTCAGTGACGGATCAACGGCGGCCTCGGGTGGCGACCTGGGCGAGTACAAGCGGGGCCAGCTCGGTAAAGTGCTTGAAGACAAGACATTCGATTTGCAAACGGGTCAATATACTGACCCGATTCTGACGCGGCAGGGTTACATCATTCTGAAGGTTGTGCAGCATGTGCCAGGGGGACCACGGCCATACAAGGACGTGGAGGACGAAGTGGAACAGGCGTATTACATGAGCCTGATGGACCCGGCCATCCGCGATTATCTGAACAAGATGCGCAACGAGGCCGCCATCTGGATTAAGCCCGGCTATGTGGATACTGCTGCTACCTACGCAGAATCGCATCCCAGCATAAGCTTCAGTGCGTATGTGCCGCCGGCGCCGAAAAAGAAAGCCAAGGTGGAAAGGACTCGTTTCCGCGAAAGCACTCACACTTTCCGCGATAAATCAGGTTCGCAGGCGCCGCCAGCCGACTCGGCCAACCAGGCGCAGACCAGTGCCCCACCGGCAACGTCTGCGACCACTAAGAAGAAAAAGAGTAGCAAGAAGGAAGAAGCATCCACAGAGAAGCCTGGCAAAAAGGAGAAAATCCGCTTCGGTCAGGCGCCCCGTGAAACGCTTCCCTCCGCGACAGTAAACTCGGCCACCGAGAATGCCGGCGCTCTGCCAGAGACAGCTTCGAACACTGACCAGCCTGCAAATCCACTGGAGCCAACAGCCCCTACGCAGAAAACTCGTTTCAGCGCGCGAGCACGCGAGCCGAAGACTCCGAAGCCGCAGGGCAACGGTGGACAGGCGGGCGCGGCCGGGGCGGCTCCGCCCAATGCCGCGGAGGTTGCCGACCAGCAAACGCAGTCGGCTCCCTTGGGTCTGTCAGGCGACACTTCGTCAAAAAAGAAGAAAAAGACGTCGACGGCAATAGGCGATAAGACCCGCCTCGCAAACAAGAAGAAAAGCGAGGAAGAGTCGCAGCCGAAGCCTGCGCCGCAGCCAACGCCGATCGCTCCCGTGGCGGGCGCGCCAGGTCCCTCGGACCATCCTGAGGCACCGCAACCGCAGCAACAGAATCAGCAATAGCGCTTCAGTTCAGAGAGCCAATTGAGCGGGCCCGGGAAATCGCATCCGGGCCCGCGTTGTCTCTTGGCACAAAGCGCTTTTCGTTGAAGCGGCGACTTTGGCAGAGCAGGAGAATTGCGTTAATCTTCTCGGCAGAATGAAAGACATCTATATTGCCGATCTGATGGGCTTTGACGAGGGCAAAGGCTTCGACAGCTTCTTCCTCGTGCTGGCCAAGCAGCAACGAACCACAAAGCAGAACAAGCCATATCTGAGCCTGACGCTCGGCGACAAAACGGGCCCGATTGAGGGTCGAGTGTGGGAGCTAGGTGATCCGCGCATCGCAAAGGATTTTGAGCGCGGCGACATGGTGAAGGTGCGCGGCAGTGTCTCGCGCTACGACGATCGCGCACAGGTGAAGATAGATCAGCTTCGCAAGGCGCTTGACGGCGAGGCGGACAAAATGGACATGCTGCCCGCCACCACGTGCGACGTAGCCGTGCTTTGGACTGCGCTCCAGGCTGTTGTCGCAAGCATAACCAACCCCGATCTGAAGCGACTGCTCGAAGCCTTGCTCGACGACCCGGCGATCGCGCAAGCGTACCGTCTGGCGCCCGCCGCTCGGCAACTGCATCACGCGTGGCTGGGCGGGCTGCTGGAGCACGTGGTCAGCCTGCTTGGCCTTGCCGACCGCGTCGCCGCGCACTATCCCATGCTCGATCGCGACCTGCTCATTACCGGAGTGATTCTGCACGACATCGGAAAGATCCGCGAGCTGAGTTGGGACACGGGATTCGATTACACCGTAGAAGGAGTGCTGCTCGGCCACATCCAGATGGGGGTCGACATGGCAGAGAAAACCATTGCCGGTCTGCCCGAATTCCCTGACCGGCTCCGAACTCTGGTGCTGCACATGATTCTGTCGCATCACGGCAAGCTCGAGTTCGGCTCACCCAAGCTGCCCATGATTCCGGAAGCCCTGGTGCTTAACTTTGTCGACGATCTAGACGCGAAGATGCAGGCCATGGCCAGCGAATTCGAGCGGTCGGCGCGCGAAGGCCGGGCACCGGACGAGTTGACGGGTAAAGTATGGGCTCTGGACCAGCGGCAGTTGCTGAATACCAAAGCGTGGCTTGCGGGAGAAGACGCGAAATAGCAGCTCCGTGCACCCTCAACTTACAAACCAATCCCACTGCTCTTTGGTAAGCGGGACAACCGACAGTCGTCCAATTAGCAGCAGCGGCGAACGCGTAAAGAGCTTTTGGGCTTTGATTTGTGCGAGGGTTTTTGGGTGCTTGAGGCGTTTTCCGGCCTTGACGCGCACCATAGGGACTTTGGGATCCGTCGCGTCGACACTGAGGACCGTACCTGTGCCCACAGCGGTCCGCTCGTCACCTGTGTGATAGAAGATCCACTTCGTTCCCGGCTTCATCTCGCGCAGGTTCTTGACGGCGGCCGGCGCGGTCACGCCATCCCACACTGTCTCGCCGTCGCGCACGAGATCGTCGAAGGAATAAACACCAGGCTCGGACTTGAAGAGAAAGTAAAGCATAGATAGTTCGCAGTTGTCAGATGTCAGAAACTCGGCAGATGGTAGCTAACCAGGTTTTTCCCGGGTTCCTTTCTTTCTATTCCCTGCCCTTCTTGCGAATCTCGATATTCAGGCGCTTGATCTTCTGATTCAGCGTGGAGAGCGGGATGCGGAACTGTTCGGCAGCATCGGTCTGGTTCCAGTTACAACGCTC
>Ga0326728_10010754_pt1 | contig 21256 bp, 11 predicted proteins | sample MB3enrmetagenome_FD_207602 | JGI IMG/M metagenome (GOLD analysis project Ga0326728, IMG submission 207602) | Lab enriched peat soil microbial communities from McLean, Ithaca, NY, United States - MB31MN | ecosystem: Environmental > Terrestrial > Soil > Wetlands > Peat | place: USA: New York... | reverse complement strand
CATGACGACGCCTACCTGCGCTATCTGATCGCTCGCCTGGCCGCCTTCCGCAACGTCTGGTGGACGATGGCGAACGAGTGGGATTTCGTTCAGCCGCCCAAGGATTGGGACCACATCTTCCAGGTTGTGCAGGCGCAGGACCCTTCCGGCCATCTGCGCGGCATCCACAATGGCCGCGTCTGGTACGACCATGCCAAGCCGTGGGTCACGCATTGCGTTATCCAGATGCAAGGAGGCGACACTCACGCGACCGCCCTCGGCGCGCGCGAGAAATACGGAAAGCCCGTCCTCGTGGACGAATACGGCTACGAGGGCAACAACACGATGTCCTGGGGCAGTCTCACCGCGCGCGAAGAGACGCATCGCCACTGGGGAATTGCGATGGCCGGAGCGTACGGCTCGCACGGCGAAACCTATGTCCATCCGGGAGACATTCTGTGGTGGGCGGTGGGAGGAAAACTGGTCGGCGAGAGTCCCGCGCGATTGGCGTTCTTGAAGCAAGTGATGACGGAAAGCGCCTTCGACGAAATGGAGACCCTGCCCGATGCAGTCCGTCCCGGCGCCGCGCTCGGCACGAAGGGCTCGCACTACTTGTTGTGGTTCGCTGGTCTTGATTGGGAGCAGCCGATCACGGTCGAACTCGACGGCGACGGCTCGTACGAAGTAGAGCTGATCGATCCGTGGGTGATGAAGGTCTATCCGTTGGGACGCACCACACCGGGCAAGCAGACTTTCACGCTGCATCTCGCGCCAAGCGTCCTTCGCTTCAAGCGCGCGACTGGGTTGGCCGCCACGCCCGCTTCGCAATTCCCGATGTCGCTTGCCGAACTCATCGCGCGTTGGGAAGCAAATCCAGCCTGACGCGGCCGCGGAGCCAATTCAGTCAAACGCAGGAGAACAAATGAATCGAAAGAGATTTTGGTCGTCCGTTTTTGCTGCCGCTTGCCTCACAACTGCGCCGCCTGCCGTCTCGCCGCTTCCGAACCGCTCCCTCAGCCTTCGCCGAAACTCCCCACTCACGGCGGCGCTTGAGCGCAACCTGTCTCCGCCGCTCCGTCAGCCTGCCGAAGAATCCCAGTGACTGTCATTCCGAGCCTGCCTGCCGTCTGCAAGCAGGCAAGGCAGGCGGAGCGAGGAATCTCTCTTCGCTCCTGGGAACGAACGGATCGAAAAGTTGCTCGCCACACTCCAAAGAAAAGAGGGAGGGCCTTTCGGCCCTCCCTCTTTCCAGTCAAGGTTTTGAAGCCGTTCTTAGAATGTGAAGTGCGCCGAGAACTGGAACTGGCGCACATCGTAGACCGTGTTGCTCACGCTGCTGGGCGTAAGAAAGAGTGGTGGATTACTGACGTAGGTGATTGTCGTGCCGCTCAGGGTGTAGCCGTTCGCTTGTGACGTGGCAACGTCAACCATATGGTTGAATAGATTGAAGCACTCCGCGTCGAGTTCCAGACTCTTGCTCTCGGTGATATTGAAGCTCCGCCCGATGCGGGCGTTCACGTTTTGAATTGCCGGCAGTCGGAACCCGTTGCGCGGCGAAAGGAGCATGCGGCCGCCCGTTCCGAGGCCGAACATTCCACTGCTCAGCCGGGCCTCGCCCGATATGGGAACGCAATTCGTCGTTATCGTCGTTCCGTTGCACACGGGCAGGGTCGGACTCCCAGAGACGCCCATGGAAAAGGCCTCGTTGGAGGAGAACAAGAGGATCGGAGCGATGGTCCATCCGTTTAGCAGCTTGTGTTCCAGTCCGTTCCCTGCGGACACCTTCGGCGTCCAAACGCCGCTCACGACGAAGCGATGGCGCACGTCAAAGTTGGAAGTTCCGTAGTTGAGGTTCGGGTTGAACTGGTCGAGGATGCTGAGGGAGGTCTGGCCCGTGGAGTCGCTCTGGTCATTATCGAGCGCGTGCGACCAGGTATAGCTGGACTGAAACACAAAATCAGTGGCCAGCCGCCGGTCCAATTCAATCACCATGGCGTTGTAGTTTGAATGGACCAGATCGCCTTCGTCGTAGATGATCCCGAAGCTCGGGTTCACTCTCGTCAAGCCGCCCCCATTGATATACACCGGAACCGTCAGCGTTTGGCCGTTGTACGGCCCGCCCGAAATTGAGTAGGTCACATTCACAAAGTTTTGAGGATTCGCGTTCGCGTCGATGATCGAAGGCAACCGGCTTCCACGGCTGTACAGCCAGGAAACGCCGAGTGTCGTGTGTCTGCCGAGGTCCTGCTGCAACGCGAGACTTGCCTGTTGTACCTTCGGGGGTGCGTCGTGCGGATCTAGGTAATCGACGCTCGCTGATCCTGAACATGTGACCGACGTGGGCACCGCCGGGTAGGTCGGTGAGCATGCGACAACCCCCCCGACGCCGTAATTTTGGGTAAACGTGTATTCGACTTGCGCTCCGGGGACCAGATCGGTATTCCCGAGCGCTCCTTCAACCAAGGAATTGATGATTCGGCCGTAATAGATTCCGTAGCCGCCGCGGAGCGACGTCTTCCCATTGCCGAAAATATCCCAGGCAAACCCGATGCGCGGGCCGAAATCCTTCTTGTACCTGGGGAACGACTCGGTTTGCGGGACCGCGGGGTTTGGAATCTGCGTCGAAGGCATCTGTTCGTAATCCCACCGCAGACCGTAATTGATGGTCAAGCGGGGTCTCACGCGCCAAGAGTCCTGAGCGAAGAAACCCCAGTCAATGGTCGAGAATTCGAACCCGAGCGGGCCTAAAGACTGCTGGTAGTAGTCGTAGCAGACGGGTACCACCGTCCCGAAGGCGCTTGAGGTTCCATTCGTCAGGGTGCACCCGCCGGCTCCTCCCCCCGCGCTAGGCGCTGTAACGCCCGTAGTGTGCAGGCTCGCGAGATAAGCCGATTCGTCAGTGATGAAATCGAGCAGACCCGACGTTGACAAATCGTAGTCGTACGCTCCTTCGCCTGAGTACAGGTTGTTCAGCGTATCGTTCACGTGGTTGATGTCGAATCCCACCTTGATGATGTGCGTTCCCTTGATCAGTGAAAATGTATCCGCGTACTGGTAGCGAACCTCCAGCGGGTACTGAGGCCGGTTGAGGAACTGCGGAGTTCCGAACTGAAAGCTGCCGGTCGCGCTCTGACTGATGTAGACATTCGGAGGCAGTCCGCCCGGGCCGGTCAGCGGCTCGCCCGCCACGTTGGCATTGCCGTACTCGAATTCAAAGTCCTTGCCGTACTGGAATAGCGCCTCGTTCGTGTAACTCGAAGAAGGAGTGGAATTCCAGTGGGCGATGATCCAATCGTCATGCACGTAGTCGTTCCCGATGCTTGCAATACCGTAGGAGACGACTGCGTTGGTCTGAATGCCGTAAGGTGACTTCCAGCGCATCCGGTTCCAACTGACGGAAAGCGTATTGTTCGGCGTAATGTGCCAGTCTAATTTCGGGAAGGTGATGATCTGATCGCCGGTCCGCGGATCAACGCCGGTGAGCCCCACTATAATGCTCTGTGCCGCCGATACATCGGCCTGAGTCACGCCGCGGCAGGCGAGAATCTGGCCTGCGCTGAGCGAACTCGGCACGTCGCCCGGAACCGATGCAAACTTACCGCCCGTATTGCAAACTGCCGGCGTCGGGCTAAACGTCGAACTGCTCGGCACACTTATGCCCGATAAATAAGGGAGAAAGGTCGGTGACGGCGTGGCGTTAATCGGGAAATTCCTATGGCTGTCGTCTATCGTAAAGAAGAAGAACAGCTTGTTTTTAAAGATCGGCCCGCCAACCGATCCGCCCCACTGTTGCCGGCGGTCCGTCGGCTTGATCGGAACGGCCGTGGATACTCCGTTGACGAGTTGGTTCTGCACGGTAAACGGGTTCTGAGCCCCAACCGCGTTGTCCTTGTAATAATAAAACGCGTCGCCGTGGTAACTGTTCGTGCCGCTCTTCGTGACGGAATTGATGACTCCGCCTGCCGCTCTGCCATACTCTGCCGAATAATCCGCAACGTTCACTTGGTACTCGTTGACCGAGTCCTGGCTCAGCTCGTAGGCGATGCGTGTTCGTCCACGCTCTTCCGCGAAGTACGCCTGGTTGTTGTCGCCTCCGTCTATCGTGTTGTTGTTCAGAAGGCCGGCGATCCCACGGAAGTCGAGATCCAGAAACCCGTTCGTGTCCGGCGTGACGCCGGGAACCAGCAGCGCAAAAAACGCGAACCTGCGCCCGTTTGTGGGCAGATTGTTGATAAACGTCTGATCTTCCTCGCCCGAGATTTCCTGCGAGGTCGTGTTCACCATCGGCGCTTCCCCGCTTACCTGCACGGTTTGCTTCGCCGACGCTACCGCCAATTGGATATCCACGTCGGTGACGCGGCCGACCTCCACGCTGATTCCTGTTTGTTCGTAGACGGCAAAATTGGCCGAAGTGACGGTTAAGCTGTACCGGCCTGGTTGTAGAGCGTTGAATCGGAATTCGCCGTTATCCGTCGCCGTCATCTCGTGCGATTCGGATGTGCCTAGGTTCACAATCTTAACGTTTGCCTTGGGTACGCCTAGACCCTGTGGGTCCTTGACCGTGCCTGCGAGACCTCCGTTGAACGTGGACTGCGCTCGAGAATTCACGCTCAAGCTCAGTGCCAATGCCAACGCGGCCACCACCGCAAAAACAATTCTGCGACTGTTCGACGCCTGACTCATGTCAAAATCCTCCTTCTTTCTTGAGGAGAGCTTGGGTCGTGGAACGCATTTGGGCGCAGAAATCCCCGTGGAGCACAAATTGGAAGACTGCACCCCTAGACAGTGGAGACTGTCTATTTGAACTCAAATTCCTAACCTCACCCCGTAAGGCGGACACTCTAGGAGCATTCGAGTTCGTTGTCAAGGATGCCCAGCCCGTCGAATCTGGACACCCCAGCTCGCCCCTTAGCACCCGCGCCTGATCCTGGCAGGCCTCCGTTACACTTCTGTGACTGCCAGGTTAAATCTCTCAGTCCCCCTGTGGGAATCTGCCGGTTTCCCATCCGCGCCCGTCTTGTCGAACCCCGCCCCCTGAGTTAGAGTAGCGGCCTTCTGCGCGAGGGAAGCCTGATATGAGTCCGGGCGGCCAGGAACATCTTCGAGTCCTTTTGAAGCGCAGCGCGATCCAGCGCCGCGTGCGTGAAATGGGAAAGCAGATCTCGCTGGACTACAGGGGTGAACGCGTCCACCTGATCGGCGTCCTCAAGGGCGCTTCGATATTCCTCGCTGACCTGATCCGCCAGATTAAAGTCGAAGTCTCGGTCGATTTCATGGCCGTCTCGAGCTATGGCCAGGGCAAGCAGACTTCCGGCCAGGTGCGGCTCACCAAGGACCTCGATACCAGCATCGAAGGCCTGAACGTCATCCTCGTCGAAGACATTCTCGATACCGGCCTGACGCTCAGCTATCTCCAGCGCGTTCTGCAGCAGCGCAAGCCGAAATCGCTGCGCATCGCGGCGCTGCTGGACAAGCCCAGTCGCCGGATCAAAGAGGTCAAGTCCGATTACGTGGGCTTCGAGATTCCCAATGAATTCGTGGTCGGCTATGGTTTGGACTACGCCGAGCGGTTCCGCAACTTGAAGGACGTTTGCGTGCTCTCGCTGCCGCCCGTCTAGTGCCGTTCCGATGGGATACCTGAGATGAGACCCGTCCTCACCGCCACTGATTTGGCCGGCGTCGCGGATGGCGGCGAGTTGACCATCGCCGCCGGCACGCTCGTCACTCCCCTCGCCCGCGATGAAGCGGCGCGCCGCGGCATCACGGTTCGCGTCGCGGAATCATCCTCCGCCGCCCGCCCGGACCAGCATCCCATCGCCATCGGCTCCGATCATGGCGGCTACGAGCTCAAAGAACATTTGAAGACGCTTCTGCACGAGTGGGGCTATCCCGTCAACGATCTCGGCACGGACAGCACCGCCGCCGTGGATTATCCCGACTTCGCCGAAGCCGTCGCTTCCGCGGTTGCGCACGGAGAAGCATGGCGGGGCGTCATCATCGATAGCGCCGGAATCGGCAGTTCGATCGCCGCCAACAAGGTTCCCGGCGCGCGCGCGGCGCTATGCTATGATCGCGCTACGGCGCGAAACAGCCGCGAGCACAACGATGCGAACGTGTTGTCGCTTGGCGCGCGCTTGATTTCGCCCGAGACGGCCCGCGAAATTGTCGCCGTCTGGCTCGAGACACCCTTCGCTGGCGGCCGTCATCAGAAAAGGGTGGACAAGATTGCCGGCATCGAACGGCGTCATCGAAAAGAGTGAGCCTTCGCGGCGCTTCTCCGCGAATTGCCGGCGCTCCGACTGGAATCGCCCTCGTGGAAAAGGATGAGCTAGAACGGCTGGTTCGCGTCGTCAGCGAAGAAATTCTCCGCTATCTCGGCGCCTCCAGCGGCGCGCCGCCCGTCGGCCTTGAATGCGACGACCTGATCTGCCCCGGCTGCGATCAGAGTTGCGCCGAAAAGTGCGCCCGCAAGACGCGCTGCGTGGTTGACGCCGGCGCGTGCCGCATTTCCGCCGGACCGGCCGTCCAGTCCGTTGACGCCGACATCGCCGCGCTGATTGACCACACGCTGCTCAAGCCCGAGGCCACCCGCGAAGACATCACCAAACTTTGCAAGGAAGCCGCGCGCTTCGGCTTCGCTTCGGTCTGCATCAATCCGTGGTACGTTTCGCTCGCCTCGGAAATTCTGCGCGGCACTCGCGTGAAAGTGTGCACAGTGGTCGGATTCCCCCTCGGCGCCACGCTCCCCCAGGTAAAAATCTACGAGGCGGAGGAAGCCATCAAGGCAGGCGCCCAGGAAATCGATATGGTGATCAATATCGGTGCGCTGAAGTCCGGCCAGGACGATCTCGTCGAACAAGACATTCGTGGCGTGGTCGAGGCCTCCCATCGCGGCGGCGCCATCACGAAAGTGATCCTGGAAACCGCCCTGCTGGATGTCGAGGAAAAAGTCCGCGGCTCGCTCGCGGCAAAGCGCGCCGGCGCCGACTTCGTCAAAACCTCTACGGGCTTTTCCACGGGGGGCGCGACCGCCGAGGATGTCGCGCTGATGCGCGCCGTGGTCGGCGAGGAAATGGGAGTGAAGGCCGCGGGCGGTGTCCGCAGCCTGGACGACTTGAAGAAAATGGTCCGCGCCGGCGCCACGCGCATCGGGGCCAGCGCCAGCATCAAAATTCTCGAGCAGGCCAAGCAGGAGGAGCCCGGCAGCGATGCCGCTCACCGCGCCTCCCAGTCACCCGACCGCAAGCCGGCGGATAAGCTGGTCCCAGCCACGCCTTACTAAAACCGCCGCCCGCTCTGCCTTCGCCCTCTCTCTGTTCTCCGCGCGCCCCTTTTCCAGCCCGCCGCTCGCTCCTGCTATACTGGGTCAAAATGGAACCGATCGAAACCACACCGAACCTCGACCTGCCGGCCGAGGTTCTGGCCACGCTTGCCGAAATCGGCGAGGAGATCAACGCCTCGCTCGATCTCGATAAAGTCTTGTCCAAGACGGCCGCGCTGGTGCGCAAGATCATCGACTACGAAATCTTCAGCGTCCTCCTGTTGGACGAGCGGACCCAGCTGTTGTTCCACCGCTTCGCCATCGGCTACACCCTGGACGCCGCGCGGGACTGGCAGATCCCGCTCGGCCAGGGCATCACCGGCTTCGCCGCGGCCACGCGCAAACCCGTGCGGGTCGGCGATGTCCGCAGCGATTCGCGCTACATCAATTTGATCGAATCGGTGCGTTCCGAGTTGGCCGTGCCGCTGGTCTACGAGGGCCGCTCCATTGGCGTGCTGGACATCCAGAGTTCCCAGCCCGATTACTTCACCCACGAACAGCAGAACATTCTGGCCCTTCTCGCCGGGCGTCTCGCCATCGCCATTGAAAACGCGCGATTGTTCGAGCGCGTCCGCAGCCAGGCGGACACCCTTCGCGTGCTCAACGAAATTGGCCGCGAAGCCAGCTCCATTCTCGACGTGGAAGAACTCCTGCGCCGCGCCGCCGAACTCGTCAAACGAGTCATCGACTACCAGATTCTCAGCATCCTGCTCTACGACGAAGCGACGAACATGTTTCGGCATCGCCTCGACATCAAGTACGGCCAGAGCGTCCAGGGAAAGTTTCGCGTGATCGCCGGCGAAGGCATCATCGGCGCTGCGGCCACCAGCGGCCAGCCCGTCCGCGTGGCCGACGTCAGCACAGACTCGCGCTACCTCATGGTGAATCCGGAGACACGCTCCGAACTGGCGATTCCCATGATTCACAAAGGCCGCGTCGTCGGCGTGCTCGATCTCGAAAGTCCGCAGCCGAACTATTTCACCGAGGACCACGTTCAGACGCTTTCGATCCTCTCCGGCGCGCTTGCCGTGTCGCTCGAGAATGCGCGCCTGTACGGAGAAATCGCGCGAAACGAATTGCGCATGGAGCGCGAATTGTCCGCGGCCCAGCGCATGCAGGGCGCGTTGCTCCGCCCCGTGCCCAAGGAGGATTACGGCCTCGACATCGCCGCGCGAATTCTCTCCGCGCGCGAAGTCTGCGGCGACCTCTACGATTTCCTGCGCTACGGCTCGCAACAGTTGGGCGTCGCTCTCGGCGACGTCAGCGGGAAGGGAAGCGAGGCCGCGCTCTACGGCGCCGTCGCCATCGGCATTCTGCGGAGTCTCTCGCCCCTCAAGCTCCAGCCCGCGGAATTCCTGCGGCAGCTCAACCATCTCATTTGCGAGCGGCGCATCGAGGGCCGCTTCATCACGCTTTGCTACGCCACTTGGCAGAAAGCTCGCCGCAGATTCCGCGTCGCTAACGCCGGCCAGTCGCAGCCGATCGTTTGCCGCGGCGACCGCTGCGAGCTGATCCGCCTCTCCGGCTTTCCGCTCGGCCTTTACGATGAAGTCACCTACGAAGAATGGTCCACCACGCTCGACGTCGGCGACATCGTCGTCTTCTATTCCGACGGTCTGTCCGAAGCGGCCAGCCCCGATGGCCACCAGTTCGGTTCCAACCGCCTGCGCGAACTCATCGCCAGACATCGCGATGTCACCTCAGGCGAGCTGGCCGATATTTTGCTCGCCGCAATCCAGGACTTCACCAGCGGCGCCGCGCTCGCTGACGACCGTACGCTCCTGGTGGTGAAGGCCCGATGACCCCGCTTTCCGCCAAGCTCGTGGATCCTGCGCGGCACACGCCGTTTTTTTCGCGCCGCAAGGGTGTCGCATTTTGCGAAGGAGTCGCGCTCGAGGCCGTTGCCGAGGGCGTGGCCACGCCCTCGTACGTTTACAGCCGCGCCGCCATCGAAGCCAATTATCGCGCGCTGGACGCCGGTCTCGACGCCGTGCCGCATGCGATCTGTTACTCCGTCAAAGCCAATTCCAATCTCGGCGTCCTCCGCGTCCTCGCCGACCTCGGCAGCAGCTTCGATATCGTGTCCGGCGGCGAACTGTACCGTTTGCGCCGCATCGGCGTTTCGGGCGATCGCATCGTGTTCTCGGGCGTGGGTAAAACGCGCGAGGAAATTCGCGAAGCCCTCGCGGCGGGCATTCTTCTTTTTAATATCGAATCGTCGGAAGAACTCGATCTTCTCGCCTACGAAGCCTCGCGCGCGCGCGTCCGCGCCTCCGCTTCCATCCGCGTGAATCCCGATGTCAACGCCGGCGGCCACCCGCACATTTCCACCGGCCGCCACCATCACAAATTCGGCGTGGACTGGACCGAAGCGAAGCGCCTCTATCTCGCGCATCGCAGCTCGCTTTGGATTCGCTGGCGGGGAATCAGCGCGCACATCGGCTCGCAGATTCTCTCGATGCGCCCGTATCGCCTGGCATTGCACCGCTTGGGGAGTTACGTCGCCGAGCTGCGCGCCGCCGGCATCGCTCTGCGCTATTTCGATTTGGGCGGCGGCCTGGGCGTTCGTTACACCGACGAAAGGCCGCCCGACCTCGCCGCTTACGCGAAAGAGATCGCCGCTGCTGCGCGTCCGCTCGGCTGCACGGTTCTAATCGAGCCCGGCCGCTCCATCGTCGGCCCCGCGGGCGTATTGCTGATGCGCGTCCTCTACACGAAACGTACGGGCGGCAAAATATTCGTCGTCGTGGACGCCGCCATGAACGATTTCATGCGCCCCGCGCTCTACTCAGCCGTTCATCCCATCACGCCGGCACGATGGTCTTCCGCTTCGTCGCGGCGCAAACCAAGCCGCCTGCCTGCCGGTAGGCACGGCAGAATCCGCGCGGACATCGTCGGCCCCGTCTGCGAAACCGGCGACGCCTTCCTGCACGATTGGCCGATCGAAGAGCCTTCGCCGGGCGACGTTCTCGCTCTCTGGGGCGCCGGCGCGTACGGCTTCGTCGAGTCGTCAAACTACAACGCGCGCCCCCGCCCGGCCGAAATCCTGGTCGAAGGCCGCAAATTCCGCGTCATCCGCAGCCGCGAAACTCCCGACGACCTCCTCCGCGGCGAGTAGCTCATATCCTGACTCGCGTCTTGCTCCTTCGCTCGGCAATTTGCCTCGGCGCAACTCTCAAACATTGTCATTCTGACTGGAGAGGCGGCCCTTATCTCTTCCGTCCGCCGTGGCGGACGGGCCGCCTCGGAGGGAAGAATCTAGTGGTGCCCGCGTATGCGGGCTCACACTTTTCTCAACAAGCGTCCAGCGTTTCCTCCGCGCGCGCCGCCAGGGCCTCTCGAGCGGAACTTGCCCCGGCGCTCTCCTTTTGGAGTGCGGCGGCCTCGCCGCGCCGTAGCCGCTTCGCGGCGAAGGCGGGTCGACGCCGCTTTGCCCCTCCGGTCAAGATGGCACCCTGACTGCCGCTGTAAGCCTTCCCTCTGCCAGGTCTTTCCCTCACTCGTATCGCAGCGCCACCATCGGATCCACGCGCGTCGCTCTCCGCGCCGGGATGTAACACGCGAGCAGCGCGACGCAAGTGACGACAAGAGCGATGATGGCGAGCGTGACCGGATCGTAAGGCGTCACGCCGAACAGTAGTTCGCTGATCAAGCCTCCCGCAAGAACTGCCGCGACCAGCCCGGCAGCCAAACCGGCAACTACCGGCGCCATACCTTGACGAAGAACCATGCCGAGCAGGTCGCTCAAATCGGCGCCGAGCGCGATGCGAATTCCCAGTTCGTGCCGGCGCTGCTCGACGGAATAACCGACCACGCCGAATATCCCTAGCGACGCGAGCAGAAGAGACGACAACGCGAAGGACATCGCTAGAGACATCTGGAAACGGCGTGCATCCACGGACTGCGAAACGACCTGCGACATCGGCCGCAGGCGGGTAATGGGCACTTCGGGGTCAACCTTGTGGATGAGCTCCCGGACCGCGGCCGCGGAGCCGCCCGGTTCAGCCGACGTGCGGAGGATGAAGGTGGCCGACGAAGGGATCGAGATGCTGTTGAACCAGTAGGGCACGTAGACAATCATCAGCGGTGTTTCATCAAGCTGGACCGTGCGGATATCGCCCACCACGCCGATCACTTCGCTCGGGAATTCGCCTGCCCATCCCGTGATGCAAATTTGGCCGATGGGATTCTTGCCGGGCCAGAAGCGATCGGCAACGCTTTGGGAAACGACCACGACCTTGCGCCCGCTGTCCGCTGCGCTGAACACCCTGCCTTGCAAGAGCGGAATGCCCATCGCAGAAAAATAATCCGGGCTCACGGGACGATAGTTGGCAATAGGCGTCTCTGCATGTGCCTTCATGGCCCCGGGGATGTTAATGCCTGTGACGCTCCCTTCGCCGGAAAGCGGAGGAATGCTCACCCAGCCGGCCGCGCGCGCTCCGGGAAGCGCCTGGAATCCGGCAACCACGCGGTCGTAGAAGCCCAGGCGAACGGAAGGTTCATGGTAGCTCTGCGGAGGGAGATCGACTCCGGCGACGAGGACATTCTCCGCCGCGAACCCGGCGTTCACGTGCAGCAGGTGCGTGAGGCTCGCGGTGAGCAGACCGGCAAGAATCAAAAGCGCCGTCGTGAGTCCCACTTCGAGGCCGACCAGCCCTTCGCGAAGGCGGCGCGTGCGGCGGCTCTCGCTGGTGGCCGCGGCGGCGGACTTCAGAACTTCGATCGGCTGAGCGCGCGTGATACGCCAGGCGGGCAAGATCCCAAACAGTGCGCCGGTGGCCATCGAAATGGCCACAGCGAACACAAAAACGCGCGCGTCTATCTGCACTTCGTCGAGGCGAGGAATGTTGGCCGGGGCCATGCGCACCAGCCATTTCACGGCGAGGCTGGCGATCCAGATGCCGAGCGCTCCGCCAGCGGCGCTCAGCAACAGCGTTTCCGTGAGCACTTGGCGAAGGATGCGCGCGCGCGACGCGCCCAGCGCAATGCGGACTCCGGCTTCGCGCATTCGGCCGGGGACGCGCGCCAGGAGGAGGCTGGCGAGATTGGCGCAAACAATCAAAAGAACGGCGCCCACCGCGCCGAGGAGAAAAATCAGGCCACGGCGTCCGGGCCCGGTCACTTCCGGTTCGAGCGGTAGGAGCGCGGCCTGGAGATCGAGGCCTTCGTTTGCCTGTTTGGCAATTTGTGACTGGACGACGTTGAGTTCAGCGAGCGCCTGCTCCGGAGTTACGCCGGGTTTGAGACGTGCCACGGCGGCAAAGTCGAATTCCTCGAGAAGGCCTTCCTCATAAGGCTTCGGTCCGTTCAGCGGTTGGAAGAAATCCTGCGAGTGACTGCTGCTGACTCCGCCCAGCGCCGGAGGAAATCGAAATGAGGCCGGCAGGACGCCGATGATTTCATTGGGGACGCCATCGAGCGTGAAAGTCTTGCCCAGCACGGAGGGATCGGCATGGAAGCGCCTGCACCAGAAGCCGTCGGTGAGGATCACGACGCGGCCGCGGCCCGGCTCGTCTTCTTCCGGGAGGAACGCACGGCCGAGGGCGGGCCGCGCTCCGAGCACCGTGAAAATGTTCGCGGAGGCGCGCACGCCGTAGATGACTTCGGGTTCGCCCGCGCCGGTGAGGTCCGCCCCAGCTGGCTCGGCGATGGCGACATCCGCGAAGGAGTGGACCTGCTGCTGCCAGATGCGGAAGTCCGGAATGTTGGCGTGCAGCGTGGGATAGAACTTGGCGAGCTGCGGTACAATTTCGCGTACCAGGTAAAGCTGCTGCGGTTCAGGATACGCGAGGGGGCGAAGCAAAGCGCTGTTCACGACCGTGAAAATCGCGGTGTTTGCGCCGATGCCGAGCGCAAGTGTGAGGATGGCGATGGCCGTGAAGCCGGGATTTCGCCGCATCATTCGCAGACCGTAGCGCACGTCTTGCCAAAGCCGTTCGAGCGAAGCCCAACCCCACATTTCGCGGGTTGTTTCCTTGACTAGGCCAACGTTTCCGAATTCGCGCCGCGCCGCCGCCCGCGCATCGCCAGCAGTTTCGCCGCGCTCCGCGCGCTCTTGCTCTGCCATGTGCAAATGCGCCCGAATCTCCTCGCTCAACTCTTCATCGCGTTTTCGCCACGGCCATCTCATAATTCAGCCTCGCTCTTCCCGCCCCATGTCGCGCCCTCAAGAGAAAATGGGTCGTCCCGGGCCCCGTCGTCTGGGGCGAGGGATCTCTCTGCCTCTTCGCCCGAGCGTGTCGCACTCACTCGTACCGCAGCGCCACCATCGGATCCACCCGCGTCGCTCGCCACACCGGAACCACGCATGCAAACATCGCCACCGCGACCATCACCACGGTCACCGCGACAAACGTCACGGGGTCGGTCGGCTTCACTCCGTACAGCAGCGTTTGCAGTACTCCCGTCAGTGCGTACGCGCCGGCAACACCCACGCCAATTCCGGCGCCGGTAAGCGCCAAACCCTGCCGCAGAATCATCCACAAGACATTCCCGCGCCCTGCGCCCAGCGCCATCCGAATTCCGATCTCGTTCGTCCGCTGCGTCACCACATACGAAAGCACGCCGTAGATTCCTACCGACGCCAGCAGCAACGCCAGCCCGGCGAAAATCCCCAGCATGAATGTTTGATACGTGGTCGCGGTCATCGACGAAGAAACACTCTCCGGCAACGTCGCGACATTAAAGACCGCCAAGCTGCTGTCAAGCGATTGCACCGTGCTTCGCAGCGTCCCCGCAAGTGCCGCGGGCTTGCCGGTCCCAAGAACCGCAACATTGAGCGGCGGCGGATTAGGCCCTAGCGCCAGAGCAAGCCCGAAATATGCCTGCGGCATCGGTCCTCGGCCCAGATCAGTACATTGCGTATCACCAACGACGCCGATCACGTGATTCGTGATCAAGCCCTGGGATATCGCGAATGTTTTTCCAACGGCATCCTGATTCGGCCAGAATGTCCGAGCCATGGTTTGATTGATAACCGCGGCCATCTCGAATTTCATGCCCGAGGCCTTCGGCGCCCCACCTGATTGGAACAGCGCCATTAACTTGGAGGCTGTGGCCGCGGCGGCCTCTTCGTCTTCTTGGGAGAACGTCTGGCCGGCCATCATCGGAATGCCCATGACGCGAAAATAATCCGGCGTAACCGGGTCGAACTCAACGAGTTGATTCGCCGTGCTATCGCTCGTGCGCCCCTTGATCGTCACGTACCCGTTACTCCCTCCGTGCGGCGGCACTTCGCCCGCCACGGCGGCGCCCTTCACGCCGGGTGCGGCCTCCAGTCTTTCCACGAGCTGCCGCCAAAACGCGTTCTGCGCCTCGATTGTTGCGTACTGGCTGTCTGGAAGCGCGACCGAAGCCGTGAGAACTTTGTCCGCACGCACTCCGATGTCCAGATTCCGAAGATTGCCGAACGTTCGCATCAGGAGGCCCGCGCCCGCCAGCAGCACCAGCGAAAGCGCGATCTCCACGGTTACCAGAGCGTTGCGCACCAGCCGACCGCGGCTTGTGGCTGTCGCCGCCATTCGCCCGCCCGAATTCAGCACTTCACTTAAACTCACACGCGAAGTCTGGAGCGCAGGCATCAGTCCGAACAGAATCCCGCTGGCCACTGCGAGCCCCAGCGCGAAAAGCAATACCGCAGGATCGACCGCGATGGGAGTCGGTTGCGACAGCGGAATTCCTTTTGCCGTGCGAAGCCACGCCACGCACAAATACGCCAGTCCGATTCCTGGTAGTGCTCCGCAAGCGGAAAGCAGAACGTTCTCCGTCAGGAGCTGGCGAATCACCCGGGAACGGCCGGCGCCCAGCGCCGCGCGCATGGCGATTTCACGCGTCCGGCCGGCCGAGCGCGCCAAAAGCAGATTCGCCACGTTCACGCATGCGATCAGCAGCACCAGGGTCACCGCACCGAACATCACCCACAATTGAGTGCGCGACCTCCAGACGAACTGCTCCTGCAACGGCACAACCACCGCCGACACATTGGAATTCTCGTCCGGATATTGTTTCTCCAACCGCGCGGATACGGTCTTTAAATCCGCTCGCGCTTGATCTACCGTAATTCCCGGCTTGATGCGTCCCAATGCTTGCAGGTGGTGCGCGCCCCGCGGGCCCAGATTTTTCGCGGACACATCCATCGGCACCCACAAATCGGCCTCGCCCGGTTGTTTGTACCAGGAGGGCATCACACCCACTACGTCATAGTGCTCGCCATTCAGATTCAGCGATTTCTTCAACACCCCTGGATCGCCGCCGAAATCCGTCTGCCAGAATCCGTAGCTCAGGAGTGCGACGCGATTTCGTCCTGCCTGATCCTCTCCAGCAAGGAACGTTCGTCCCATGATCGGATGAACGCCCAATACGGAAAAGAAGTTAGCCTGCGTTTCCACAACGGCCGCGCGCTCCGGCTCGCCCGCGCCGCTGGCGTTGTAGCTCTCTTGAAATGAATAGACCGCCATGTCCTCAAACGATTGGTTCTGCGCCCGCCAGTCAATGTAGTCCGCGCCCGTGAGCGGATAGCTGCCGGGGGCGCTCTCCGTCTCCCACAACTCCACGAGTTGATTTGGCGCGGGGAAAGGCAACGGACGCAGCAGCACCGCGTCCACCACGCTGAAAATAGCGGTCGTCGCTCCAATTCCCAGCGCGAGAGTCAGCACGGCCACCGCCGTAAATCCCGGACTGCGCCGCATCATTCGCAGACCGAAGCGCACGTCCTGCCAAAGCCGTTCGAGCCACGCCCAGCCCCACATCTCGCGCGTCGTCTCTTTGACGAGGCCGACGTTGCCGAACTCGCGCCGCGCCGCCGCCCTCGCATCGCCCGCCGATTCGCCGCGCTCCTCGCGCTCTCGCGCCGCCATCGCGATATGAGCGCGAATCTCCTCGCTCAACTCCTCGTCCCGCCTTTGCCACGGCCATCTCATTTTTCAGACTCCTCTACTCGTATCGCAGCGCCACCATCGGGTCCACTCGCGTCGCCCGCCACGCTGGAAGCCAGCACGCTAGCAGCGCAACAACCAGCAGAACCGCGGCTACGGCAACGAGCGTGATCGGATCGCCTGGGCGAACATCGTACAGAATGCTCCCCAGATAGCGCGTCACCCCGAACGCGGCAGCAATACCGAGGACCACGCCCGTGACGGCCAGCGCGAGCCCTTGCGCCACAACGATGCGCAGAATGTTGTGCTGTTCCGCGCCAAGCGCCATCCGGATGCCGATCTCCCGCGTGCGGCGCGTGACTTCATAAGACAGCAATCCGTAAAGTCCGACGCACGCGAGGGCCAGCGCGAGCAGGCCGAAAAAGCTCGAAAGGCGCGCGACAAGCCGTTCTTGAAATAGCAATTGGTCAATGCTTTGGGATTCCGTAATCACGTCGAATATCGGCAGATTGCCATCGACTTGGCTGACGACGCTTTTCACCGCCGGGATGATTGAAGTGGGGATCTTTGTCGTGCGCAATTCAAAGGAAACTCCGCTGCCGGTCGCGGGGACATAGGCCGTGGGATTGATCTCGGGTCTCAGGCTGTAGTATTTCGCGTCACGAACCACTCCGATGACTACATAGCCGGGACCGTGATCGCTCTGGCCGCGGAAAGAACCTCCGAAGCGCTGCCCGAGAGGATCCGCATGGCCGAGGTAACGGCGCGCAAATGTCTGATTGACGATGGCGGGCTGGGGAGTGGGCGGCGGGGGCGCAGCGGAATTGGCCGCTGGACTTGCTGCCGGCGCCGAAGCAGCGGCCGAAATGGAAGCTGATATAAAGTTCGAGGGTGAGAAATCACGGCCCTCGAGGAGCGGCATCTTCATCGTTGCGAAGAAATCTGGGCCGACAAGAAGGATGTCTGAATTCACTTCCGAATTCTCGGGCGCGCCTGCAAGATGGAAGGTAGTCCCCATCCAGGCGCCACTCAACAGGGTGGCATTGGAATAGCTGACGGACGTCACGCCCGGAATCGCGCTCAAGCGGCCTTGGAGATTGCGGTAGAGCGTATCCACCTGCGTCCCTTGGTATCCGGCGAGCACGGGGTTGATACTGAAGTTCAGGACGTTGCTCGTATCAAAGCCGGGGTCAACGTTCCGCAGATTCTGGAGCGTGCGGACGAGCAACCCGGCCCCGACCAACACGATCATCGCCAACACGATCTGCCCAACGACCAGGGAATTGCCCATGTTGAACCAATGGTTTCTGGCATGGCCGGCGGGGGTCGAACTCCCGGCGCTGTCCTTCAGTGCGGGAGTCAAATCTACCCGGGTGCCTCGCATCGCGGGGGCGAGCCCGAAGAGGATTCCAGTGAGAAGCGAAACCCCGCCTGTGAATAGAAGGACGCGAGTGTCGATGGATGCGTCAAAGCCCAACGGCCGCGTCGAGCCGCTGGCCAGCAACGCAACGGTGGCATGTGCTCCCCAAACCGCGAACAGGATTCCCAACGTTCCTCCAAATAGGGAGAGCAGGATGCTTTCGGTCAGAAGTTGGCGGACGATTCTCCCTCGTCCCGCGCCGAGGGCCAGCCGCAAAGCCATCTCCTTCTGCCGCGCTGCGGACCGCGCCAGAAGCAGCCCGGCAACGTTCGCACACGCGATCAGCACGACGATTCCGACTGCGAGCATCAGGATGAACAGCGGGGTTGAATACATGCCTCTCGCGCCGCCGTTGAGTCCGGCTTGTGCCGGCACCAATGAGACCGTCGGCGCGTCGGCTTCTTTGGAAAGTGGTTGCGCCCCATGAAGCATCTCATTGCGGAACAGCAAGCTGACAGCGGCTTCGGCCTGTTTCCGGGGGACTTCCGGTTTCAAGCGGCCAATGATCAGGAGCCAAATGGACCCGGCGTCGTCTTGCTTTGGGTTCCAGAATGAGCTGAGCCGCGGCCTCAGAGAGAGCGGCAGCCAGGCGTCGGGGCCGTTTCCGGGTGTCAGGCTGACGAATCTAGGTTCCACCACTCCCACAATTGTCGTGGGGACGCCGTTTAACCCGACGGTCCTTCCCACAACTGAAAAAGAGCCGCCGAATTCTCTCTGCCAGTAGCCGTAGTTCAACACGGCCACGGGCGGGGCAGAAGGCTGCTCATCAGACGGCTCGAGCAGGCGCCCAACCGCGGGGCGCACTCCGAGCGTATCGAAGTAATTGCCGGAGACGACCAGGCCTTGCAGGATGCTTGCGGGGCCGATTCCACTCAAATCGAGCTGCACGGTGCCGCCGGATGCCGCGACATTTGAAAATACGCCGGATTGCGCGTGCAACTCATCGAAGAAGGGATGGGAAAACGAGCAAGCCGGCATGAAGTCACTGGGGGATCGCTGCTGGCAATCGCCGTAACTAGAGAAGCTGAAAAAACTTGGCGATTTATGGGCGCTCCACTTCAATAGCACCAATTGTTCGGGGTCGCGCACCGGCAGCGAGCGGAGGAGGAGCGCATCAATCAGGCTGAAGATGGCGGTGTTCGCGCCGATGCCGAGCGCAAGCGTGAGGATGGCGATGGCCGTGAAGCCGGGATTTCGCCGCATCATGCGCAGACCGTAGCGCACGTCCTGCCAGAGCCGTTCGAGCCACGCCCAGCCCCACATCTCGCGCGTCGTTTCTTTCACCAGGCCGACGTTGCCGAACTCGCGCCGCGCCGCCGCCCTCGCATCGTCTCCAGATTCGCCGCGCTCCTCGCGCTCTCGCGCCGCCATCGCGATATGCGCGCGAATCTCCTCGCTCAACTCCTCGTCGCGGCTCTGCCATGGCCACTTCATGACTCGACCTCACTCCTCGCGGAGTTAAGAATGCCGGCGATGGCGCCGCTGAGTTGCTCCCAGCGCGAGCGTTCATCGGCGAGTTGCTTTCTGCCTCTCGGCGTCAGGCGATAGACGCGGACGCGCTGCTTGTTCTCGGATATGTTCCATTCCGCGGCGATCCACTTCTTGCGCTCGAGGCGGTGCAGCGCGGGATAGAGCGAGCCGGTGTCCACTTGAAGGATGTCGCCGGACTGCGATTGGATGGCGCGGCTGATTCCGTAGCCGTGCTGCGGTCCCCATCGCAGCGTTTGCAGGATGAGGAGATCGAGCGTGCCCTGCAAAAGCTCGATGCGATTCTGATAGCCGTCTTTCACGGTGACCTCCGAATTTCCGCGAGCCAACTTTCGACCGTCATCACTCACAGCGAGCCGGCCCGCGTCCCTCAATTCGAGGAATCTTCCGCGCGAGCGTCCTCGGCAAGAGGAGCCGCGCGCGTATAGGACGTAGAGACTCTACAGCCATAGGATGTAGAGTGTCAACACCCATCCATTGAGACGCAGAAAGAAGAAAAACGTAAGCGAGGAAAGAGGATTTGCTACGGAAGCGAAAGCGTCAGCGCTCGCCCCACTTCAATTTGTCGCGCAGGATCTGGTAGTAAGTGCGCTCCGGCGCGCGCACGAGGCGCAGTCTTTGCTTCGCGCGCGCGATTTCCACGCGGTCGCCCGGCTCGATCGCAATTCCCACCTGGCCGTCGAGTGTGAGCGTGACCGGCTCCCCCGGTCCCACGAACGTCACCTCGATCCGCGAAGTGTCCGGAACGACGAGCGGGCGATTCGTGAGCGTGTGCGGACAGATCGGCGTAACCAGAAACGCCGACACGCGCGGGTACATGATCGGGCCGCCCGCCGCCAGCGAATACGCCGTCGAGCCCGTCGGCGTGGAAACGATCAGGCCGTCGGCCTTGAAATCGCTGACGAATTCGCCGTTGACGGTGAGCGTAAGGTCGATCATGCGCGAGAGCGCGGCCTTGTTCAAAACAGCGTCGTTCAGCGCGTGATGACATTCGGCGGGAATCCCGCCGCGAATCACGCGGACCTCGAGCATTACGCGTTCGCTCGTGCGGTTCTTGCCGGCGAGCGTCTGCTCGAGAATCGGGTACAGCTCCGCGAGCGTTACGCTGGTGAGAAAGCCTAAGCCCCCGAGATTCACCGGCAGAATGGGAACGCCGCGCTCATTCTCCAGACGCGACGCCGCGAGCAAAGTACCGTCACCGCCGAGCACGATCAGCAAATCGACGATGCGCGGCAATTCCTCGCGCAGACGCTCCCGGCCCTGCAGCGGCACCGCAGCGGCCGTCTCCGGGTCCACAAAAACCTCGATGCTGTGTTGCGCAAGCCACTGGAGCAAACCGGGAACCACGGCCGCGATGTCGTTGGGCCGTGGCCGCGAAATGATGCCGACCTTGTGAATCGTTTGGCTCACGCGGACCTGCCTGCCGGTAGGCAAGGCATTTTACCTTACTCCCGGCGCGTCGCGCCGGGCGTGCAGAAAGAACTCCTGATTTCCTTCGGCGCCGGGCAGCCGCGATGGAGCCGTTCCAAGGACGCGCAAACCCGCCGCGATCGCGGCCCCGCGGACGCGCTCGACGGCGCGATCATGCAACGCGGGATCGCGCACGATTCCGCCTTTGCCGATGTCGCCGCGATCCAGTTCAAACTGCGGTTTGACCAGAAGCAGGAACTCGGCGCCAGCCCGCGCGCACGCGACAACTGCTCCCAGAATCTTTGCCACGGAGATGAAGGACACGTCGACGGTCACGAGTTCCGCGGGCTCCGCGAGATCCTCCCGCTTCAGGTGACGCGCGTTCTTCTCGATTTGCACGACGCGCGAATCGGTGTGAAGTTTCCACGCCAATTGTGCCGCGGTGACATCGACACAGTACACGCGTTGCGCGCCGTGCTGAAGCAAGCAGTCCGTGAAGCCGCCCGTGGAAGCGCCGACGTCGAGGCAGACTTTGCCTTTCGCGCTCACGTCAAAGTCTTCGAGCGCGCCTTCGAGTTTCGTTCCGGCGCGGCTGGCGTAGCGAAGGCCCGTGTCGGCAAGCTCGATGCGGGCGCTCGCGGGAATCGCCGTGCCGGCTTTGTCGCGGGGCTCGCCGTCGACGCGAATCGCGCCGGACAGAATCAGCGCCTGCGCTTTCTGGCGCGAATCCGCCAGGCCGCGCTCGACCAGCAGAACATCGAGCCG
>Ga0326728_10010753_pt1 | contig 21256 bp, 17 predicted proteins | sample MB3enrmetagenome_FD_207602 | JGI IMG/M metagenome (GOLD analysis project Ga0326728, IMG submission 207602) | Lab enriched peat soil microbial communities from McLean, Ithaca, NY, United States - MB31MN | ecosystem: Environmental > Terrestrial > Soil > Wetlands > Peat | place: USA: New York... | reverse complement strand
GCGCTTGCCGGCCTGGCGGCGGACGAAGAGAGGGCCGCTGTCGCGGGTCCAGCCGCGGTTGGTGGGATGCACGACGAACTCGACGCGACGCAGGTCGGCGCCGGCGCGGTCCAGGTAGCGGGCGGCGATCTTCGAGTCGCCCGAGGATTCGACCAGCATACGGATTGTCTCGCCTGGGGAGATCTTGCGCACGATCTCGCCGTAGACCCAGCGGATGGTATCGAGCTTAGAGGGCCAATCGGTGAGGTTGTGGGGCCAGGCAAGCCAGGTGGCCCGGTGCTTCTCCCACTCGGCGGGCATGGAGAAGCCGAGGGCGGCGGGGGTTTCGTGTGCCATCAGTAGCTAGGATAATCGGTGGGGCACGCTTTGGTTTACCCGGCAGTTACTATTGAGTAAATGGACCCGCAACTTCCCGAGGGCGATGCCGCCCGCCGCACCACGCTCGATCCGGCCGACTGGGACGCGTTCCGTCGCCAGGCGCACCGCATGCTCGACGACATGGTGGATTACATCGAACGCATTCGCGAGCGTCCGGTGTGGCAGCCGATTCCGCGGGAGGTCCGCGAGCGTTTCCGCGGTGAGCTTCCCGCCGGCCCATCCGATCTGGCCGCGGTTCACGAAGAATTCATGCGCTACATCCTGCCTTTTGCCGCGGGCAACGTGCATCCCGGGTTCATGGGATGGGTTCACGGCGGAGGAACGCCCGTGGGCATGGTGGCGGAAACTCTGGCCGCCGGGTTGAACGCCAACCTGGGAGGGCGCGACCACATTCCGATTGAAGTTGAATGGCAGGTCGCCGGATGGATGCGAAAGCTGTTTGGTTTTCCGGAGAGCGCCACGGGAATCTTCGTGACGGGCGCTTCCGTGGCTAATCTGGTGGGCGTGCTGGTGGCGCGGGATACGGAACTGGGATTTGATACGCGCTGCGCGGGTGTGGGGGCGGGGGACCGGCGCCTCGCGGCATACGCTTCGGAGGCGGTCCATGGCTGCGTCGCGAAAGCCCTGGATATCGCCGGCATCGGCAGCGATGCGCTGCGCCGGATCGCCGTGGATGGCCGATATCGCATCGACCTGGGCGCTTTGCGCGCCGCCATTGACGCGGACCGCCGCGCGGGCTTTGCGCCGTTTCTGCTCGTGGGCACCGCCGGAACGGTGGACACCGGCGCCATCGACGATCTCGAGTCGCTGGCGGACCTGGCGCGCGCCGAGCGTTTATGGTTCCACGTGGATGGCGCGTGCGGCGCGCTGGCCATGCTGTCGCCGGAACTGGCTCCGCGGCTGAAGGGCATCGAGCGCGCCGATTCGCTGGCCTTCGATTTTCACAAGTGGGGGCAGGTTCCCTACGACGCCGGCTTCGTGCTGGTGCGCGACGGCTTGTTGCACCGGCAAACGTTCGCCGCCTCGGCGCCTTACTTGCGGCGGGAGGCGCAGGGGCTGGCTGCCGGCTCGCTCTGGCCCTGCGATCTCGGCCTTGATCTTTCACGCGGATTTCGCGCGCTCAAGACGTGGTTCACGTTCAAGGTATACGGCGCGGAGGCGTTGGGCGCCTCGATTGCGCGCACCTGCGAGCTGGCCCGTTACCTGGCCGGCCGCATCGCGCAGACGCCCGAGTTGGAGCTGGCGGCGCCGGTCGAGTTGAACATCGTCTGCTTCCGCTACCGCGCGGGAGAGGCGCACCGCGTGAATGCGCGCATCGCGGTGGAGCTTCAGGAATCCGGCGTGGCCGCGCCCTCGACCACTGTGATCGGCGGAAAGCTGGCGATTCGCGCGGCCATCGTGAATCACCGAACCCAGGCAGCCGACCTGGACGCCCTGCTGGAGCGGACCGTGGCGTTGGGCCGCGCGTTGCGGGACCGGGCGGCGAGCAGCAGCGCGCCGGCGAACGGCGGCTCGGGCGAGTGGCCGCCGCGCCTGGCTCGCGAGGCTGCCTTGCGACAGCTCGAAGCGCAAATAGCGGAAGATCCCCAGGCGGTAGCGCCGCGGCTCGAGCGTGCCGGCCTGCTCGCCGAGCTAGGCCGCGTGCGGGAGGCCCGGGACGCCTATTTAGATGTCTTGGCGCGGGCACCTTCAGACCGCCTGGCGCTCAACAACCTCGGAACGCTGCTCTACGGCACGGGCTACAAAACCGCGGCGCGAACCGCGTACGCCGAAGCCGTGGCGCGCCATCCCGGCGATGCCATGAGCCATGTCAACCTGGCCAACGCGCTCTACGAAAACGGCGAGCTCGAGGCGGCGCGCGAACATTATGAAACGGCCTTGCGCTGCGCTCCGGATTCCCCGGAGGCGCACCAGGGGCTCGCGTACGTGCTGGCCGAATTGGGGGACGCTTCGCGGGCGGCCTGGCACCGCCGCGAAGGCTTCGAACATCGTGCGGTCCAGACGCTGCCGTACCGCGGCGAGGGGCCTCCGGTGCCGCTGTTGCTTCTGGTTTCGGCGGTGGGCGGCAACATCCCCACGCGCAATCTCTTGGACGATCGCGTTTTCGAGACCACCGTGGTGGTGCCCGAATTTTACGATTTCACCCAGCCGCTGCCGCGGCACAGCTTGATATTCAATGCTATCGGCGACGCCGATCTGGCCGGGGAGGCGCTGGCGGCCGCGCGACGGCTGGCGGCGCTCAGCGGCGCGCCGGTGCTCAACGCGCCCGCGGCGGTGATGGCCACGGGGCGCGCCGATAATGCCCAGCGGCTGGCGCGGCTTCCCGGGGTGATTGCCCCGGCCACGGTGACGCTGGCGCGCGAGCTGCTGAGTGCGCCGGATGCCGCCACCGCCCTGGCGCGCCACGGATTGAAATTCCCGCTGCTAGTGCGCGCACCGGGCTTTCACACGGGCCGTCATTTTGTGCGCGTGGAGCGCGCCGGCGAACTGGCCGTGGCCGTGGCCGGGCTGCCGGGCGACGCGCTGACCGCCATCGAATATCTGGATTCCCGCGGCGCCGATGGCAAGGTCCGCAAGTACCGGGTCATGGCGATCGGCGGCGGTCTGTATCCTTTGCACGTGGCGATTTCGAGCCACTGGAAGATCCACTACTTCACGGCCGAAATGGCCGAGAGCGCCGCGCATCGCGCCGAGGATGAGGAGTTTCTCGAGAACATGCCCGCCGTCGTGGGGCCGCGCGCCATGACTGCGCTCGAAGGGATTCAAGGCACGCTCGGCCTGGACTATGCGGGCATCGATTTCGGCTTGAGCCCATCGGGCGATGTGCTGTTGTTCGAAAGCAATGCCACCATGGTAGTGAACCCGCCCGAGCCCGACGAACGCTGGGCCTACCGGTGGCCGGCGGTGGAGCGGATTTTCGCCGCCGTGCGCCGCATGCTGCTCGATAAGGCGCGGGCGTAGGAAGCGATGAGCGCCAGAGCGTTAAGCCTCTGCATGATCGTAAAGGACGAGGAGCGCGCTCTCGGGCGGTGCCTCGATTCGGTGGCTGGGCTCGGCGCCGAACTGATCGTAGTGGATACCGGATCGACCGACGCCACGGCCGCTATCGCGGCGAGTCACGGCGCGAATGTGACTGCCTTCGATTTCACGGCCGTCGATTTTGCCGCCGCCCGCAACCACGCGCTGGCGCGCGCGAGCGGCCGGTGGATCATGGTGCTGGATGCCGACGAGATCCTCCAGGCTTCCAGTGTTCCGCTGATTCAGGAGCTCGCCGCGCGGGACGAAAACGCCGGATATTATTTTCGGCGCCGCAATCGCGAACCGGGTGCGGAGGCCCCCAGAACGGATTACGTCGTGCGTCTCTTCCCGAACCGGCCGTCCTACCGCTATCGCGGACGCGTGCATGAGACCATCGATGCGTCGATACTCGCGGGAGGCGGGCGTCTGGTGCGCACCGCGATTTCGATCGACCACGATTTCGCCTCCGATCCCGAAACGCGGCGGCGCAGAAACCTCTGGTACATCGGGATTCTGAACGAAGAGATCGCGGCGGATCCGCAGGATTCCTCGCGGCTCGATTTTCTGGCGGCGGAATATCATCAGCTCGGCTTGTTCGACCGGGCGGCCGAAATCGCCGAGCGAATCGTTGCCGTGCGGCCGCTTGATGCGCAAGCCCATCTCTTCGCCGGGGTCTATCACCTGCTTTATAACACCCCCGACCGCGCGCGGGCCCGTGCCGATTTCAAGGAAGCGCTCAGGCTCCGGCCGGGGTATGGCGAAGCGCAATCGTTCCTCGATCTCATGGAAGCGCAGGACCGCGCTGCATCGGCTTGACGCAGGGAGACCCGGTCTAGCGGTGCTTGGCCGCCATCTTCCGTTCGAGCGCGTGCATGAGGCGGGCTTCCACGTCATCCGGAATGGGGTAGGGTTCCATCCCCTTGTAAATGCGGATGGTCTTCCGGGTGGTGTCGGCGATTACCCAGCAGTTCGGGCACTCCGTGATGTGCCGCTCCAGCTTGGCGCGAACCTCGGCGTCCACAGTTTCATCCAGGTAATCGCTCAGCTCGCTCAGAAAGTCCTTACATGTAAGCAAAGGCGTCGTCCCCCTTGCGCTTGAAGTAGCGCGTCAGCTTTTCGCGCAGTTGCAGGCGGGCCCGCAGCAGCCGGCTTTTGACGGCGGGAATGGAGAGGCCCAGGGCGTCGGCGGTCTCCTCGGTGGAGAGCTCGTCGATATCCCTCAGCATGAAGACCGAGCGGTAGGGCGTATCCAGGCTCTGTATCGCGTTATCCAGGATGCCGCCGAGCTCCTCGCGCGAGAAGCGCCGCTCGGGATCTTCGTCCCACGCGGCGATCTCCCGCACGATGGTATCCTCGCCGGTATCGATGGTTTCGTCGAGCGAGACCGACTTATCGGTCTTCCGGCGGCGCAGCTTCATGAGCGCCTGGTTGACGGCGATGCGCACAATCCAGGTGTAGAATTTCGAGTTGCCCTGGAACTGATCGAGGTGCTCGTAGGCTTTCATGAAGGTTTCCTGGAGCACGTCCTCGGCATCTTCGCGGTTCTGGGTGACGTGTTGCGCGAGCCGGAAGATCTTGCCCTCGTAACGCCGGACGAGCTCCCCGAAGGCGCGATCGTCACCTGTACGCGACTGGGCCACGAGCGTGGCTTCATCAATGCCGGGCTGGCTGGAAACGGGCATGGATCTGTCCCTAATGATAGCGCAACCCCCGAAACCGGCACGTGCTACGCTGAAGGTTTCCCTATGAATCAGATCGAGATCACCCTGCCCGACGGGAGCAAGCGGCCGGTCGAGGCGGGTTCCCGGCCCATCGATATCGCTAAATCCCTGAGCCCGCGGCTGGCCAACGCGGCTATCGTCGCCAAGGTCGACGGGGAGTTATACGATCTCACGCGGCCCATTGAAAAGGATGCTTCGGTACAGATTCTGACCCCCGGGGATCCCGAGGCTCTGTATGTATACCGGCACTCGGCGGCGCATCTGCTGGCGGCCGCGGTGCTCGAGTTGTATCCCGAGACAAAGCTGGGGATTGGACCGCCCATCGAGAACGGCTTCTATTACGATTTCGACCGCCCCACGCCGTTCACGCCCGAGGACCTCGAAAAGATCGAAAAGAAGATGTGGGAGATCCAGAAGCGCGGCGTCCCGTACGAGCGCGTCTTGACACGCAAGGAAGAGGGGCTGCGCAAGTACTCGGATGCGTGGATGAAGTGCGAGCTGATCGAGGAGCGCGCCGACGAGGTTTTCACCGAATATACGCTGGGACCGCACTTCATCGATTTCTGCCGCGGGCCGCACCTGCCGGACACTTCCAAGATCAAGGCATTCAAGCTGTTGTCCATCGCCGGCGCCTATTGGAAGGGCAACGAGCATAACAAGCAGTTACAGCGCATTTACGCGACGGCCTTCTTTACCCAGAAGGAGCTCGATGAATACATCAAACAGATCGAAGAAGCCAGGAAGCGCGACCATCGCAAGCTCGGCAAGGAACTGGACCTCTTCAGCATCCAGGAACTGGCTGGCCCCGGGCTGATCTTCTTTCATCCCAAGGGCGGCATCATCCGCAAACAGCTCGAAGACTGGATGCGCGACCAGTATCTGAAGCGGGGCTATTCGCTGGTCTACACGCCGCACGTGGCGCGTTTCGACCTGTGGAAGACCTCCGGCCACGCCAATTTCTACGCGCAGAACATGTTCACGCGCATGCCGCTGGACGATGCCGAATACCAGATCAAGCCCATGAACTGCCCGTTCCATATCCTGATTTATGCGGACCGGCAGCGCAGTTACCGGGACTTACCCGTGCGCCTGGGCGAATTGGGAACGGTGTATCGATACGAGCGCTCCGGCACACTGAACGGGTTGTTTCGCGTGCGAGGGTTCACCCAGGATGATGCGCACATTTTCTGCACGCCCGCGCAGATCGAAGACGAAGTGGTGGCGTGCCTGCAATTCGCCATCGACACGCTGGCCACTTACGGCTTCAACCAGTACGAAGCGGAGCTCTCCACCTGGGATGGCGGCGCGAGCGGCAAGTACGCCGGCAGCGCGGAGCAGTGGAAGCAGGCCGAGGACGCGCTGAAGCGCGCGACCGAGCGGCTGGCCATGAAGGTGAAGGTGATCCCGGATGAAGCCGCGTTCTACGGACCCAAGATAGACGTGAAGTTAGTAGATGCCATCGGGCGGCCCTGGCAGCTTTCCACGGTGCAGTTCGATTTCAATCTGCCGGCGCGCTTTGAGCTCGAATATATCGGCGAAGACGGCCAGAAGCACCAGCCGGTGATGGTTCACCGCGCGCTGTACGGATCCATCGAGCGCTTCTTCGGCATCCTGATCGAGCATTATGCGGGCGCCTTTCCGGTGTGGCTGGCGCCGCTGCAGGCCATCGTGCTGCCCATCACCGACAAGCAGACCGAATACGCCCGCGCCGTCTTGAAGCAGCTCGAGGAGGCCGGCATACGCGCCACGGTGGACGATCGCGGCGAGAAGGTCAACCTGAAGATTCGCGAGGCGCAGCTGCAGAAGATCCCGTACATGCTGGTGGTGGGCTGCCGCGAACAGGAGAGCGGCCAGGTGGCCGTGCGCAACCGCAAACATGGCGACCAGGGCGCCCGGCCCCTCGCGGATTTCATCGCGCAAATTCGCGGGCTGATCGAGAGCAAGGCGGTTTCGGAGTAAGATCGCGGCCGGGGGTGAGCCGCGTGACGGTTATCGAGGTAGGCGAAGATCTGGCGGCGCTGGATGCGGCCCTGGAAGCCCTGCCCAATCTCCCCGCGGTTTTTCTGCTGTGGCCCGCCGAGGGGCCTCCCTACCTTTCTAAGACTGCGCTGCTGCGGCGGCGGCTGCTGCGCCTGTTGAAACCGCGCGAGCGGCCCTCGAAGCTGCTCAACCTGCGCCACACCGCGCGGCGCATCGAGTATCGCTTCACGGGATCGGCGCTGGAATCGAGCCTGGTGCTGTACCAGGAGGCGCGGCGGCACTTTCCGGAGACTTATCTCGAGATGCTCAAGCTGCGCATGCCGCCGTACGTGCGGATCGTCCTGGAGAACGAGTTCCCGCGCAGCCGCATCACCACTCACCTGACGCGCGGGGGCTTCTATTTCGGGCCGTTCCGCGCGCGCGCTTCCGCCGAGCGTTTCGAACAGCAGTTTCTGGACTTGTTTCAACTGCGCCGCTGCCAAGAAGACCTGGCGCCTTCGCCGGAACATCCGGGATGTATCTACGGCGAGATGGCCATGTGCCTGCGTCCTTGCCAGCAGGCGGTGAGCGCGGCGGAGTACGCCCACGAAGTGGCCCGCGTGACGGAGTTCCTGGCGACCGGGGGCCGCTCTGTGCTGGACGCCATCGCCCATTCGCGCGACCGCCTGAGCGATGAGATGGCCTTCGAGGAGGCTGCGCGCCTGCACAAGCGCTTCGAGAAAGTGCAGGAAGTGCTCAAGCTGCGCGACGAACTGGCGCGCGATCTCGACCGCCTGAACGGCGTCGCCATTGTGCGCTCGCTGGCCGCGGACGCGGTCGAGTTGTGGTGCGTGCGCGACGGCTATCCGCGGCCGCTGGCGCGCTTCGGCTTCGAAGTGGAGGAGGGCAAGACCATCTCGCTCGACCGCAAGCTGCGCGAGGCATTCGCCGGCGCGGCGGCGGTCAAGCTCACGGTGCGAGAACGCCAGGAACAACTGGCGCTGCTGGCGCGCTGGTGTTATTCGAGCTGGCGCGACGGCGAGTGGCTGGGCTTCGACACGTACGACGACATCCCGTACCGCCGGCTGGTGCATGCGATCTCGCGCGTGGCCCGCCGCGAACCGGGCGGGGCCTGAGGCGGGCCCGACTAACTGTATGCTCCATCGCACTTCCGCGATGGCATCCTTGACTGAAGCGACGAGGGGCCATAAGATGTCCTCACGAGGCTTATGCGAGAGAGGATAGTCTTACAAACCGCTTGGCTGTTTTGTCTTTTCTGCCTTGCCGGAGCGCCGCTCGCGGCGCAACCCCAAATTGGTGGAGGGACCTGCAACTCGGGGTCGCTCAACGGCACTTACGACATCAGCTTGACCGGCCGCCAGGTGGCGGCGTCGGGAGCCTTTTCCAACGTGTTTCAGGCGAACGGCTCGGCGGTCTTCGACGGATTGAGCAAAGTAACCCTGACCATGTCGGCCAATACGCTTCAGAGCTTGGGATCGCCGCTCACCTATTCCGGCACTTATAGCGCGCAGGCCAACTGCGCCGGAACGATCAGTCTTTCTTCCGGTGATACGGCTACGCTCAACCTGATAATTTACAACCAGGGTAAGGCGTTCGCGGTTACGGGAACGGATTCTACTTACGCCTACACGGGCGGCGGCAACACGCAGCCCACCGGCTGTTCGACAAGCATGCTCACGGGCGTGTACGCCTTTAACGCCACCGGGTATACGTTTTCCGGCGGTGCCGTCAACGGTATCGCAGATTCAACCGGACTGCTGCAATTCGACGGGCAAGGCAACGTTACGGCTAACCTCACGTCGCCATCCGCGGCGGTGGGCACGATTATCGCCACGGGAACCTATTCCCTTTCGTCCAGCTGTGTGGGGACGGCTACCATCACAGATTCGAGCGGCAAGAGCACGGGGCTGATTTTCAGTATCACGGCGGCGAAGGGCGCGGATTTCGATTTGCTGCTGGCGCAAGCGTCGAAGTTCATGCTTTCGGGCGCGGGGCACGCCATTTACGGCCAAGCCACCGCGAGCGCGGAAGCGCGCAGCCCCGCCGCGCGCCGAGGAGGCCGGGCATGAGATACCCGCAAGTTACCCTGCTGTTCTCGGTCGCTCTGGCGGCGCCCGTCTGGGGGCAAAACCAGATCGGCGGCGGCAACTGCTCCGCAGCGTCGCTGAATGGCACTTATGCGCTGGTGCTGACGGGGCGGGCGGTATCGGGTTCGGGAACCCTCACGGCCGTATTTCAATCCAACGGCACGGCGGTGTTCGATGGCCAGGCCAAAGTAACTTTCAACGTGACTGCGAATACCAGTCAAGCCACCGGGAAAGCCATGACATATTCGGGAACTTATAGCGTTCCATCGAACTGTTATGGCACGCTGACCCTGACTTCCGGCAGCTCAGCCACGTTCAGCCTGGTGGTCTGGAACGGCGGGCAGGACTTTAACATCGCCGGGCAGGATGCCACGTACCTGTATTCCGGCAGCGGCGCCACTCCGCCGGGCGCGTGCGCTACCGCCACGCTGTCGGGCGAATATGGCTTCAGCGAAAACGGCTTCACGTTCTCCGGCACCGCGATCACCGGCACCGCGGATGAAGCGGGAATCCTGCAATTGGACGGGCAGGGGAACGCAGCCGCCAGTTACTTCCTGACTTCCGGCGGAACATCCACGTCTTATACCGCCACCGGTAATTATTCGGTCGCTTCCGGGTGCACGGGCTCCGCGACGCTGATGGATTCGGCCGGAAGGGCTGTGGCGCTGAACCTCAGCGTGACCAACGCGACCGGCGCGGATTTCGACGTGATCGCGTCCAGCACCGGAATGACGCTTTCCGGCACGGCGCACTCGGCGTTTTTGAATCCCAGCCAATCCATCGGAAATGTCGCGAGCTACGCGGTCGGCGCCACGCCGCCGGGGAGCGTTTTCGTTATTTTCGGGGAGAATTTCGCCGCCAAGGTCGCGCAGCCCGCCTCCGTGCCGCTGCCCACTACGCTTCTCACGACCAGCGTAATGGTGAACACCGAAGCGGTGCCGTTGTTTTACGTGGATGCGGGCCAAATTGATGCGCAGATGCCCTGGGACATTCCCGGCGGGACGCTGGCGAGCGTGGTGGTCAAGAATGGCAGCCAGGTGAGCAACGCCGCCACGGTCTTGGTGCCCGCGACGGGCACGCCCGGAATCAGCGTCTACAGCACGAATCGCGCGGTCGTGGTGAATGCTGATAACAGCGTGAACTCGGCATCCAACGGCGCCAAGGTCGGGGACGAAGTGGTGGCGTATTTCACCGGCGGAGGGCCGGTACAGGCGGCGGGCAAACTGACCGCCGGATCGCCCGCGCCCGCCGGGCTGTCGCCGGTGCCCACTAGCGCCAACCCCATGGTGACAGTCGGGGGGCAGCCGGCCACGATCGATTACATCGGCTTGACGCCGGCATCTATCGGGTTGTATCAGGTGAACTTCCTGGTGCCGCAGCTGGACAAGGGCACCTACGCGCTGGTCATCACGATCTCCGGCCAGGCGTCGAACAATCCGGTGATGACCGTTTCCAACTAGCGCCAAGTTATACTACGGCTATCCCGCAACCTGCCAGGAAATCCACGGCTATGCCCGCCACGCCTCCGGCCGCCGGCTGGAAGCCCTGGGCTATCCTCTTCGCTATCGCGCTGGTGGCGTACGCGGATTCCTTCGGCCTCGGCCTGGCGCAGGATTCCAAAGCCATCATCACCCAGGACCCGCGCCTGCGCGCGGTCACGTTCGAAAACCTCGGACTCACTCTCACGAAGAATTACTGGTGGCCCAAGGCGGGCGACGGCCTGTACCGCCCCGTCACCACGGCCTCCCTCCTGTTGAATTACGCCATCCTGGGGAACGGCTCCAGCCCGGCGGGTTATCACTGGCTGAATTTCCTGCTGCACGCCATCAATGCCTGCCTGGTTTACCAGCTCGCTCTGCTGATCTTCAAACGCGGATGGCCGGCGCTGTGCGCGGCGGCCCTGTGGGCCGCGCACCCCATCTGCACGGAAGCGGTAGACAACATCGTGGGCCGCGCCGACCTGCTGGCGGCCATGTCCGTCCTGGGAGGCCTGCTGCTCTATCGCCGCGCCCTGGCCTTCGAGGGCCGGACCGCGGCCGCGCTGGCTCTCTTCGCCATCGCCACGGCGGGCGTATTCGCCAAGGAAAACGCCGCTGTGCTGCTGGGCCTGATGTTGCTCTGGGATATCGCCTTCGATCGCGCCGGCCTGCGCCGCGATTTCCGCCGCCGCGCGCCGCTCTACGGCGCGGTGGCAGCCTCGCTGGGCGTGCTGGTGCTGGCGCGGCACCTGGTGCTGGGCGCGCTTCCCGTGGCCCAGCCGGTCTACGTGGACAATATGATCCGGGCCGCCGGCTTCTGGACCGCGCGCCTCACCGCGCTGAAGACCATCGGCCTGGATCTGTGGCTGCTGGTTTGGCCGCTCGGTCTCTCCGCGGATCGCTCGTTCGACCAGATCCCGCTGGCTGGCGCGGCGGATTTATCGGCCTGGCTGGCAATTCTCGCCATCGCCGCGATTCTGGCGGTGGCGGTCGCGCGTTTGCGCCGCGATCCGTTGTGGTTCTGGCTGGCGGGATTCTTCGGAATCGCCCTCCTGCCCACCTCCAACCTGCTCTTCCCTATCGGTGCGCTGATGGCGGAGCGCTTCCTGTACCTGCCTTCGGCGGCCTTCGCCATGGCTCTGGCCGCCGCGGCCGATCGCATCCAGCCGCGCCGCCTGGCCACTGGCGCGGTTATCCTGCTGGGCGTGCTCTATAGCGGCCGCACGCTGGCGCGCAACCTGGATTGGAAAGACGATCTCTCCCTCGGCACGGCCGATACCGTCACAGCCCCGCGGAGCTTTCGCCTGCACGACCTGCGGGCGCGCGCGCTCTTCGACCGGGATCCGCAGCGCAACCTCGACCCCGCCATCGCCGAACAGGAGAAGGCCTGGGCGATTCTCAGCCCGCTGCCGCCGGCCATCTCCTCCGAGGTGCCACCCCTGTCTCTGGGCGTCTACTATGCCATGAAAGCCGCAAGCCTGGGACCGGCGAATCCCCAGAGCCGCGCCTGGTACGAGAAGTCCGCAGCCGTGTTGTTGCGCGCGCGGGAGATCTCGCGCGCCGCCGAGAAGGCCTACGACGATACCCAGCGTGCCCAGGGCCGCCCGCTCACCGCCCGCTCCGGTTTTCCACAGTTGTATCTGGGCTTGGCCAACGCCGACCTGAATCTGGGCCGTTTCGCGGAGGCCGCCGAAGCCTGCCGGTACGCCGCGGGCCTCGATCCGAGCGCGCTCGACGCCTACGACGGTATGGTCCTCGCCTTCCTGGGATTGAACCAGCCCCAGCGGGCCGCCGTCGCGCTGCTCGAGAAGGCCCAGATGGATGATTTCCAGCCCGCCACGCTGGCCGGCCTGCGCGACGTTTACGCGCGCATCCCCGAGGGCGCCTGCGCGGTGGACCGGAGCGGTGGCGGACCGGCCCTCAACCCGCAATGCCCGCGCTTGGCCGCCGATTTTTGCCAGGCCGCCGCGGACCTCCAGGCCATTTACCAGGATGCCCGCCATCCCGAGGGCGCTCGCCAGATCGCCCGGTGGGCCGCCGCCCGCTTCGGCTGTCCGGCCGCTCGATAGGCCCGAGATGAGGGCTTGCGGCCTTAGTTAACAACAGGTTCATACCTTCTGAGAATCTTGAAGCCAGGAATTCCCCCAGGCGAATATCGAAGAAGCGGCTTCCGGCCGCTGCCGGCTAGACGAGTGCAATGGATTTGAAATTGACGAAGGCTTCCATATTCCGGCGCTGGCCCATCGCCGTGATCCTGGCGTGCGTGGTCTTTGTGGTCTGGAGCACCGCCCTGATCGCGTCGGCCCATCGGCTTCAGCGCCGCCAGGACGCCAACGTCCAGCTTGTGAGGAATCTCAGCTCCGTCGAGGAGATTCTGCATCAATTGTCAAACATGGCTCCGCTGCCGCAAGGCCGGCGCCCTATCGAGAAGGAATATAGCCAGATCCGCCAAGAAATCGATCGGAACCCCATTTACGGGCTGGTGCGGGACCTCATGCCCCGGGTCGATGCCGGCGTGATCGAAATGTCAGCCATTCAACATCGGATGCAGTATCCGGACGTTTCCCCGGTGGCTCTTCTCGAACTGAAACGGGCTCTGGAGGCGCAGGCCGACATCGCGGTTGGCGCCGCCGGTGAGGGCCTAGGGCGGGCGCGAGAGGATGAGGCGTCCGTGTCGCGGGCTTTAGCCGGCCGATTGGACCAAATGGATGTCCTGGTGGTGATCTGCTGCGCGCTGACGGCCCTTTTAGTGGTGCTTTTCGCCCAGCGCAGACGGGCCGCGCGCGCTTTGCGGGAATCCGTCTCGCTAGTCAACGCTACCCTCGAGGCCACCACCGATGGGATTCTGGTGGTGGACCTTCAGCGGCGCATCACCGGGTACAACCGGCGCTTCCTGGAACTATGGCGGATTCCGCCGTCTGTGGCGGTCGAGGGGGACAATTCCAAATTGGTCGAGTTCGTGGCCTCCCAGTTGGCCGATCCGGAGGAATTTCGACAAGACGTCGAACGAGCGTACTTGGAACCCGCCGCAGAGACCCACGACACGCTCAGGTTCCGGGACGGCAGAGTCTTCGAGCGCTGCCGCCGGCCGCAACGCATTGGCGAGGAAATCCTGGGAACGGTCCGCAGCTTCCGCGATATCACCGAACGGGAAAAGGCGGTGGAAGCGCTGCGTCTGATGGAATCCATCGTGGTCAACGCTAACGACGGAGTTCTGCTGACTTCCATGGATACGGCCAACCGCGAGTTCACCGTGTTCTTCGCGAACGCGGCGTTTACCCGCGAACTCGGCTATGAGAAAGACGAGATCCTGGGAAAGAACGCGATCTCCCTCTACAGTCCCGACGTGGACCTAGCCGAAGTTCAGCGCCTCGCCAGTCTGGTGGCCCGGAAGGAGCCCTGCCGCGGCGAGCTGCTCTTACGCAGCAAGGATGGCAGCGAGATTTGGGCGGAGATGAGCTTCGTTCCGGTGGCCGGCCCTTCCGGCGGATATCTCATCGTCATTGGCCGCAACGTCGATGAGAGAAAGAAGATGGAACACGAGCTTCGCAAGCTGTCGCGAGCCCTCGAGCAGTGTCCCGTCTCGGTGGTGATTACGGATCTGGAGGGCCGCATCGAGTACGTCAATCCGAAATTTACGGAGCTCACTGGCTATACCCAGGACGAGGTGCGGGGTCAGACTTCACGCATTCTCAAATCCGGCGATACCAGCCCGGACGAGTACCGCCAACTCTGGGAGACCATCCGGACGGGCGAATGGAGCGGCTATTTCCATAACCGTAAGAAGAACGGCGACTTGTTCTGGGAAGCCGCCCGGATCTGCCCCATCCGCGATTCGCGCGGCGTGCCCACGCACTACCTGGCCGTGAAGGAGGACATCACGGAGCGGCGGCGCATCGAGGAGGCGCTGGCCCAAGCCAAGGAATCGGCCGAAGCGGCCAACCGGGCCAAAAGCGAGTTCCTGGCCAACATGAGCCACGAGATCCGCACGCCCATGAACGGGGTCATCGGCTTCACGCAGCTCACCTTGCAGACGCCGCTGACCGACGATCAGCGGGACTATCTCGAGACCGTGGAGAGCTCGGGCCACGCGCTGCTGCGCATCATCAACGACATTCTGGATTTCTCCAAAATCGAAGCCGGCCACCTCGAGATGGAGCGCGAGCCTTTCTCCCTGCGCGAGACCCTGGAAGGCGCCGTCAGCACGGTCGCCCCGGAAGCCATGGGCAAGGGCCTGGATCTGAGCTGGGATATCGAACCGGCGGTCCCCGACGCGCTGCTCGGCGATTCCACGCGTCTTCGGCAGGTGCTGCTGAACCTGCTCGGCAATGCGGTCAAGTTCACGGCCCGCGGTTTCATCCGGGCCGAGGTGAGCGCGGAAACCGTGAGCGGGGGGACCGCGGTGCTTCACTTCGCGGTGAAAGACAGCGGCATCGGCATTCCGCCCGCGCAGCAACAGACCATCTTCGAGCCGTTCCGGCAGGCGGATGGCTCGACCACCCGCAAGTACGGCGGCACCGGCCTGGGTCTCGCGATTTCGTCCCGGCTGGCGCAACACATGCGGGGCCGGATCTGGGTCGAGAGCGAAGTGGGAAGGGGGAGCACTTTCCACGCGACGGCCTGCTTTGGCGTCGCGGCGACTGCCTCGGAAACCGCGCCGGAGAGGGGCGAGAGGCTCGATCCCGATCATCCTTGTCTGCACGTGCTCGTGGCGGAAGACGACCCCATCAGCCGCACGCTGGCCTCCACCGCGCTCGCGCACCAGGGCCACAAAGTGATTACCGCCGCCAATGGGGTGGAAGCGCTCTGGCTGCTGGAGCAGCGTCAGTTCGACCTGGTATTGATGGACGTCCAGATGCCCCAGATGGACGGCCTCGAGGCCACCGCGCGCATTCGCAAGCGGGAGGCCCGTTTGGGGGGCCACGTTCAGATCGTGGCCATGACGGCCCATGCCATGAAGGGCGACCGCGAACGCTGCCTGGCGGCGGGCATGGACGACTACATATCCAAGCCACTCGATATGGGCCAGTTGCTGGCAATGGTGGCGAAAATCGCCCTGGCCGGAAGTGAAGATGGCGCGCTCTCCAAGGAACATTCATGATACCCAACGCAGGCACCACGTGCGCATATCTGAAGACCCACGTGCGGCCATTCCGCCCCGTTGCGGTGCGATTGCTGCGGCTGGTTGGCGATCCAACGGCTAACTTCCGCCAGGTCGCCGACTTAATCCAGACCGATCCCGTGCTGTCGATGGAACTGCTGAAAATCGCGAACTCGCCCCTCCTCCCGGCGCGCATGGAGATCAAGAGCGTGTTGCAGGCTATCGTGTTCCTGGGGTCCAACATGGTCAGCGGCCTGGTGCTGACCACCTGCCTGCGGGCCCTGGTGCCGGTGCGATCCAGCCGCTGCATGCAGGCCTGCTGGCGTCACAATTTGGCCGCCGCTCTGATCTGCCAGCGGATGTCGGGCACGCTGAACATTCCGGAAGCCAACGCTTACACCGCCGGCCTGATCCACGACCTCGGACAAATCGCTTTCCTCACTGCCTATCCGGCTTATGAGAAGGCCCTGGTTCCGGGCGAAGACGGGCTGGTCGAACCGATCAAGATCGAGAGAAGCTTGTTCGGCCTGGATCACATGGAGGCCGGAAGATGGCTTCTGGGCCAGTGGGGCTGCCCGCTCGAACTGCAGAACGTCGCGGCCAAACACGATGGCCCGCCGGGAAGCCCGTCGCGCCAGGGCAACCTGATCCGCCTGGTCCACGCCGCGTCGAAGATGGCCGACCTGATGGGCCTGTCGGTGGTGGAGGCCGTGGCCTGCGAAGACCTGGAACAAATCGCGGCGGGACTCCCGGAGGCCGCTCCGCAGTTAACCGCGGAGGCCTTTGCGGCCACCACGGAGTGGGTCATGACCAAAGTCAACGGGGTGGAAGTAAGTCTCGGGTTCACACCGGAACTGCAGGCAACTTAGCGCCGGGCGCGTCAGAAGATACGGCGCAGATAGGCGGCAATCAGCACAACTAGCAGCCCCGAAACAGCCGCGCCCGTCATCAGGCGGGCCCGGTGGGTGTTCCCGGGGCGGGAAGCCATCAGCGCCGTGGCGAATACATGCGCGGCCAGGAATAACTTGATGCCCAGCAGCACGTGGTAGCGGTGCGTGTGGCCGGGCGCGCTCACGATCGCATAGAGGCCCGAGAAAACCAACCCGGCCATGGCGGCCACCAGCCAGGGCCGGTACAGCGCGGCCTCGCGGTCGCCCATTCTGCCCTCCAGGCCGGGGTCCATGGTTGCGGCGGCGGGCAGCGCCGCCAGGCGCGCGTACAGAATCCCCCCCACCAGCGCCGCCATGGAGGAAAGGTGCAGCCAACGCATCGACAGGTTGAGAAGTTCGGCCATAGCAAGAGTATACAATCGGGTCATGATTCATGAAATCCTTCCAGTCGGCATGCTGCAATGCAACTGTTCGGTGTTCGGCGACGAAGCCAGCCGGGAAGCGCTGGTGGTGGATCCGGGCGACGACGTGGCGGCCATCCTGGAAATTGTGAAGCGGCACGGCCTCGCCGTGAAGGCTATCGTCATCACTCATGCGCACATCGATCACATCGGCGGGGCGCGGAAGCTCAAGCGCGCCACGGGGGCGCCGGTCTACATGAACCAGGCCGACAACGAGCTGCGGCGTCAACTGCCCGCGCAGGCCGAGTGGTTGGGAATGCCCGAGCCCGAGGAGGTGGCCATCGACGCGGGTGCCCGCGACGGCGACGTGATCCCCATTGGCGCGGCCCGTTTCCAGGTTCTGCATACGCCCGGTCACACACCCGGCAGCATCGGCCTGTGGATTCCCGCGGAGAGCAAGCTGGTGGCCGGCGATACCCTGTTCCGCGACAGCATCGGGCGCACCGATCTGCCCGGCGGCGACGGGCGGCAGATTCTCCGCTCGATTCACGAGAAGCTGCTGCCCTTGCCGGAGGAGACCGTGGTGATTCCAGGGCATGGCGAGAGCACCACCATCGGGCGCGAGAAGCGTTTCAATTATTTCCTGCAAGGGTTGTGAGCCGCCGGGGAAAGCCGGGCCGGCCCCCGCGGCCCGCCTTCGAAGCCCCGCTTCCGGCGTCTCTTCTGCAAAAAACAATTTGCATAAATAATGTTTTCTGCTATTCTGGTATCGCTCTGGTACACGAAACCGCGCGAGCTTTATGGATACAGCCGCTCCGGGAATTCTGACTCGCGATGAAATGGAAAGCAGGCGCCTGCTGGCCGCGGAGGACCTGCAACGGGGGCTCTCCCAATCGCAGGTGGCCCGCAAGTACGGTGTCAGCCGCACGACGGCCTCCCGCTGGTGCCGCGCGCTGACCGGGAAGGGCTTCGAGGCGCTGCGCAAGCGGCGCGCGCCGGGCCGCCCCTGCCGCCTCTCGACCGACCAACTGCGAGCGATAGCCGCGATCTACCTGGCCGGATCGCGTTCCGCCGGGTTCGATAGCGACCGCTGGACCACCACGCGTTTCGCCGAAGCTATCTTCGTCCGCTTCGGCGTGCGCTACGATCCCGATCACGTGGGCCGTCTCATGCACCGCCTCGGGCTGCGGGAACGCGTCCGCCGGCGCAAACCGGTCGAACTCTACCCCTACGCCGAAGTCACCTCGACGGTGGCTTAGCCCGCCCCCCGGGCCTTGAACCGTGCCCACGCGGGCACCCCTGTGTCCAACGAGCTCAGGATCGGGAGATCTTGCGGGCGCGCCGGAACGAAGAGAAGCCGTACCACAGCATGACCAGCGTGCAGAAGCCGGCCATCGTCATGCGGATCAGATCCCCCGTGGCGGCTCCGGGTGGGGTACTCATGAAATCCCGGATGTAGGTCCCGGTTTTGATACCAAAAACAATACCTAAGCACAAGAAAAGAAATCCGATTAACTCATTCCAGAGAGTTCGCGCAGGTTTTACGACGGCAGGCACCACATGTTGCAGAAATGCACGGCCATGCCGGACAGTCAACCACTGTGCCACAGCTCCATGGTATCAAACCCAGAGGCGGAAGCTTTTTCTTGTATTTTCATGTAGAGTTCGGCCTGTAAATTGCCGATAGAATCAATGGCCCGGCTTGTGAACCGGTTCAGTGTCCACTACAATCGAAACGGGTGGATGTTGGGTGGTGCGTGGAACGCCGGCTATCCCCGGCGCATCCACTAAGAGGGAGTATCTGTGGACGAGCCATTGAAACACCTCATGCAGGAACTGGGAAACGCAATCAACGATTCCCTTTCCGAGTCCGACCGGATCGCGGAAGCGATCGGCGAAATCAAGAAGGCCGGCTACGATGTCTTCCTCGTTCTGGAAGCTACCGTCGGCTTCAATCGCCGGGACACCGGCGAAAATGAGGAAGACGACGAGGAGGAGAAAGAAGCCAAACTCCCCGAGCGGACCTTCCAATCTGCCGGCAAGATCAAGTTTACGTCCCAGGACCACCGGTTTCTACGCGCCTTGAAGATCGCGGTCGATGACGAGGGCCACTAGAAGTCGCCAACCGGTCAGCCCAGAATTTCGCGGTAGACGTTCCAGGTTCGTTCGACGGCCTGCTCCCAGGTAAAAAGATGCGCCCGCGCGGCGCCGCGCCACGCCAGATCCCTCCACAAGCTCTCTTTTTCGGTGATTCCGCGTAGCGCCTGCCCCAAAGCCTCGGTATTTTCGGGGTCCACCAGGATGGCCGCGTCCCCTGCCACTTCCGGCAGCGCCGAGCGGTTGGAGGTCACCACCGGAGTGCCTGCCGCCATGGCCTCCAGCACGGGCATCCCGAAGCCTTCATCGAGCGAGGGGAACGCGAAGACGCGGGCTCGCGCGTACCAGGCCGCCAGCTCCTCGTGGGTGACATAGCCGGCCACCCAGATGCGGTCGCGCGCCGGGCTGGCCTCGATCCGCGCCATAATTCGCTCCGCCCCGTAACCCCGCGAACCCGCCAGCACCAGGCGCCAGCGCCGGTCCACCGTCTCGAAAGCCGTCACCAGCCGCTCGATGTTTTTTCGTTTCTGGATCACGCCGACGTTAAGGATCACATTCTCGCGCACCGCTTCGAGGGGGTAAGCCAATTCGCGAATGCCGTGATGGATGACCTTCACGCGTTCCGGCTCCACGCCCAGCAGGCGCACCACCTGGGTTTTGGTAAAGGCCGAGACCGCGATGATCGCCGCCGACCGGGCGGCGGCGTCACGGGCTTGCGCGGCGAAGCGCTTCCGGAACTCGGGCGTCGAGTACTCGCCGGTCAGCACGAACAGATCGTGGAAAGTGGTCACCGCGTGGCGCAGCGGGAGGCGTGGCAGCCGCTGGTTGAGCCCATGCACCAAGGCGGCCGACCGCGGCCCCAGCGGCTCGACGAGCAGCCGGCGCCGCGCGTTGGCGGGCAGCCGCTCCTTCCGCGACCGCCAGTAGCGGTGCGGGCGATAGTAAAAATCGAAAGACACTTCGGGATGCGCCCCCGCCAGGCCGTTCAGGATCTCCCGCGAGTAAAGCCCCACCCCCGAGAGTTCGTCACCGATGCTATAGGTGGCGTCCAGCGCGATGGTCACTTGATTCCGTATTCTTTCATCTTCCGGTATAGCGTGGTGCGGCCGATCTTGAGGAGCCGCGCGGCCCGAGTGCGCTCGCCCCGCGTGGCGGAAAGCGCCCGCGAAATGGCCCGCCGCTCGCTCTCCGGCAGCGGCACCACCGGTGACTCGGGCGACAGCTCGAAGGGCTCCCGCGCCGCGCTCCCGACGGCCCCGGCCAATTTGTCGATGGACGACGCCGCCCGGTGGAACTGCAACGCGGTCGGAAGATCGGCCACCTCGAGCGAGCCCCCCGTCTGCATCGCGGCCATCCGGCTCACGCAATGCTCCAGTTCGCGCACGTTGCCCGGCCAGTCATAGGATATCAGCAGCTCCATGATCTCCGCCGGGGGATGCAGCGCGGGCGCTTCCGGCGGCCGGCGCGTCTCCAGGAAATGGGATATCAGCAGCGGGATATCTTCTTTACGCTCGCGCAGGGGCGGCAGGTGGATGGGGAAGACGTTGAGCCGGTAATACAGGTCCTGGCGAAAGCGGCCCGCCGCCACCTCCGCCTTGAGGTCGCGATGCGTCGCCGAGATCACCCGCAGGTCCACCATGCGCCATTCGAGCGCGCCCACCGCCCGGAATTCGCGCTCCTGAACCAGACGCAGAAGCTTCACCTGCATCTCCAGGGGCAGATCTCCGACCTCGTCGAAAAACGCCGTGCCCCCATCGGCGAGTTCCACCAGCCCCCGCTTGCTCTGGGCCGCTCCGCTGAACGACCCCTTGACGTGGCCGAACAGCTCGCTTTCCATCAACGTCCCCACCAGTGCGCCGCAATCGATGGGCACGAACTGGCCGCACGGGCCGGCATTGTGGATGGCGCGCGCCACCACCTCCTTGCCCGTGCCGCTCTCCCCCAGCAGCAGGACCGGCAGGCGGTGGCGCGAGGCTTTCTCGACGAGCCGCCGCACGGCTTCGATCTGGGCCGACCGGCCTATCAGCTCCCGGCCGCCGCGTATTGCGAGGTTCACGGGTAGCCACTGCTCATTTCATTAGTCTTGCCCGGCTTAAGAATCTAGT
>Ga0326728_10010752_pt1 | contig 21257 bp, 16 predicted proteins | sample MB3enrmetagenome_FD_207602 | JGI IMG/M metagenome (GOLD analysis project Ga0326728, IMG submission 207602) | Lab enriched peat soil microbial communities from McLean, Ithaca, NY, United States - MB31MN | ecosystem: Environmental > Terrestrial > Soil > Wetlands > Peat | place: USA: New York... | reverse complement strand
AATTGGAGTCCTGTTTATGGACTATATATACACATTGATTTCCGATGTAACTCAAAAATTCCCATTGATACAAACAATTGGAGTCCTGTTTATGAACTATAGATACACATTGATTTCCGATGTAACTCAAAAATTCCCATTGATACAAACAATTGGAGTCCTGTTTATGAACTATAGATACACATTGATTTCCGATGTAACTCAAAATAAATATATTAGAAAACTGTATTCATCGCATTTATTTTTTCCAATTAATTAAAAAATTATAAATACTATAAATTTTAAAACACAACAACATGGTATTTTTTTGATTATACCTAATGGCATAATCTTGTAAAAACAATTTGTAGGTTCTAAAAAACTGAGTTACATCGGAAATCAATGTGTATATGTACTAACAAAAATACATTTTCATATTCTGAAAAATTGAGTTACATTGGAAATGATTGTATACATGTATCTTCTGTTAGAAGTCAAAACCAGTTTTAAATGAAAGTGGAAGCTTTCTTTGTAATTCTTCAAATCTAGGATCTTGTAATATTACCTGTTCGATAATGTAAGTGTCAGCGATAGGTTTTATGAAATTAACTACTCCCCTTTTTCTCCCTCTCGAGATCTTATTTACTGAAAGGATACCGATTGAAGCAAGTTCGCTTATGTAATCCCCTACTCGTCTAAGCGTTACAGTATCAAGAGAAATTACTTCAGCTATCTTAAGATATGAATTATAGATCTCCAACGTTTCTAAGTTGCTTCCGGTGATATCGTGCCGATGAGTACAGGCAAAAAGGACTGCTTTGGTCTGTGTCGGAAGCTTCCGGATAACCTCTGCTTGTCTATTAATCTCTACTTTTCCTTTTGCAATTCTTACGTCTTCTTCACAGATTTTTAAGCTACCTCTGAGCTCTGCAGTTTCTCCAGAGAGCCTTAAAAGATCCATCGCCTTTCTTGCATCTCCGTTCTCCTGAGCACCATAAGCGGCACAAAGCGGAATTACAATGTCTTCGCAAACATCGTCTTCTAATGCATATTTTGCTCTTGCTTTTAAAATATCGGTAAGTTCTTCTGCATTATACGGGGGGATGAATAGTTCATTTTGTCCGATCACGCTTTTTGTTCTTCCGTCCAGGTTATCAAAAAAGATGGTATCGTTGGTAATCCCGATGAGACAAATGTTGTTCAGAGTGAATCCACATTCTTTGATTCGGGATAATTGGTTAATGATGTCCGGGTTGCTGAGTTTATCAATTTCATCAAAAATGAGAACAACAGGAATTAAAACCTGATTTACAAGCTCACAAAAGTATTCAAAATTTCGAGATATAGAAGTCCCTACCATTTTGTTTTTTAGATCATGAATTGAATTAACAAGTTCTTGGTTAATGTGTCGTAAAAGGGGACTCGGAGCATTGTAAGATTCACAGAAAATATAAATCACTAAAACTTTGTGTCCTTCTATCCCTGCAGCAAGCGCAATTTCCGATGTAATTAACTTTGTGAGCATGGTTTTACCTGTTCCGTAAGTCCCATAGACGAAAATGTTATCCGGAACACCGCCACTCATAACATCTCGAAGGTAATTTGTATAAATATCGATAATATGGTCTCTATGCAAAACATCATCTAATGAGTGTGGATGATGTCCTTTTTTTAAATAGTCTTTATCCTTGAAGATGGTCTGCTTGGAATACAGTTTACTGAGCTTGTTCGAGATTACCAATTTATCACCGGAAATAAAACACTGTACTCTGATTTCCGATGAATATATTTAACTTTTCCTATTTTTGCGTTACATTGGAAACAAGTACTTATACATACTTTTTCTTGTGGATGTGGGAGAATCATCTACCGTCTTCGGCGTATTGTAGCATATTCCACGTTTTTCTAGATTAATATAATTTGATATTCATACTCACAAAATTTGTTAGCTTCTTATTCATCTATTTATTTCTGAACAAAATCTAATCTTATAGTCGTAAATATAGTACTGAATAGGCTAATCACAGGCTCTTGGTAGGGTTCTCATCAAATGACAATGGGATTCAAGAACTAGGCGGAACTGTGCTCGATCCTAAAACAGCAGCTATCGATCCCATAGGTGGGATCAGAAAAGCTGTAGAACTTGGTTATAAAAAGATATCAGTAACTGTAGCTAATTCAAAAACCGCAAAACAACTAAGATAGCTCGAAACCGAACTAAAAATTGATATTATAGTCATTGGCGTGCACGTAATAGGTATTAGTAAGGAAGAAACTCAAACTCTTTTAAAAAATTCAGATACCGTGATCAGTTGTGCTTCTAAATATATTAGAGAGCTTGCATAGCCCCTTATTCAAGTACCGTCCGCGATTTCACTGTTTGCTTTGACGCAAAAAGGAACAGAATTAGTGATTGAAAGAGCAAAGGATATCAAAAGTCCCATCTTGATCAATACCATGGATTTGCCTGTGTTACCTGAGCATAAGCAGCCCAGAAATTTAAAATAAAAGGCGCTTCACTATTGAGTAGACGATTTAGAGATTTATTAATATTTTTTAGACTTGTCAAAATTCATAATCTTCCAAATATGTGGTACAAAACCCCTTCACCCACAAAGTCTACGTAAACCACTTTAGCGATTTTATGATCTGTTTTTTTGGGGCTAGCATATTTTCTATTGTCACTGGACGAGAACCTTGCCTTTGAACCTATCAGTAGCTTACTCCTTACTACATTTATGACTGTAGACTAGGATACTCATTTCTGAGCAGTGGGCAGTCTATATTATGATCATGAAAATGAGACAACGTTACGTATCTGGTTGTAAACGTAAAAACAAATTAAACCGGTTTGCGAAAAATTAAATGTGTATGCGTTTTTCTATACTTTTCAGTTTGTGAGTGTATAAAGTACTAGTGAACGAAATAGTAATGAAGAGTTTACGTTGAGAATATGCACAGTTTTTGTAACAAAATTTCTTGATTTCGTAGTTCCACACGAAATAAAAAAGGGTTACTGATCTATGACTCATGGACCTTATGTGCCCCCTAGAACATCTTGAGCTTCTGGAATACTTGGAACATTTGGAACTAATTAGCCGAAAAAGCCAGCATAAATAGAAAAATAATAATTATAAAGTTCTGGCAGTGAACCCAAAGTTCTGTAAAATTTGGTCGAGTCTGTATCTTTTTCTTCCCAATTAAAAACAGGAATTGCTGAGTATGTTAGCGAATGAGTTCACAGTTAGGGAAAAATAAGCTTAAAAGCATCGAGTTGATCATCTCACTAACTACACAAACAATATTTTATTGTTGTTAACTTCATATTGATAGATGTAATCTCCATGTAGAATTCAAATGGGTTGGTCACCTAATTTCCAGGGCAATAATGACATTCCTTAAGGTAATTGATATTGCCCTATTTCTATTTTGAGTTTTCTGCATTACGTATCATTTTATACTTCGTTGAAATTAATGGAAAGTCAATGTTCTTACTGACAAATATTCTATTTCTTATTTTTCTATTGATGTAGAAGTTTTAATGTATAAATAGGTTTGATGTTTCTGTTTTATCTATACAATTCAAAGTTATTTATTATACTTTTTGATTTTTGACATTTCTCATATTTCATAAAGGTACTGTACCGATGCAACGAGTTTGTTGTAGGAAAGACTGTATATATTAATAGGGTCTGTCAAATTAAGATGGAATAGAAACAATTTGTTGAAATCAGCTGTTTATCGCGATCCTTCTTAGTGTAAAAAGTATGGAAACCTGATAGTTGCCTACAAAGCAGGCAAACATATAAGTCCGATTTATGTTTCCAGGAATTTTGTGATCTCCGTTATATCTGGAAGTTCATGAAGTAAATATATTTTGAAGAATATTACTTTATGTTCCTCATCAATAATTATGTTTGCTCTTTCAGAAAATCCTTCTTTTTCCCTGAATATTCCATACTTTCTAGCAACTTCTCCATGTGGCCAAAAATCTGAAAGAAGTCTTATATGTGTAATCCCAAGTTCCTTAGCCCAGGCCCTTTTTGAAGGAATAGGATCCACACTAATACCAAAAGCCATGGTATTCAGTTTTGTGAACAACTCATATTTTTCTTCAAGTGAATTCATCTGTTCTGTACATATCTTAGTCCAGGCTAATGGATGAAACGATAGGAGCACCTTCTTGCCACGGAAGTTACGGAGATGCACCTCCTCTTCCTTGTGGTCCCTTAACCTGAAGTCCGGAATTTCATTCCCGATCATTATCTCATTCATCACAGATTCCCCAAGTTTTAGTAAAAATCATTTGCTATTAATAATCATTTATTATTAAACTATATAACATAAAAATACCGCTAAATGCAAAAAAAGTATTAAAAATGATAGAAATTAAAAAATTTGCTTGCGAGCTATTTTAATTTAGGATGTCTACATAGAGTTCTATAAATTCTGATCGACTCTATACACTTTTCTTTGCCACAAAAAATCGAATTTATCGTTTTACAAATGCATAGTTTTTGCTATAAAAGCTGTGCATCGAAAAGAGTCAAAAAAAGGTTGTTACATTCTTTGATTATGGATAAATATTATGTGAGATAACGCCTTGTCAGAACGATCATGTATTTTATAATTCTTGATACCGATTTTTATATATCATTTCCAACTTACGGGATATTTTAATTTTTATGCATAAGTACACTTGATTTATACATAAATATGCCTAAAAACAGATATTTTTTATTCAAAATATTATGTGAGAAAATATCAACAGCTGATGAGCAAGACCCCAAACCAAAACTTTGAAACTGGAATATCTAATCAGGATTTATTTGTAAAAAGTTAATGGGGATGAGGGCGGAACAAAGGAAGTTTGATGTAAAGCCCCAAGGTTCTGATTTATATCGTTATATATCTATATATTTCAAATATTGTTTCATGTAATTTGTTTTATCCCCAATATCAATCTTCGAAGGCGTATTAGCTAACGTCTTTTTCCTGGTTCATCAAGATGTGGAGCAAGATACATCAAGATATGGAGCAAGAGACGAAAGAGTCTCTGCTCTTCGCAGAAGAGCAGCTGCTCCCCTACGAAGATACTTGGATTGATACTCGGATTGAACCTCGTGTTCAAAATAGACTGCTTTCTCACTAATTTCTTTTTGCCTGGATTCATCCAGATGTGGAATAATAACTAAAAGGGCTTGTAACGTCATTTTTTTGTCTTTAAGATTGAAAGCTAACTCAAGTGCTTGTTCTAGAATTTCTTCTTTACTTTGCTCATCCATATATGGAAGAAGAAGAGAAAAAGACTCTATCTTTTGACATTCCGATACAATCCCAGATACTAGCTCAAGAGCTTTTTCCACAATAGATTCATTTTTTGATCCGGAAAGATGCGGAACAAGCGAATAAAGTATCTGGAACTTTGCATCTCCGTATTGAATGTGGGAAGAGAAGTCAAAAATATGTTCAATAAGTTCTTCTTTATCGTGTCCTCTCAGATGACAGACCAGTGAAGAAAGAACAAGGGCTCTTTCGTTTTCATCTTGAATATTGGAGAAAGAATAAATGGCTTTTTCTATAAGTTCAATCTTTTTTTGCCCCTCCAGAATCGGAACAAGCCTGGAAAGAGCCTGAGCCCTTAAATCTCCATATTGAATATTGCAAGCAAAGTCAAGGGCTTTTTCTATAAATTCTTCTTTTCCTGATCCCTTCAGTTGAGAGACGGTCATATTTTTTTCTCTTAAATTCTCAAGCAACTTATTGAATTCTTCAATCACTTTATCTCTATCACTTGAATTTTGTTTTATATCAACAGAACGATTTTCGACCATTAGTTATTCACTTCTATATTAAATAAATTATTTATTATGTTTTTTCATAAATTCGGACTTTTAAACCCCGATTTTTGGACCAATATTAAAAAATATAAATTTTGGCCTAAAATGTATATAATTTTATTTTGACATATACAAACTATAGTAAAACAATATATTATATGAATGTATTTGAAATGAAAATAAATTATAATTATAAACAATGGTAGATCTTAATTCAGTTTCATACTATTGTATCAAAATCTTTTAAGTGTATCAGCTACATTTTTGTATCCAATATTATCCAGTTCCTGGATCAGATGAATAATTTTGATATAAAACTTATGCATTAGTAGAAACGATAAATCCTATTCTTTGTGGCAAAGAAAAGGGTATACAATGAATTAGTGTTTACAGAATACGCATTTGAGGTATAAAATCAAGTACAATAAACACTGCTGTTTAAACTTTCATTTTCGATTAAATGCTATTGATTTATCGGTTCAACTACGTTAATCCTAATATTAATGACACAGCATTACTTGTACTTTCAAATCTATAATTAAAGAGGATCGCCTTTTTATAAAAAATAAAGCGATTGCAGTACAAAATTCTATATGCAAAATACGACTTCCAATTTGCAGCAAATTTTCAACATTATAAAAGTTAGCAGTGTACTGTGGGTTCTTTAAAAATGATTGTTCACCATCTTTTTCTATCATTACAAAACAGGATTTCTTGGTTTCACTGATACATAGGTTTTAAGATAAAACCTATGTATTTACTCATATTTCAGCCAAGATCACTGGATATTTATACCTATTTGTGCAGAGAATAAGTAGGTTTAATTATAAACTATTCATATGGGTCTACAAATTAACTAACCGCAGACGAAATAGAAATATATCTATTTTTGTGCTATGAGATGACTATCCGCAGAAGTGATGTGCTCGTACACACAATTTCCAGACGAAAACGTAAAGGCAATAAGAGCTTGCATACGATCAGATAAAAATTCAATATCGTGAAGGATAAAAAATAAATGAAAATTAAGTAACTATTCAATCTATACCCTTTTACGCTTTTCTTTCTTTTTATAATTTAAATAGCATTCTTTCATCTTGCAAGCAGCTGCTTCTGTCACTGCTGCCGTAGCTGTCAATGTTGCTATAATCACTAACAACAAACCAGTGAGTATCTTTTGAACTTGTTTTGCCATAGAGTCATTAACTCCTTAATTTTAACTTTTTGGAAGACGAAGCTGTGCACTAAATTCGTTCGCCTTTTTAGCCTTTAATAGATGGATCTAATTAATTCACAATCTCTCCCAAAAAAAGAAAAATTGTAGCATTTGAAAGGCTACTTGAATAGTTACAAAAATCTCCTATTATAACTTCTTTTTTTAATGCGGTCATCTTTTCCATATCACTTATTTTTAGTTCCAACCATTTTATTGCTTTATCCATTCTCATTACTGCAACTTTCTTTTTCTGTTCTACAGTCAGAAGTTCCCATGTCTGAGTCATCACAGTCTGTATTATTGGACCTTTTCCTGCTAAATTATGCATGTTTTAAGATCTCCTTTCATCGGCGATATCTGTTAAAAAGAAAGGTTATTCTTTAAAAAGTAGTGGTTATCAAGAGAAAAATTAATGAATGTTAGATTTAAATAACCTTAGCAGAATTAGCAGAAAAGTTTGTTTTTATGACCGGCTCAGCTGTTTTTTCTGCGTCAACGTTATCAGCTTTAGGTAATACTTTCGAATCTGATTTTATCATACCAATACTATATATCTCCTTATATTTAAGTATATATTATGCAGATTTATTTATAGCAATTGCCTTTACAATATAGATATGTTATAACCTATAATTACCTATGTTTTTTTTAATTTCCTTATATAGTCAAAAATATTAGATTTAAAAATAAGGTCACAAATATCTGGAAGTTTTAATTATGTCCATTATATACCTAGACACTTAAGCCTATGATGATTTTAATATCATGAAGCCTTTAATTATTGTAAGAATTTAATCATTATGGAGAGATATGTTTGGAAGAATATAGTGGAAATATATTTAAGTATAAACTTGGTAAGTGGGTTCTAGTAAATAGAATAGATAAGAATTAGCTCAGCATCCTACTTTTTTGGTAAATGAAAAAAAATAGAATGAATATAAAGATAAAATAATCCTATACATTGAGATAATAAATACGTTAAGAACTTAGTATAACTTGCGTTCTCATCTGCTATTACCTAGCAGCAATCTATCAAAAAAAACCCATCTATCCAATACTTCACAAAAATTTACTCCATGGAATGAAGAGATAAAATCAAAAAATACAACTAGTATTTCCAATACCAAATCTCTTCTATGTTGGATTGTACATTTCTGAACTTTAATAATTTTTCAGATTAGAACGTAACTACTCGTGCAAAAAAATGGCAAATAAAAGTTGACTTACAGAAGCTCACGCCATCCTATTATTCTTACTATTAAACTGCTTTTTCTTGGGATTCATTGCTTAAACATACTCTTTTGATTCTAAAAATCAGTGCCAATTTCCCGATACCCACCAAAAATTTATTCTCAAATAATGCCAATTTTAGGCATGAATTGACAAATAAATCCCAAAATTAATTCAAATTATTCATTTAGAATGCAAAATAATACAAAATTAAATCGATTAATTAGCATAAAAAGGCTAAGATTAGCGAAAAACCATTAAATAAACCACTATGGCCAACAAATCCGTATCAACCATCATGGTCTATGTAATAATCTCTATCACAATCTTAACCACGGGAACCAAAACCATCTGCGAAATATGTGATCCAAAATCCCTTAGCCCACGAAGCCCACGGAAATCACTTTAGTAATTCTATGATCGATTTTTAGAGGCTAGCATATATAGTTTGGATGTATGTAATTCCCTAAGGAAATCAGTATCAAAAGCATCATTTTTTCCTTAGGAAACAACGAATATACTTAAATATTTCTTAAATATATCATGTGCACATATATTGTTTTGTAAGGTGGAGTTAAAATAATATCATTATCTGAAATATTAGCAGTTGACAAAAAAACTGTTTATAAACAAACACGTTGTAAAGCCTAATTACACGTTAAGCGGAATAGAAGAAATTCTTCATAGAAATGGAGAAATAAAAACGTATTATGAGTATTTGAAAGATATTTTTAGTGGTGTGTCACCAAATAATATTTTTATATATGGGAAACCTGGACTTGGAAAAACTGTACTTACCAAGTGGGTATTGGAAGAAGTAAAAAAAGAAGCTGAAAACCGTAATATTGAATTATGTATTATAAATATAAACTGTGAAGAAATCAAGACAGAGCACTCTATTTTATAAAGGATAGTTCAAGAGTTACCTACTCCAAACAATGAACCCAGAAAAGTCATAGGAAATTCAACATCAAAACACAATGAATATCTAAAATATCTTGTGAATGATTATAAGGGAATAATAATCATTGTATTTGACGAAATGGATAAGGCAACTAATCCCAAAATGATTAATTGGATTATAAGGATACAATCTATATCTTCAGGCCAATTCCCCACTGTCATAGGGATAACAAACGATTTGGAACTTAGAGAGAAATTTCCGCCACACCTAAAAAGTACATTATGTGAAAATAGCTTAATAATTAACCCTTATGATGCAGAACAACGCATTGATATAATCAAAGCTAGAGTTAAAATTGCTTTTAAACCTAGCGTTGTCCCACATGTTGTTGTCCACCTATGTGCTGCTTACGCAGCTCAAGAACATGGAGATGCTAGAAGAGCAATTGACTTATTAAGAGTTTCAGGAGAAATAGCAGAGTCTAAAGCAAGCATAGTACTTGATGAAGAAGATGTTAGAGATGCTCATGATAAACTCGAACTTGATAGAGTTATAGAAGTCGTAAAAACATTGCCTACTCAATCAAAAACGGTGTTATTAGCATGTATCTATGTTTACAATTCTTCTAAAGAAAACACAATGAATAACATATATTTTATGTATAGCATTATTTGTAAAGCGATTGAAATAGACACTTTAGCTCAAAGACGAGTAACTGATTTACTCGCTGAATTAAATCAACTGGGAATTATCGAAGGAATAAATGTTTATCCAGGAAGGTATGGAAGAAAAAAATTATTACAAATATTACTTCAAAAGAGCAAACATTAGAAACGCTTTATCATGATTACCATCTGAAAACAATTGAAGAAATACCACAAAGCAATTTTTATAAAGGATTGAACTCACAGTGGTAATCTATATAGCTGATTTCCTAAGGAAAGCAGCATTGATAGAAAATATACTCTTTTTTAAATCTCCTTTAGATATTTGTTTTTAATATCCCCGTGGAAAAGTTATTCAATTAACTATATATATAATTTATTAAACAACATTTAAAAGATGAGTTTATATTCACAAGAAAAATAATATATTGTGTTCCTTAGGAAATGGGATATACCTATATCTTGGATTCTATTAATTCTTTAATGAAAATATACTCTAAACCCTTTAATGTAGCCGAATTTTTTTAATAAATCCAGGATAGTTTTGTTATCTAATTTAAGCACAAGCTTGTTTTTGGGCTCGCCGATAACTTATTTCTATTTTTCCTATTATATAATCCATAAACCGCATTTCCTCAGCATGCCATCGCGCTTCTAGATTCTACGATTCGTTTATTTCTTGATAATACCCTATGTATCATTTATGGATAAGGTTCCAGGAATGTGTAATCATAAGAGACTGAATCACGTATTTACCTTCTACTAATTTCAACAAAGGACAAAAGGATAAGTTCTGCAGAAGACTCAAAAAAGAAATAGGGCAATATCTATTACCTTAAGAAATGTCATTATTGCCCTAGAAATTAGGTGACCAACACTTTTAAATTATACATGGAGACTACATCTATCAACATGAAGTTAACATCTATAAAATATTGTTTTTGTAGTTAGTGAGATAATCAACCCGATGCTTTAAAGCTTATTTTTCCCTAACTTTTTAACTCTTCCTGCTAACAAACTGAGCAATTTCTATTTTTTATTGGAAAGAAACAGATACAAAATCAATTATATTTTACATAGCAGTTGGCATATTGGCCACGTCGTCAAAATTTACGATAAGTTTAACTAGCAATCAACTGAAATCAATTTAAGATCCAAAAAATAACAAAAAGTGTTTTATATTCCATTTGTGCATAGGTTTATAAAGCAAAATCTGTGCATTTTCTCAATCTCAGCTAAGATTTGAGGATATTTTCACCCAAACTTAGAAAAAATAGGTAGTTCTATTAAAATCTAGGCAGCAACTAAAGACCAAAATGTTGCTTTTTTATTCCTTGAAGGGGAAGAAACCTATGAAAGCAAATGCAAAATTTGAAAGTAGCAACTTTTTCTGATAAAAGTTGTTGCTATTTCTGATCCTTGAGGTTCTTAAGATCTTGATCATTGAGAAACTGTAGCTCTGGTACTTCAAAGGAACAAAGTATTTCTCTTTTACAGAGCCAATATATCATTTCCCAACTCAATTGATCGGGGCAAAATCATGATTTGGAGGGATATTTGATCGCTAGAACCCTCACTATACCTAATATCAACAGCAGTGTCGATAGGCCTAAAATAAATTGAGAATCATATCTTTGGGCATATAACCCTGCCGCAATTTCACGCATGACTATTAAAATTGTAACATTGGTTACATATGTAAGTCTGATTTCTTCATGTGCACGATAATCAACAAAAGTCTTGAAAAGGTCAATAAGAACAAAAACTGTGAGGACATCGGATACTATATGGCTAAAACTACCCCCAAGAGTCCCAAATAAATTTGATTTGATATTAAGGAGGATATTTAGCACTCCCACAAGTAGCGCCAATAGCAATATGTAAAGAATGATAATAGTGACTAAATTAATTATCATTTTAAATATTTTTAACTGATCTATCATAAATATATTATAATTAACTTTCATTTGATTCCCCTTACATAAATAAGGTAACGATTTCTTTAATTCCAGATCTGTAGAAATTTTATCAAAATATATAAAAATTGAGTATATTTTTGATATATTGTCCTTATTAATTATAGCTTATCCTAAAATCCATTTTGTTCTTAATCATTAAAAATTATCAGATAAGGAAAAGAATAGAAAACTTATCTGTTTGGCATAAAAGCCAAGAAAAGAATAGGGAGTGTGACGATTTTCTATAAAATCACTAATGTTAGAAGTTATTGTATATATTTATGCTCAGGTTTTAATGGGAAACATATGTATTTTCTCAGTGTGAACTTCCCATTATTATTTTATTCACCAGCACCTATATTCATAAACTTAAAAGTATAGAAAAATACATGCATAATTTTGTTAAAAAAACAAATTTTCCTTTCAGTCCAACTTGGTCTTTTCATTTACAATTCTTAATACGAAATGTTTTCTCATTTTTATGATTATAATGTAAGATACCAAATGCTTCAGATGTGGATACCCTACCTTAGAATCGTAATAGAGAAATAAATAGCATAAATAATATAAACAAAACAAATAAATAAAAAATTAATTTTTTGACTATTTAGATAATAATAATTATATTAAAACTGATTTAATTTTATTTTTTTCTTGAAAGACTATCACCATGTGGCTATGTATCAGATTTTTATATTTAGATATACGGATAGCTGGATGTTGGGCAGTGGGGTAAACCCATACACCGTTAAAACATCCGCATTCTGGATTTTTGCCTACAAGTAGACATACATATGATATTTTAAGTAACGTATAACCTTACTTGTTGAAACTTTTAAAAATGATAAATAAACTTTAGTTTTAACAAATAAGACCATTTAAGCTTTTATTTTCAAAATAAAGTATAAATAACTTGATTGAGACTTTTTATAATTATTATCAAGTGATTTTTCAGCAAGAGCGAACAAATCGTGATAGACGCTTTCTTATGCCTTTCGGAGTCTGGTATTTTTTCAGCTCCGCCATGATTTCAGCCTGTACTTTTTCGCGTACTGATACCGGAATGTAGCCCATAAAATTCCCAAAAGAGCTAGCTTCGACGTATTCCAAACATGTAGCAGGGGTCTCGAAATACCGTGAGCCTCTTTTGAGCTTTATTTCTATTACCCTAAAACCCGATTTTCTTAACAGTGAATCCAGTTCTACTGTATTTACTGGAGCGCTGAAATCTGCGCCTTCATCAATGATTCCAGCCCTCCAGAGCACTTCTGTTGCTACTATCTTTGCTGTGAGCGGATGGTCCTTATCACCGGTACATATACCAAGCTTTCCACCGGGCTTTAATGCCCGGTAGATATTATCTAGGGCTTCTTCTTTATCATTTATCCAGTGAAAAACTGCGTTCAGGTATACAACGTCGAATACGTTTTCACCGTAGCGACCGATATCATCACTGCTTCCAAGCTCAAAAGTTACGTTCCCGGGATTCATTTGAGTGAGTTTCCTACGGGCTACTTCAATTTTTTGGAGAGAAAGATCAATACCCGTAATATGGTCAACCTTACCTGCCAGTTTTAATGTGAGACACCCAGTACCACAGCCTATGTCCAAGACCTTGTGTCTTGATGAGATATTTAACTTATTTACCAAAGCCACCCCATTAATGTATTGATATTTGCTTACTTTATCATACATTTCTGCTAGAGATTCACTAGCATGGTTCACGTTGATCATTAATACATTCTCTGGTATTTTAGTAAGGACCCAGGTCCTGTCCAAAAAGTCAATTTCCCCGCCAATAAAAAGCCGAACGTTGTAAATTGACATTCCAGAGAGAAAAGACCTTCGTGGAGCTAACCTTCAAGGAGTTGACCTTTCTGGTGCTATCCTTATTAAGGCTGACTTTCTGGAGCTAACCTTTCTGAAGCTATCCTTTATAAGGCTAACCTTTCTAGAGCTGACTTTTATAGGACTAACCTACCTATAGCTGACCATTCTGAGACTGACCTTAAAAAAGCTAAAAATCTAACAATTAACCAGCTTTCTAAAGTGAAAATACTTTATGATGCTAAATTAGATGACCAATATCGCATACCATTAAAGAAGAAATATCCTGCTCTATTTGAAGAAACGGAATAGGTATAAAAGCAGCTCTTATGAATGCACAGTTTTTGTGTTAAAAACTATGTGTCTTATACTAGTTGTTGCTTCTTTTTTCTGTTACTGTGAACCTAATAGTGAATTCCGTCTCATTACTCCTTTTCAGCTCAAGTTCTCCATCTAACTGATCTACTAGGGTGGTTACCAACTGTATGCCAAGACTGTTGGGATTTTCTAAATCGATACTTTGAGGTATACCTATCCCATCATCGGAAATTTTCAAAATGAAACTGGCACTTTTACAGCCTCCATATTTGCTTTCTTCCCTGCTATTTATAAGTTCTCCGTTTTTTTCTCTACGAAGATTAATATACATTCTCCCGTAATCCTTCCCTATAAATGCATGTTTGAGAGAGTTTGAAACTAGTTCATTGACAATTATTCCCAAAGGAATAGCAGTATCCATATCTAAGAATATATTTTCTTCCATATCTGTATGCAGGTGTATATTTTTGCTATTTAGTCTGTAAGTTTGGAAAAGGTTTTCAACCAATTCTCGAATGTATGTCGAAAAGTCTAGAGTTTCGAATCCTTCACCTTTGTATAATTCCTCGTGAATAAGAGCCATAGATATCACTCTATCTTGGCTTTCTCTGAAAGCTTCCAGAAATTCCGAACCCTTAATACACTCTCTATTTTTAAACTTCTCAGCCTGAAGATCAAGTAGAGAAGATATCACTTGCAAATTGTTTTTGATTCTATGGTGGATTTCTTTCTTTTTAGCTTTTTCAGCTTTCACTTGGGAATTTTCGCTCTCAATGTGCAGTGTAATATCTCTAACAATAGCTGAGATAGCCACAAGCTCTCCAGACGCATCAAAAACCGGAGAAAGAACTATTGAAACATATATTAACTTATTATCTTTTCTTAACCTTGAAGTTCTGTAGTGCTGGATATTTTCCCATAGCTTAACCTTTTCAATTAACTGTTTTGTTTCATCTTTGAGATTTTCTGGTGCGGGTATCGATACACTTTTTCCTATAATTTCTTCCGATAAACAACCATAAATCTGCTCTGCACCCTTATTCCAGCTAGTAATAATACCATCAAGATACATAGTAATAATGGCATCATTTGATGATTCCACAACATTCGCTAAGCTCTGAATTTTCTCTTCAGCTTTTTTACGTTCAGTAATATCCTGAACTATTCCCTTCAATCTAATAGGGAGATCTTTTTTTCATCAAAAATAGCTTCGGATTGTAAATGGACTGTGCGTTCTTCCCCATTAGCTAAGATAATTCTATGATCAATACTGCAGGGTTCTCCATTTACAGCTTTCTTAAAGGCATTATCCACATGGTCTCGATCTTTGGGGTTCACATAACTTAAATATTCATTGAGAGGTGGGACTAATTTTCTCAAACGGTGGTTAAAAATACGATACAATTAGTCAGACAAATATATTTTATTAGTTATAAGATCCAATTCCCAATTCCCAATATGAGACATTTTTTGAGCTTCAGCAAGTTTTTTTCACTTTCTTTTAGCGAGTTATAAGCTTTTTCAAGCTGATTTGTTCTTTCTTTAACTAACTTATCTAAGTTATCATATGCTTTTTTTAAAGTTTCCTCTGCTTCTCTTCGCTCGTTAATATTACGGGCAACATGAATGCACCCAGCGAGTTTTCCCTTTGAATCATGCAGTGGTGAGACGCTTACTATAAAATAACCACCCAGAGAATCCTCATAAATCTCCACAGTATGCTCAAGCCCATCACTAAGCAACTGCCTGTCCGGGCAAAAAAAGGGAGGTTCATCCGTTCCATGGACAACCCGGTAGCAAGTCAATCCAATATACTCTGTTGATGTCATCCCCAAACTTGCTGCCATGGAGTTGTTTGCACGAACAATTCGAAATTCAGTGTCTAATATGGCAATCAGGTCTGGAACTGCATCAAAGGTATGTTTCCAATCATCTATATCTCGAAAAACTGCTTCTTCAGCTTTCTTTCGCCCGAAATTTCTCAGGTTTTCATTCATTCAACTACCCTTCAAGTTTGAGAATATAGATGCAAAAAAACTCATTGCCATTAGGCTGTTTGAGTCAAACTTTTTAGAAATTCTTTTGTCACATTAGATAACATTGCCCTACTGTTTTTATATCAATGAGAGATATATGCGATAATAAATAATTAACATTAATCTTATAGTGTATAAATAATATTCATTTGTAAGTAAGTAAACAGTTAGTGTTAAGTTGACTACTGCAATCTTAATGGTAGTGTACCGAAAGTTCTATAAAATATAACATGATGCCGAGTCAATGGGTATACTGACAAAATTTTTGTCTTTATTTTTTTTTGCATTTTCTATGCTTCATCGCCAAGTTTAATAACAGTAAGAAAATGGTGATATTCCAAAATCTATTTTTCTTTTTTGATAAAGTATGATTATATAATATTGATAAATACCTAGTTTTTTGGTATTAAAACCGGTGTATTTTTTCCATTAAAGCCGAAATATGAGAGCATTTTTTACACTTATTTAAAGGAAAAAGCATAGCTTTTCCTAAAATCGTGCTAGCTGTTGATGATATTAAAAATAAATAAAATGTTATAAGGATAGCAGAAGCCATATTTGGGATCAAAGGATAATGAACGGAAAGAAAAAAATAAGGTCAAAATTTGCAGGAAAGATTTGAAACAGGATTCCTACGAAGAAAAAATAAGAGGTAAAATGGAATCCTCATAACATATTTGGCATATTATATAATAGCAATTATATAATTAGCACATGTATGGGAATGCACAAGGGTAGTAAAGGTAGCCATAAGGATAACCGCATCCATAGCAACCCCAGCCACCATAGCCCCAGCCGCCCCAGCCGCCCCAGCCGCCATAGCCGCCCCAGCCGCCCCAGCCGCCATAGCTGCCCCAGCCGCCATATCCACCATGACCGCCATATCCACCATGTGCACTAGCTGCTACTGCTGTTAAAGATACTACAAAAAGAACTGCCAGCAAAATAGCAAATACCTTTTTCATTTTACTAGATGACTGTTTCAACATTTATTCACACTCCGATTTTATTCAATTTGATACAATTTAAATCAATTTAGGACTTCCGTAGTTGAACAGCACAATAAATAGCGTGTTTAATGGGTAAGTTCTAAACCTATCACTAAATTATAGAGAATTTCGATAAACCATCAAATTTCATCATATGCATATAAACAGTATACATATAACTTGTGAAAATAGGGGGTCCATCGCAATCATCTATATTTTCATAGAATACGTCGACTTAGCACCAAAATCCAACAGTGAACGTAAAATTACAAATCACTCGATTTTGCTATTTGTTGCAACCCTTGTAATTATACTTCTTGATTGAAGTTTCTAAATATCAAACATTAATTTTGATAGAAGGTTGAATTTTTCTCCGAATTCAGATTTTCAATCAAAAAATATAAAAATCATTACATTTTAGAACATAGTCGCATATGTCATGAAAGGTGATCAAGTTGTATCATTAACATATTATTATTCAACAAATATAAAACAAACAGAATTATAAATAAGAAATTTATATTTAACAAAATTTGATTCCATACAGTCCATTTTTCAAAAAAAAATCGTCGGCGCTCTATATTAAAAGGAATTATTCAAAATTAAATCATTTCATTTGTATATATTCCACTTTTTCTTCCTTGTTTCTCTGGTATTCAGCATAAATTTTGACAAAAACGGTTTCATGATATCTAAAAGTCGTAAATTGAGATGTGTTTCAGATAATTTTTGCATTTAATGGGTATTTAATCGATGGAAACTTGTACATTCCTATAACCTATGGAATTATCGGGTTCTCAAAAAATAGGCAATAATCGAGAAATACTACTAAATTTCAAACAGTAAAGTAGTGCTCTATTAGCTGGCTGTTACGCTTGAAAGCTCTAAGTACTCTATGACGTAATAGAGCCAGTTCATAGGAAATTACTTAAAAAAATAAGAATAACAAATATGATGCAAAAGGACTACCAAGGAACTCAAAAGAAGAAGCAGGGTGATAGGACTGTTCACTAATCAGGAATCAGTATTAAAGACTAACAATCTCAATAATCATTGATATAAACGAAGACTGGATAACAGGAAATAAGTATATAGAGGATTTAGATAAACCACTGATTTTCACGAATCAGTTATATACCAGCTATAAACATAGGACGAAATTTAGGGGTTTATCAAAATCTTCTATAATCTAATTTTTTACGCATCTCAAGTTTTTTTAAAATTTGATCATCAAAAATTAAGTAATAAATTAATGACAAATATTGCCACTAGCAAGGGAAATATATTATATGCCTTATTATTCTACAACTGCACATGCAAAATGCCCATGTTCTTGGACATGATATCCATCCATATGTCCTTGCAGGTAACATTCTTTTATGTCTTGTGGACTCAAATTCTCATGAAGCCGAAATCCTAAACTTGCAAACTCTTCAGCTAATGTTGATGGATTGAAGCCTTCTATTAGTGGTTCGTCTATATTTAGCAAAAATTCCTTTAATTCTCGTATATGTGGCGCCATTTTTTCAGGCACAAATGCATCGGTATCTAAGTAATCAAAAACAATCATGCTGCCAATAGGAGCAATTTCAGTGATGGAGCGCAGTGTCGCGAATGCCTCGTCTCGGCTCAAGAAGTTGATGACACCAAGCCAACTAAAGAAGCTTTTCACCTCTGGGTCATAAGATGATGAACTAGTTAGTGCTGTTACTATACTTTCCTTTGTGAAATCTATAGGAATGAAGTGTAATTTTGCTGGATGTTTCCATCCCAACTCAGCAAGTCGATGTAGCTTAAGTTCTTGTGTTGCAGGGTGATCAACCTCAAATACCTCCAACTTTTCCAACATTTCCGGTCGCCTAAATGCAAATGTATCCATTCCTGCCCCGAGGATTACATACTGCTTTACTCCTTGGTGAATAGCTTTCTCTAGGTTATCTTCCGCGTATCGTGCACGGCTGGCAACATTATTGATCCCTTGTATCAAGAACTCTGAGATCATTTTCTGGTTGAAACATGACTCCGTATCCTCAGGATCATTTAACTGTTTATCCCAAGGAGTCAAATATTGTTTAATCAGTGCTCGTTTTTCCTCGGGTATCAAATCATAGGCTAGAAAATCATCAAAAATTTTAGGAGTATCATGCATGGAATGATAGGCACGCATGTAAGCTACCATCAATGCAGTAAAGCTTGCTTGATTCTCTTTCATATAATAATCTCCTTTCTTTACTCTAGTTCCTTAGAAGTTAAAAGCTTCGTATTTAAATTACGGCAGCTTCAAGTCTGCTTCCGAAAACTGTTTTGTTTAAATATATGGACTCAAAAATGATCCTAAAAGGTTTTCAATCAATTAATGAATCAATTTCAACAAGTTTGTTTCCAACTGGCTGAATACATATATAACCTTCTTTAAGAGCAAATCAGTAAAACTATTGGCCCTACATCCTACTTTTTGCAGTGAAGAAAAGGATATAGAGCCGATCATATTTCACAGAACTTTAACATGAATATAAAGATAAAACAATCCTATACGTTAGAAATATTAAATATGTTAGGAACTTAGTATAACTTGCGTTCTCATTTGCTACTCCATAACAAAGATCTATTCCACAAAACCTACCTTCAGTATATACTTCGCAAAAATCCACATCATATAATGAAGAGATAAAATCCAAAGATGTAACTCATAGGTCTTAATATCAAATCCCTTCTTTGTGATATTGTGCCTTTCGGAACTTCAATAACTTTTAGGTGAGAACGTAATTTATTCTCCAAAATATTAATTCGGATTCTTTTTTGCTTCCTATAAACTAAAATTCTTGTTATTATATTGCTTTTTCTGAGATTTAAAGCTTAAATAGTCGTTTTTTGATGTTTGAAACAGTGCCAATTTACCAGTTCTTATCATCATTAATTTTCAATTAATTGCCAATTTTAGGCATAAATTAACAAATAAACCCTAAAATTAATTTGATTTATTTAGTAAGAATGTCAAATAATAACAAATTAAATCTATTAATTCGCATAAAAAGGCCGCATTTAGCGAAAAATCTTCAAATAAATCGTAACGCCCAACATATCCACAGAAACCGTCATGGACTGTATAAATATTCTTAATAGTCCAAAGTAAATTTATTTCTCAACGTTTTATGGATCTTTTTTGCTTTGACATTGGAGCAGGTGTTTGAGCGGGCTCAGTTGAACTTAGAAAACTTGCAAAAAAAGTATAGGATTGGTAAAAGATTACTAACTTTTAAATCGTTTTAAATTTTATATTTTTATCTAATTAAAAAGATACTAAAATCGTGTGCATTAAATTATGAATTTCTGCTACTAATAAAGTTTGATTCCCGTAATGGTAATATGTTTATAACGGTTAGCTGTTTTAATCTAGGAGCTAAATTAGTCATCAACAGAGCTAAAGGCATTTTCTTCAGCATCTTCTAATATAGCGTAGAAGTTTTCCCAGAATTTTGTTATATTCGTCTCGTTTTTACTCCAGTCAATAAATACGCATGCACTTTCACTTCGGGCATAGATATTACCATCGAGATCAACCTGAATCTTGATATCTTCACCAAGTGATTCTAGGCTACTAGATGTCTTGGCTGTAATAGATCCAGATTCTTCATCATATGCAATTCGCTCAAGTTCAAAGGCTTTAATTGCTTCTAGAGATGTCATAAAAAGCTCATTATAGTTTATGCTGAATTGCTTAGTTTCTTCAAAATTCGGTTGCATGAATTTTCTCCTAGAAGTATAATCCAAAGAAATATTTATGCTAATATGCATGGTACCTATAAGTTTAAAAATTTTATATAAGGTGGGTTCTACTTTTTCGATAACATGAAATCTACTTCACCGATTAATTCTGATATATTCTCGCGTATAGCATACATGTGGTTTTTTGATTTAGTTCTCTGAGAATCATCAGAGTCATTCAAAATTTCCATATCGTCGATTTAAGATTAACCACGACTGAACTCATATTTAGTTTTGAAATAATTATCTTTGGATACCAGGCTCCTACAATTTATGAATCATCGAAAAACAGGCTCTAAGCTTGTCGTTGCAGTCACTATTTCCATATAATGGAATTAGAAATCCAACTATTTTTTATATACTTTAATACCGAGTGATTTTTTCCCAGTTTTATGGTGTTTGAAGTGGTTTTTTTGTTTATGTTTACTCAAAGAAGCTTTAGCTTTGGAACCACTCAATTTGGCCTTGGAACTTTTAGACTAAGAAACCTTTGCCTTGTAGCTATGAGAATCCGAATTTGATACTTCTGT